>Ga0307514_10000668_pt1 | contig 61540 bp, 76 predicted proteins | sample 16_EM_MG_FD_203088 | JGI IMG/M metagenome (GOLD analysis project Ga0307514, IMG submission 203088) | Populus trichocarpa ectomycorrhiza microbial communities from riparian zone in the Pacific Northwest, United States - 16_EM | ecosystem: Host-associated > Plants > Roots > Unclassified | place... | reverse complement strand
ACACTCCCAGCCTGCTTGATACACGCTCCCAAGCACACTCGAAATACGCTCACAAGTACACCTCCGAGTACGTTCTCGAGTACACTCCCGGGCACGCTCTCAAGGACTCTTTCAATTGCACTCGATGTCACACTCCCAGCCTGCTTGACTGTACGCTCCCAAGTACACTCCCGGGCATGCTCTCAAGGACGCTCCCAATTGCACTCGATGGCACACTCCCAGCCAGCTTGACTGTACGCTCCGAAGTAACCTCTCAAGAGGGAAGACACTCCCAATCTTACTTGACTATATGCTCCCATGTATGCTCCTGCATGCTCGATCCAGAGACTTGCTGAGTGGCAGATGCTATGCAACGGGAGGTGTGCGGCTGGTGGCGTATGGCGGGCAGTGTTTGGCGGGTGGCGGGCGGAGTGGGCGTATGGCGTGTGGCGTGTGGCGTGTGGCAGGTGGCAGGAGGCAGGTGGCAGGCTGCGTATGGTGGCCGAAATCATGACATCGGTCGATATCATAGTCTGAACCTTATCTTTAGCGCGGCCACCGCGACAAAATCTCACGATGCCTCACAGTCATGGTGTTGACAATTGCAGCCATATATTCTGCAGGAAAGGTAGGCATTTGGATCTTAGGGAGAGCAGATCTCCGACTCAGATTTTCCAGCGGAATCTAGTGCCCGCTTCCCATCGATTGTCGGTATATGTGTGCACATTCAGTCCGGGGCTGATGGAAATGATGGTGATCGCGATGGCGATGGCGATGGCGATGGCGATGGCGATGGCGATGGCGATGGTGATGGTGATGGTGTTGGGATGGTGATGATATACCAGAAGTACTTAGGCAAGTAGGTTGGCTACGTCAACGTCAGCATCAAAGCTTCCACAGACTTAGAGCCTTCTACTAGCCAAAGCTTCCACAGACCTAGAGCCTTCCATAAGCCAAAGCTTCCACAAAGTCAGAGTTTTTCATCGGCCAAAAGCTTCCCGTAGAACACTCTACTCCTCCCGAAGCGCGGCTCTCTCAAGCAGGTTCGCAATTAGGCTCTCTAGCAGGCTATCAAGCAGGCTTTCAAGCAGGCTTTCAAGCAGGCTTTCAAGTATGCTCTCAAGCAGGCTCCCAATTACCAGCGGGCTCTCTGCTTTCTAGCTCCGCCGTTTCACCACACCGCTTCCACAGACTGAGAGCCTTCTACTAGCCAAAGCTTCCACAGACCTAGAGCCATCTATTAGCCAAAGCTTACACAAACTCAGAGTTTCCATCGGCTAAAAGCTTCCGGTGGAAAACTCTATTCCTCCCGAATATGCTCCTGCATGCTCGATCCAGAGCCTTGCTGAGTTGCAGGCGCCAGGCACCAGGAGGTATGAGGCAGGTGGTAGGTGGCAAGTGGCAGGTGGCAGGTGGCAGACTGCGTATGGTGGCTGAAATCATGACATCGGTCAATATCATAGTCTGAAGCTTATCATTAACAAGGCCACCACAACGAGATCTCACGATGCCTCACGATGCCTCACGGTCATGGTGTTGACAATTGCTGCCTTAGATTCTGCAGGACAGCTAGACAATTGGATCTTGGGGAGAGCAGATCTCCGACTCAGATTTTCCAGCGGAATCTGCTGCCCGCTTCCCATCGATTGTGGGTGTATGTGGGAACATTTGGTCTGGGGCTGATGGTGATGATGGCGATGGTGATGGCGATGATGATAGTGATGGTGATGGTGTTGGTGATGGTAATTACAGTACTAGAAGCACTTAGACAGGTTGGCTACATCAACGTCAGCATCGAAGCTTCCACAGACTTAGAGCCTTCTAATAGTTAGCCAAAGCTTCCACAAACTCAGAGTTTTCCATCGGCCAAAAGCTTCCCATGGAAAACTCTACTCCTTCCGATGCGAGGCTCTCTGAAGAAGGCTCTCATGCAGGCATTCAAAGCGGCTTTCAAGCAGGCTCTCAAGCAGGCTCTCAAGCAGGCTCTCAAGCAGGATCTCAAGCAGGCTGTCAGCGATAGTGTACAGTAGCGGTATAGCAGCGAAGACTGCTGGCAGTGAAGACTGGTATAGGTCCATCTCCGGCCGCCAGCCGTATATAGTTCCATAGGCCCACGCGTACATCTCTATGAATCGACTATAGATGACTATAGGCTGCGCGTCGCGCAGGGGTCCACGGGAAGCTTGCTATGAGCTGCGCGTGTGCGCGTGTGCGCGTAGCGCAGTCTATAGTCGATTTGCACTTTTGCCGAAGGAGGAGGGACAACTGGTTGTAAAGGGTCGAATGTGGGAAGCTTAGGAAGATCTGGCAAATTTTGAATGAGTTTTTTGAGTGTTTTCTTGCGCCGTTTCGCCGAGTGACCAGCTGTGATCGACCAGGCTGGCTGAATATATGCCTCATCTGAGGAGCTATAATTATCATCAAGGTTGAGCATTGCAGGTGGAGCTTCAGTAGTGAGTGAAGACACATCAGGTACAATGACAGGTCGATGCTGTACCACTGTAGGTGGTGGTGGTGGTTGGTCGGAGGTGCGCTTTGGTCCAGAGTGATTGTCCATGATGTGACGCTTGGCACTTTGTTTTTTGACATTTTTTGGTGAGGATGGTGGAGATGAGAGTATAAGTGGTGGGGGTAGGTAGTTGACATTAAGGTTCCGAGGTCTGAGGGCTTCTCTGCTCATGGTTGTTGTGGTGTGGTAGATGGGAAGTGGGAAGGTGGTTGCCACTGGGCTGAAGGATGGTACTCTCACAATCTCCAAAGTACCGCTATTTATATGCAACTCAGCACCATAGAACTTGTCACACTGCCACAAGAATTCATAAATAGAAGCTTCTACTAGTTATCTTTCAATTCATAATATTCCAGGGGGGGGTTTAAGTGGGTGGCTGTGTTGTTATAAGCGACAAGGCGCAGCGCACGCGAAAGTGGGCCCTTTCGTGGGCCCAATACCGGCGAAGGGATACGATGCGGAGCTGTGGGCAGTCGGACTCGCACTCCGGGAGTCACTCAAGAAGAGAGACATACTACAGGCAAACGGAGTATCGAAGGTGGCTGTCTTTAGTGACTGGCAGGCGGCCATCCGACGGACGGAGCACCTGGAACCGGGACCAGGGCAGCCACTAGCCAGGCTGATTAACCGCAAAGCAAGGGCCCTTCGCGAAGTCGGTATCGAAACAGAGATCCACTGGGTGCCGGGACATACTGGCATCCCCGGGAATGAGGAAGCAGATCGCCAAGCGAACCTAACCCGAGAAGGCTGGAGAGCGCCCACGGCATGAGAGCGAATATACACCTCGGCGGCGAATAGAGCCAGACGGACCTCCGAAGCAAGGTCGGTGGCAAAGGCACAGTGGGAGGCCGACAAGTGAGGCTGGCCCCGTGGCGCAGTGGTATCGCTCCTGAAAGTATAGGCGGGGTATACGGTCACGATGCTATGGGTTCGAATCCCAGTGCCAGCCCCCTGGTGTGGAGGGGACAAAGGGTAGCGGGTGGAGAACTCCGCTATTTAACCGGCTTGCCCGGAGGTGGAGGGGATATGGGGCTCTGTCATACTCTAATTAGAGTGCATACAGTATGAATAAAACAAACAAAAAGGCCGACAAGTGCAGCAAGCACTACGGCTACAGACTAAAAGGCAAGGCCGGGTGCAAGAGACCTATCCCAATGACTAGTGTGAAGTCACTTAGAGCCAGGTTCTATCGACTGAAGTCCGGGCACGCGCCAGTAGGCACGTACTTGAAACGGTTCGGACACCGAGATGACGACAAGTGCTGGTGGTGCGGAGGTAAAACGGTCTAGACACAGGAACACCTGTTCCGCCACTGCAACAGATGGAAAGACCAGCAGAGAACGCTCTGGAAAGCGGTAGGGAAGGCAACGGGCTGGAGAGCGGGCAGATGCCGACACGTGCAGATCTCTGAGCTGTTCTCTATGGAGAAGTGCGATAAAGCAGTGTTGGACTTCCTGGCGACTACTGAAGTCGGGAAGTTCCCGCCCAGAGTGGAGGATTAAGGCTCGGTCGTCTTTCTTTTAGGGTTCTTTGTGTTTATCAATCTTTTGCTTTCCTTTGTCAGAGGGGATGACGGGTAGCAGAAGTAGAGCTCCGCCATCTAGCCGGCCTGCCCGAAGGCGGAGGGATTAGGGGTCTGTCATACTCTAAATAGAGTGAATACAGTATGATTAAAACAAAAACAAAACGCTCTCAAGTACGCTCCCAATTGCACTCGATCGTACACTCCCAGCCTACTTTGCTCTACGCTCCCAAATACATTCTCAAGAGGGAAGACACTCCCAACCTCACTTGACTATATGCTCCCTTGTATGCTCCTGCATGCTCGATCCAGAGACTTGCTGAGTTGCAGGCGCAAGGCACCGGGAGGCGTGAGGCTGGTGGAGTATGGCGGGCAGTGTTTGGCGGGCGGAGGGCGACGTGTAGCGTGTGGCGTGTGGCGTGTGGCGTGTGGCAGGTGGCAGGTGGCGTATGTTGGCCGAAATTATGACGTCGGTCGATATGTTAGTCTGAACCTTATCTTTAGCGCAGCCACTAGGACAAGATCTCACGATGCCTCACGGTCATGTTGACAATTGCAGCCTCAGATTCTGCAGGAAAGGTAGACAATTGGATCTTGAGGAGAGCAGATCTCAGACTCAGTTTTCTCAGCGGAATCTGTAGCCAGATTCCCGTCGATTTTGGGCGTATTTGTGCGCATTCGGTCCGGGGCTGATGGTGATGGTACCGAAAGCACTAAGTCAAGTGCCGGCCCCGGGCGAAGAACCAGCGGTTAAGACCATTTTACTGGATGATGACGGTGCAGCCAAGATAGCCGCGCAACGTTGGGCAAGAGAGAAGGAAGTCAAAGTCGGAGCGGGGGTCTGGATGTGGTGGACAGATGGATCACGCTCTGATGACGGCCTGGTGGGAGCCGCAGCAGTGTGCAAACACGGAAGTGAATGGAGGACACGCCGTAGTTATCTAGGCACTGGATGTATGGAAGTCTTTGATGCCGAGTTATGGGCGATCGGACTCGCGCTCGGTGAGACCATCAAGAAGAGAGAAACACTGCAAAGGCATGGAGTGAATCTTTAGCGACTCACAAGCCGCCATTCGACGAACGGCACACCTAGAGCCGGGCCCTAGGCAGCGATTAGCGAGGCGGATCAATCGGAGGGCACAGGCCCTCCTTGCCCACGGCATCGCAACGGAGATTCACTGGGTTCCAGGACACTCTGGCATTCCCGGGAACGAAGAAGCAGACCGTCAGGCAAACTTAGCCCGAGATGCCAGCGGAAGCACGGCAATAGAGCGGCCATACACCTCGGCTTCGAACAGTGCTAGACGGATCTCCGAGGGGAAATCAGCAGCCAAGGCACAGTGGGAGGCCGACAAGTGCAGCAAGCACTTCGGTTACAGACTGAAGGGCAAGGCCAGAAATAAGAGACCCGTCCCAATGGCAAGCGTGAAGTCTTTGGCAACCAGGTTCTATCGATTAAAGTCCGGGCACACGCCCACGGGAGTGCTTCGGACACAGAGAAGACGACAGGTGCTGGTGGTGCGGAGGGACGACAACACCGACGCGGGAGCACCTCTTTCGCCACTGCAGCCGGTGGAAAGACCCTCAGAAAATGCTCTGGAAAGCGGTGGGGAAGGCGACGGGCTGGAAAGCGGGTAGATTCCGACACGTGCATGTCTCTGATCTGTTTTCCATGGAGAAGTGCGATCAAGCGGTGATGGACTTCCTGGTGGCTACTGACGTCGGGAAGTTCCCGCCCAAGTGAATGGTGTGGGCAAGTGAGTGCAGGCGCGGAGCGCAGGGGGTGGCGGTCTCTCTCTTTGTTTCTCTCCTTTTTATGGGTGCGGTCAACTTTGTATATCTTTCTTTTGTCAGCGCGGATGAAGGGTAGCGGGTGGGAGCTCTGCCATCTAGCCGGCTCGCCCGGAGGCGGAGGTGTTTTCTAGACTCTGTCATACTCTAGTAAGAGTGAATACAGTATGAATAAAACAAAAAACAAACAAAAAGCACTTAGTCAAGTAGGTTGGCTACGTCAACGTCAATGTCAAAGCTTTAACAGACTTAAAGCCTTCTATTGGCTAAAGCTTCCACAAACTCAGAGTTCAATCGGCCCAAAGATTCCTGTGGAAACGCTACTCCTACCGAAACGCGGCTTTCTCAAGCGCGGCTCTGAAGCAGGCTCTCGATCAGGCTCTCAAGCCGGCTCTGAAGCGGCCACTCATGTTACGATATGGAAGTTGGGGAGAACCGTGTGCGTGTATTCTATGGTACAGAGAAGAGAGAAGGAGAAAGACTCGAGATATATACAGGAGGCATCAGCCCCTGCAGCCGTGACCGTGTATCAGACCTGTAACATCATGTATATCTGTAACAACTCAAGATGCTCTCAATGAATGTCAGCACTAGCGAAGCCTATCGGTAGTCAAGACTGGCTGAGGTTTATCGACTACCAGCTGTATATAGTCCCATAGTCCCACGCGCAGATGTCTATGGACCGACTATGGATGACTATAGACTGCGCGTTGCGCAGGGGTCCACGAGAAGCTTGCTATGAGCTGCGCTGTCTGTAGTCGATTTGCACTTTTGCCGATGTTGGAACGCAGGCGACAAGCTTGGGAGCACGTCGAATCGCTGTAGAGCAGCCTGGGAAAAACGACACATTCTTTGGGAACGCTGCTGGTGCATCTGGAAATCGTAGTTACTACTTATCATTAAACGATTTTAAAACTTATGTATTCAGTTTGTATTCTCATCTATGTATCTACGTATCTATGTATCTATGTATCTATCCATCTACACACGGTCTATCTGGACTCGCAGCAGGCGGTGCTTGAGCGCAATCTGAGGTGCGCCTGGAGATGGCGATCGAGTGAACTTAGAGATGCACTTTAAGGGCGTGAGCGAGTGAACTGAGAGATGCACTTGGAGACGTGATCGAGCGAGTTTGGAGATGCACTTGGAGGCGGTGATCGAGTGAACTTAGAGATGCACTTGGAGGCCGTGATCGATCGAGTTTGGAGATACACTTGGAGGCCGTATCGTACGAACTTGGAGGCGGCGATCGAGTGAACTTAGAAATGGACTTGGAGGCCGTGATCGAGTGAACTTGGAGGTGTACTTGGAGGTGGTCGATCTGGAGGCGGTCAATCTAGAGGCGGTCGATCGGGAGGGAGGCGCGATGGGGAGCTGAGACTCTATTCTTGAGTTAACTCGTAATCGTGGGAATGTGATGAGAGTTGAATTTACCTTGAGCTCCTGGTGAGCTGGCTGGAGGCGGTCGTTCAGCGGTTAACTCGTAATTGTGAGAATGCAGAGAGACTGACTGGGAGCGGGAGACAGTCGATCTTGGGTGGATGCTGTACTCGGCGTAAACTCATGATCATGGCATGGGGAGGTAGAGAGGGATGACTTAACTTCGTGTTTTCCGGTGATAGTAGAGTTGTGGACGAGAAAGAGAGAGATGGGGGATGGAGATGGGGACGATATGGGAGGATACGAGGGAATGTGGGAAATAAGGGGTACGACCTGCCCGATCGGGTTTAGAATTCCTCGTATCGGTGTTCGTACCTGCCGGATCGGAGGTCATACCTGCCGTATCGGGTATGGTAAATTGACTGTAGCACAGGAAATTCCCAAGTCCCAGTTTCTCATAATTTCCCCAATCTCCTCTCATCTCCATCTCCCATCTCTTTCTTTCTCGTCCACAACTCTACCATCACCTGAGAACACGAAGTTAAGTCATCCCTCTCTACCTCCCCATACCATGATCACGAGTTAACACCGAGTACAGCATCCACCCAAGACCGACTGTCTCTGCTCCCAAGCAGTCTCATCTCTCATCTCATCTCTAATCTCTCGGCACACCTTGATATGCTCTCTACATTGTCACTATTACGAGTTAACCAATGAATGGAGTCTCAGGTACCGTCGCGTCTCCCTCTCGATCGACTGCCTCCAGATCGACCGCCCCCAAGTACACCTCCCAGTTCACTCGATCACAGCCTCCAAGTGCATCTCTAAGTTCACTCGATCACGGCCTCCAAGTGCATCTCCAAACTCCCTCGATCACGGCCTGCAAGTGCATCTCCAAACTCAATCGACCGTGGCCTCCAAGTGTATTTCTAAGTTCATTTGATCACAGCCTCCAAGTTCTCACGATCGTGACCTTCGAGTGGATCTCCAAACTCGCTCAATCACCGCCTCCAAGTCAATCTCTAGGTTCACCCGATCACCGCCTCCAAATGCATCTCTAAACTCGCTCGATCACGGCCTCCAGGTGCATCTTTAAGTTCACTCAATCGCGGTCTCCATGTGCTCCTCCGATCTCACTCGAGCACTGTCAGCAGCCAGATCGACCGTACCATGTGCTGGCCAGACCCAGGGGAAGAGCCAGCGGTCAAGACCGCCATATTAGATGACGACACTGCTGCCAAGCGAGCCGCAAAGCATTGGGCAAGAGAAAAAGAGGTCAAAGTCGGCGCAGGTGTTCTGGATGTAGTGGACGGATGGATTACGCTCCGATGATGGACGAGTGGGAGCCGCAGCGGTGTGCAAACAGACGGCTGGATGGCATTCCGAAGTTACCTAGGCATAGAGGTCTTCGACGCCGAACTATGGGTGATCGGAATTGCCCTCCACTAGACTGTCAAGAAGAGCGAGACTCTGCAAACACATAGAGTAACGATGATGGCAATCTTCAGCGACTCGCAGGCCGCCATCCGACGGGCGGCACATCTGGAACCGGGCCCTGGGCAGCAACTAGCCATGGGGATCAACCGAAGGGCGCGGGCTCTTCGGGCCCGCGGCATCGAAGTCAAGATTCACTGGGTCCCTGGACATGCAGGAATCCCCGGAAACGAGGAAGCCGACCGCTAGGCGAACAAAGCTCGTGAAGGCCGAGGAAGCACAGCACAAGAACGACCATACACCTCGGCTGTGAATAGAGCCAGACGGATTTCCGAAGAAAAGGCGGCAGCGAAGGCACAGTGGGAGGACGTGGACAAGCAGGAAGAAGCAGACCACGAGGGGGCTGTAGGGTGGAACTTGGCTGCAATATCGGAGGACGATACGGAGGCGGCCTAGAAACTAGTAAAGTAGAATACTGCTGATAACGCGGCAGGGAAGGTTAATTTTCAATGACGAGAACCATAAATATAAATAGATACCGTCTGATGACTGAACACTGTGATCATTACCGTAAGTCTCCTTTGTTGGCATCCTAACTACTTCGTCCCGGGAGAGGTATTCCCAAGATATAGAATTACTTGTGAGGACGTTTGAATGATGCAAAGAATTATGACCGCGGAAAAATACGGAAAGGTACGGACATTGTGAAGTTTTTGATTCAGTAATTGACCCCACTCATGGCCCGGCTTGACATGTACGTATATTCGTACCTACAGCGAGTAGTAGACCGACACTGGATTTACTGCAGAATCGATGGGCCCTATGGGAATGCATGCGCATGTTACGGTACCTCCGGAGGTCTGCCAGTGGATACTTAAGTACCAAAGATTTTGCACCGTGATCACAATAACTTGTTTTTGACTGCCACAAAATTCTTGAGGTGATAGTGATTGTGATAGTGTGGGTACCTGGACATATGACAGTCTAAAGGTAACCGTGGAGTGGTTCGGGGAAATGGTGGAAAGTAGGAAGACAAGGTAGCTTGCACGAAACTTCCGCGTGTGATCACGCATGGCTCGCAGGTACAGTTGCGATGCAAATATTTCTGCCCCAGCCGCTCTCATTTAACCAACAGTTCTGCCCCGAAGTTCTCGATCTCCTAGAAGGAGTTTTCTCTCGACAGCTCGATCTGCATGATTATGGATCTATTGATGTGGTTGGTCAAGCTTTTGATAACCATCGATGGGAAAATTCCTGATGGAGATGTTCGTGTCTTGTCTTAAGCTGAGCTAGCGTAGTCCCGGTACTACACTCAGAGACAACGGGCGATAGCTAGCGTTGCCAGGTTGGTTGCCGATCATGCGATTGGCGATCCCACAGTGATCGCAGAGTGTGCGACATCAATGCCTATCGAACGGCTCTTTGTGGGCATGTGTACTATGCACGTGCTCGAAGGCGGCACGGAGCACTCTACTTGTTTTCGTGCGTCGCTCGAGTACCGTGATGTGGGGCCTGCAATTAGCGGGAGCTTGTCTCAGTTCAGCTAGCCTCTGGTTCGTCATGTGATTTTCTATCCAGTCAGACCATTATCCCTACACAACCCTTCGCTCAAGACCCCAACAATCCTGTCCGATCCCACGCTCGATGCATGGTGCATCCGAGTTGTATGGTGGGGGACGGCTAAAACAGGTGCAAGCCGGACATTCTCTGGTACCTAAAACTAAGCCTAAAGGGGGAATTGCGAGTGCAATTTCATGATGGTTGCGAGCAGGCATTTTCTAGTATTTACTCTTATCATCGATGTGACGATGGGTTTTATGTACAGCATCTTTGAACGAATTGGTTTCATAGGTAAAGCCAGGCTGGTAGGTATCTAGAACCTTCATGGAGTGGGTATAGTAATGGAAAATAGAAGCTGTAGTGACTGATATGAGTACTCTGGGAAGGGTTGCCCACCATTCATCCAGAGTGTAATCACAGTGCCCACGGGAGTAGTATTTTGCGGGTCACCAGAAGCTAAAGAAAACTCATTAGCAGAGGTGTGCAGTATTTTTTGCAGGGTAGTTACCGCTTAATAAAGTTCAGTTTGCAGTGAAACTTAGAATAGAATATGACTTCATGGTGTAGTGCTCTCAGTTCCTCCTCCAAACGGCCCTTTTGCTCTTTGAAGTCCCACTGCTGTGATAGCACCCTCACCGCACAATAGCCCTCCTCCCTGTCACCACAGCCAGTACGCTTGTTGGTTGTAGGGAACTGCAAATGTAATCCATGTGGCTTGGGCCACAGTTTTCGCTCTTTTAAAACCCATTTAGCATCTTTGGGTTTGTTCCATATGTGCATTTTACCAGCATCTGTACGGACAACAACCATGGACTGGGGTGGGTTCAAGCAGCGGGCAAACATTTCGCGTATAAGCTGTTGCTTACCCCCAGGATTGAGGTTCATCTGTGACGCTACAAGAGCATTGCATGCAAAACCACTATGGTTTGATGCATTATCAAATGCAAAGAGAGCTTGACAACCAGGAAATGCATATGGGAATACCTTTGCTGCACTCTGAGTGGCTAGATCTGCCATCTTATCTCCGGTCAAGTAGTTATGCTTTTCATACTATTCGACATACTGCATTGCTTCTCTTACTGGTTTTCCATCAAATATTGGCTAAATTGGGTCTTTTGGGAGCTCAGTATCCGGAACAGCACTGGGAACTTGCAGAACTCCATTAGGTGTAAGGAACGCTGAGACCATGATACCCTTTCCTTTAGACTTGGGTTGCGATAGGTGCTTTCCATTGAACATCCATAGCTGTCGCATTTCATCATTGGCATTGAAGCTCGATTCATGATGCGTAACCAAAAGCAGTGGTTTCTCCCTTTGCGGAAGTGTATCTGGTATCCACCATGCTCCACTTTCATCAAAGCAAATTAGTGGAGGGTGAAAGCCATACCATTGTTGAATGAACACCTTCTGACGGTACTCTCTCACATTCTCTCGCTCATGGTCATCCACATACACACCCTTGTGCAACGTTCCCCACTCCAGCCAAAGTTTCTTGAGCAATTGCCGGGCTGTACGAGCTTTGATTGAGTGAGATTGGAACAGTTTACTGGATTCTGAAGTGTTGCTGGCCTCCTGATTGTCCTGAACAGCTGGTACCTGTTCTGCTGCATCACTGAGGACAGTTGGCATCGCATTCTTCGCATTTCTAGAAGCTAAGTATTCTCCTACAGTCTGTGCCAGGCCATACGCAGTGATATCTGTGAGCAATCAGCAAAAAATACGGTGAGAATTATAAGTTGGGAACCTTACACTCACCAACCCCTGAAATCCACTCTTGTACATGAAGCATTACACCATCATGAAGAAACCAAGAGCGTGTTTATGCAAAGCAGTCTTGTCTGCCATCTTCAATGAACACATTCTTTAATGAAGAAATCTCCCAGGTGACTATCTTGCGTGCAAAGTCTGGCCCTCTATTAAATGTGTGTGAAACAATAGTAGCCATGCTTGACCAGGTTTCCCCCAGCGGCTTCGATCTCTGTAAATACAACAAAGCTAGAACTGCACGCTGCCGGTTGAGGTTTTGTTCGCCCAAGCAGCTTGTGCTGTCTGTAGACCGCATCCACATTTCCAACAGCCTGATCTTCTCCTCTCTGACCTCCCGCTGAACCTCCACTGTTGATATCCCCGCAGTATTGCACATTCTCTCTTTGTAAGCAGTCTCCAGTTCCTTGTCATTTAGTTGCTCTCTATGTGCGGCACCCACAGAGTCCATAGCAGCTGCTTTCCTTTTGGCCGGTTGCAGGTATGATGTTAGTGGTTTGCATCTCTTAGACTCCTCCGTTCTGGCTTCAATATATTTCTCCTGCGGTCTCCTGATCTTCTGTGAAGGGATCAGTGCTCTTTGGTACCTGAATGTGGCATCAAATCCCACAGGTGTTGCAGCTTTTTGCATAAGCTCCTCCAAGGAATCTAGGTCTGGGTTTTCCTCCTCTTCTGTATCTGTCATCTCGCACTCATCCTCTGTATCATCTCCTTCCGACTCTTCCCCTAATTCCTAATTTGTTTCTGACCGCCCAGTAGTTGTCTCCTAGTCCTTCTGCTATTGCACAGGTGCTGCTACTTGCTTTGCAGCTAGCGCAATACTCAATTGCCTTACTCTGGATCCTACGTGAGCCGTGGTCTGTGTTACACCTTTGGAGTTGTCATGGTTTTGGGGTCATGAGATATCACTCGATGATGATGTCAGGTGGCGATGGAATAAGGTTCAACAATTAGAATCAAGCACTATCGCCACACCAATGACCACCAGGCACATGTCACTCAAATATATTATCACCACCCACCCTCGAGTGTTGTCATAGCAGTAGGGTGTGTAAACACAATGGACACACCTGTCACTATATTCTCTATGGATAAAGATAATGAATAACACTAGCCATCGTCACTCCTATATGAAGCAACCTTTGATTGGCATTAGTTATGGCCAGTGGGATAAGCATACTTCAGTACGATACGAAAGAATGCTGTTGAATGGTGCAAAGAGAATGATGGTCCGGAAGACAACAGTTCGATGGATACCAATCAGTCTGGAGATGTACATTAGACAGCTACAGTTGGTCCAGAAAGACTGGAGGATTGAAATGATACAATTTGCTCGGAGGAAGTTCAGGCGGAGTGGTTATCAGAGCAAGGGGATTGGTGAATGACGAGATGGTAGTAATTTGTCTAGAGAAAAGCGTAGTTAGAATTAGCAGTTAGAGCACAGAGGAACTAGGTATAAAAACCTCTTGATTCTCAACTGGTATAGAGGGCAACCTTTTCACGATGGAGAACAAGCCTTAACAATATATTCGGATGGGAAAGCTATTCTACATGTATTCTACTCTGATTACTTTCTGCGTCTGAGTGATGCTTCAAAGTGAACCTTCAATTAGTCGTTGTATAAGTGCAATATCATGTTCGATAATGAGACAAGATAAGGGGATACTTCGAACGGAATACTTCTAGTTGGGCTTATTTTTGAGTCGATCCCTCCCACGTTACACTATATTGTTATATTGAATCTCTATTTGAAACTATACGTCATGATATTCGAATTCCGCTTTATCATTTCCAACATTTTACTCTACCCATATAATGTCCGCGCTATCCAACCGTACACAGCCATCACTCCTACCGAAACCTTCTTTGATTGCCCTGAGTTCTAGGTCTCTGATCACTGGGACTCTCTAACTGAGAAGGAATACATCGAAGATATTCTCGAAAACTCCTGTGAAGATACAGACTTCTCTGATTACGAATCCAAACAGTTTGATATCATCGGAAAACAGGCAGACAATTACATAGGTCATTACTACCAGGCAGGAGGAAAGATGAAACACTGCATAGTTCTTAAACAATAGACCATGTCATCATCAGATATTTAACTATTAACAGTGGAGAGGAGGTGTAATGTCTTGGTGCCCAGAGATACAACTGGAAAAGCGGTGGAACAATACCAGCCTATTACCAACGAAAATGTCCCCACATGGGCAGTCGAGGTGTACAATCGACTAACTGCAGACTTGGATGGAATGGAAGCTCTGATTTCAGAATGCATATCAAAGGCGGTCAATATACAATAGGAAATGCCTCAGTTGGTGGATGCCTATATATCGATGGTCGGCAAGCAGAATACCTTTTATGATCAGATGACCAAGGGGGTTGAAACCTTGTACCATAATGTGTACGCTCAATACACAGAGATCATTCTTCAGTCACAGGTCTTCGCATCCAATGTCAAGGGAGGAATGGCAGTAATTGCAGCCAAAGCATCCCGGGATTACGAAAACTTGAGAGACCCATGTAATGCCCAAATCGTAAGCAATAATAATGTGTAGGCTAGCATAGCCACTGTACTCAGGGACAGACAGGATGCTGAAAATATATTGGCAGGACGACGGGAAATTCAAAAAAGGCAAATGGAACAAAATAGGAACAATGCTGAAAGAGTGTTAGCAACGGTTCCAACCCGTCAGAACGGTTCTTTGTTAGGGTTGGAACCGGAACTGAACAATTGCAATGGGTCTTACCACACGAAAACCCGGACGGTTGCCATCAGGCTGGTTTTACCACCAACCACCTGGCATTTGAAGTCCATAATTTTGGCTCCAATTAGGTATTGGAGTTCTGATTGTACCAAGATATGATCAGTAGGTATATTGTGTAGTTTTAGCCCCTTTTTCACCTCCCGCTCCCAGATTTGCTATCGGACCAATATTCGTTGAGTCGCGATCGAAAACCCGAGAATTTCGCCTGTAATATGACATTATTTCACAGCGATTCGATGAATTTCGGTCCTATTGCAAATCGGACAGCGGGAAGTAAAAGAGCGGCTAAAACTGCACAATCCGCATACTGATCGTATCTTGATACGATCAGAACTCACATACTTAATTGGAGCCAAAGTCGCTGAAACGGTATGATGGAAGTGCGTTCCGGGTTCAACCCGAACAAAAAAGGGCGGGTTTATGTCAGATCAGGGTAATAACCCCGCCAAGACAGAGCGGGTTGGGTTACTTGGCAGTTGCTTACCCGGACTGCGACATCCGGGTCCGTTCCAACCCGGACCGAAGCCATGTAACCTGAAACCATTGCTATTACAACACTGAAACATCAATGGCAAGAGTACAGAATACACAGCGAATGGAGATGGAGGATAATAGGAAAAAGGCAGAGGATAATTTGAGAAAGCAATGAATAGAGTTGGCTTCAACAAAAAGAGAAATGAAGGCCAACAAGAAGCAATGGCAGCGGGCCTTTGCAGAATTTCAGCAACAACATGAGAAGAAGCTCAAGAAAGTTCCTAGGGAAACTCGATGCTCCATCAGATCTCTAGCAAAGTCAGTTGATGATGACAATAAACCAAATGACCCAGAAGGAAACCCAAATCAACCGAAGGATTGAGCGTTTATGGAAACATCAAGTCGTATAAAGTAGGTTTACAAATGAAGAAATAGAAAGTGGGAAATCATCAAGGACAGAACCGTGGATGATGTGTCCTTGCCACCTTTCACACCACCATCCAGCAAAGCTGGAAGTGGGGGAGAAGGCCCCTCAGGAGGTGGAGGAGGAGGAGGAGGGGGCGGAAGAGGTAATAATAATTGGGTTGGTAATCCAGATTAGCCACCACTTCCCCCATTCCCCACTGGCAATGACCCATATGACAGTTCAAGTTCATTAGACAGCAGCAACAACCCCAGAAGGTGTGGCCTAGGAGGATTGCCACCGCTACCACCAGGAGGTTCGACAAGTTACAGTGGTTCTGTACGAGGATACAGCCGTGGTCGAAAATAAGAAAAAAAATGAGCCAAATGATGGTTCCGAAAGTATTCAAGAGAGATCAATCAGAGGACATCCCCCCTTATCGAAAGTGGATACTCTCGATTGAGAACTATATGATGTGGCACTGCAATGACTTCAAAGATGATATTCCCAAGATTATTTGGATCGCAGGTGTCATGGATGGAAAGGCTGGAACATGGTATGATGCTAGAGCTGAGTATATGAAGAAATACTTCAAGGTGGATGAATGGAGCCATTTTGTCAGTGCAATGGAAGAAAAATTCCTCGACAGGCAAGAGCAAAGGAAAGCCCTAGGAAAGATGAGGGAACTCAAATATAAGGGAGACATTGAGAGCTACCTAACGGATATGGAAACACTCAATTATAAAGTCTGCCTGGTAGGCACCCCTTGGAGGACCCTGCTTAGGGATGGACTTTCAGAGGATCTCCAGTATCGCCTGTCAACAACCAAACGAGAACCTTGAAATGATATAGACTATGTGGAGAGTGTTCGAAGGGTTGGGTTAGCAATGGAAGAGTTCCTGATGGTGCAAAAGAACCATTCTTCGAAGGATAGCTCTTCAGGTCTTAAGAAGAAAGACAAGACGAGAAAGCCTCAGGACGAAGGGGATCAAAGAGAAGACAAACCCAAGGATTGAGGAACAGGAGGGAAGTCTGCCTTCCAGAAACCCAAAAAAGAGGATAATATTACCAGTCAGACTCCTGTCCATACGCACAAGAAGAAAGCCCTGGAGGGAATTGCCCCCACATTGGTAGAAAGACAATTTGAGAAGGGCGAGTGCACTCGCTTTGGGATGAACAACCAGACTTGGAAGTTCTGCCGAAAATCTATCGTGTCTTCATCTTCGAAAGGCAAAAAGCCAAAACCCAAAGATGACCATCCAAAGGATGTCTTGTCCGCAGCAGGAGCAGGAGGGGATAAGCCCAAGGCTCATGTCTCTGCATCTAGACGGGTCTATGAGGTCGACTCGAAGGATGAGATGATGATGGATTCACAGGATACTGCGGTACAGTCCTAAAAGGTAGAGGCAGTGGTACTGATCTATATGGAATTAGGAGGATGAAAACAATAGTGTTTTCCTTCGAAAGCTTGTTTAATTGAAATTGAATAAAAAAGGATACCTGAGGATGAGTTGAGTACTCGAAATGTGTTGGCCACATAGCATTCAGTTCCAAAACACAATGACCATATGCACAGATCCATACCTTATAACTCTAACTAGTCAATTGCTCACGACCCTTTGAGACCGGAGCTGTGTTGAAAGGCAGTTCACCATGAGTACCTCACGCAAATGAAATACTTCGCCATCCAGCAATTGAATCAACTACAAAAAATCAAAACACGCTCCACCGAAACTCAAGTCAGGCAAAAGACCTGACATCACAATGCTAATTTCTTTTTGAGGCAAGAAGAACATTACAGCAAGAGTATTGCTCGATTCTGGATATACTACTCCCATCGCCTAAGAGAAATGGATTGAGGAATATAATGTCCCATTTGTCACCTGGCAAGAATAGAAGGACATTCAGATCTTTGCACGGGATACAGTGGAGGATTGCGGTTGGTGTTGAACCTTCCCAATTACCTGCCAACATGGAAACCATTACTCAAAAGAAACCTTTGAAGTATGTCCTATGGAGGATTCCTGTGATCTAATGCTCCCATATTGGTGGATTGTTGAACCTAAAGGCAGGGGATTTGAAGATGGAGGAAGAATCAGCTTCGAGAGTAAGGAATGCAAGAAGAGATGAACTACGCATAACTGCAATTCATTCCCCATGGAAGTTGACGATACTATATTGGATTTCGGGAATGATCCCCGGTGGATTGGAATTATTGGACATCTTGCATTCGTAAAAATATTTCCATCCAGGCGGAATAGCTCCGTCAGAGTGGATGCGCTGCATCAGAACTGTCACAGACACCCCGGTGGCGGATTGCTCCGCAGCCGGTCCCAATATGACGCATCGCGTTGAATATCGCCATCCAATTGCTATTTCAACAGTTCATATCGCTCTGTCGGTCTCCTATTTTAAACGAACAGTCTGGCGTTTGGGCCAACTGGGACCATACGTCGGAAAGGGTTCATTGCGTATACGCATGCATCTGAATTGCAATAGGATGGGTGACATTGCGAAAATCTCTCCTCGCATTCCTTCTACCTGTGCGCACAATGCAACTCTCTCTTTATTATTTATACACATCATTCCAAGTCGCCAGATCTATGTGGCTATTGACAATTCATTGCTCGTTCCGTCCGTCTACTGGCTTACTACTCGTGGCCATCTCTGGAATTATGTGTGTGCAGCCGACGATGCTTCCCATACTGAACACTTGCAAAGCAATGGCTGTGGGTGCTTTTCTCACCTGTACAAATTTCAAGATGGGATCCAAGTTACCTGAGTTTTCAGGTATTGTGGTGACCACCCAGGCTTACCAGTACTCAACGAAAGCTCCATCCTTGTATTGGAGCTTGATTTTGAATAGTTGTTGCAGTTGCCACGGAAGACGTCCATTCAGTGCACCATCTCACGTCCCAGGGCGTTGCTTTACCCACACCGAGTTATTCCATCGATTCCCTCCACGCCAGCTCTGGCTCCGTATGCGTCGACACATCTGAGATATGCGTTCACCATCTACACCCTCAACTTGAATATTAATCCCATGGTAAATACAGCGCTCCATTGCGGGCAGTTGTTCATCTGATATATACGTCTTGTTACGACTTTTATGTTTGATAAACTCCCGCGTGCCCCTGTATATTGCCACCCTGGGCGTTGCGTCTCGCATATTGTCGAGTAATGCTTTGAAATCTTTAATGATAGCGTCAGGATGCTTTCCATCATGGCGGTTTTGGGGTCTCATCAATTCGGGGTTCACATATGACTGGGACCTCAGTGGGGCTGCCAGAATAGCACCGGAAAGGAAGACTTTGCAGGCGGCAGTGCTGTTCTCACAACGCTGAGTGAGGGCTTCGAGATTTAGCTCTCTGATTTCGAAGCAGAGAATGCGACGCTGAAAGGTGATTACTTGTGGCAGGTAGTTGAGATTGTGATTGGAGTCGTTCCAACCATCCTGGAGGTGCGTTTTATGTGCTTGATCGTGTCTCTCGGCAGAATACTGTTGAATGGCTCAGTATCGATGTATGATTTCGGCCCAATGAGACATCAAGTGGATCTTTGGAAAGTTGAAGTCGGCATCTAACTCCTTGTAGATTTTGAGCTTGTGGCTGATATAATCCCGCCAGGCATTCATTTCGCGCCGCTTCTTGTATGGCCTCCAAGAATCAGCATTTGTTTCCTTGTCTACCTTGCGCTTCTTGACGAGTTCTATTCTCAGGGCATTGACTTTATCGTTCACCCTTTTGCCGGCTTGCCCAAGTAAGAAATCATCTTTGAAGGTGGGAAAACGACACAAGGGGTCCTCCAGGTAACTCAATGTTGCATCATCGTGTGATTTATATTGAGCATACATATACAATTTTAACAATGCCCGTGTGCTCTCAATTGGGCGATTGAATATGGGAAACTGAGCGGGACTTCCACCTTGTAGGGACTGTGTTACAACTCCAAGCAAGTACTGGCTCATTTCCTTCATCTCCTTCCCATTCCATTGAGAAACGTCCCCTTATGACTTATTTTTTGGTTAGAGCTCGTGGTAAACAGGCATGGATAACTAGACTGTATTGTACTTGTTGAGCCATTCATACGTCTTCATGAAGTGGAAAATCCACTTCTGGAGGTGGTCATGCATGCCAATCTGCATTGTATGGAGGAGGTTGGGCTGAGGGAGGTCGCTATCAATACCGGGAATATGTTGAAATACGTTGAATCCTCGGTGAACATAGCGCCACGAGAGTTCGGCATTGGCTCCCTTGGTATTTTCATCGGTGAGCATTCTATGTAGGTTGTGATCCCGCCGAGGGTGTTGCTTGTCAGGAGGCACATAATGTCAAAGTTCGTTCTTTGGACACTCGCACCAAAAACAGACTTGCCGCTCGAGATGATGTAGGTCGCTATACTCTGGGCAATCCGCAAGCCATGCTGCCAAAACCGTGTTGTAACGCCTGAAGGTGCCATCTGCACAGAGAACATTGTAATACCTGCCCTCGGCGCTGGGATTTTGTGTAAATGTGAGTGGGTGGAGTGCCCGCCGGAGTACTTCATTCAGCACCTCTCGGGTTGTTTGCCACTGCTCATCCAGCTGCTTCTGACGAATATTTCTGTTATTGATCGGAATCGGTAGGAGAGTGACCATTATGATGCTGTGCATTGAGGCTATCTGGCACATCGTCGACGATAGATTGCCAATTGTTATTTATAATGGTGACTCTTTCCTGTCGCCAGCAAAATTTGAGAGATATGTTCTGTCGGACATGAAGATCAAAGGAACCAGTTTATCCCCCACTGTGAGTGTTGTCTAAATGTCGGTTAGCATGTTATTATCCTTGACAATCCCTCCTGACCTGTGTCTGCCACCACCAGCCCGCAGTTTGCATTTCGGTATAGAGGCGTGTCTGTGGGGTATTGCTGTTAAAGCAACTCTGAGGGGTGTAAATGAGAAGCTCCGCGTAGGGTGGCGGCCGCAACAACCATCTCATGCTTTTGACGATGTCTCGACTCCAGTATTTGATAGGGCGTTGGTGATTGTCATTCCATCTCATATGCTCGAGAGTGTGTAGTTCCCTCTTCCCGCGAGTCTGATCATCTTGCATGGGAGCCACGAGCTTCTGGACGTCATCCCCATTTTTGAATCTTGGGAAACGCAGAGTGGTGTTTTCTTCCTTCAGCACGTTGCCATAGTATGTCAAAATACCCTTCTTCTTGATACCACGCTGAATATATTTGTATTCTTCACGAGTCGCAAACAGGTAGTAGGGATTGTTTTGTCGGTTCGTGTCAAGGCAACCGTGAGCGTCGAGTTGCCATAGCTCAGCAATGTAATCGCTCAGCGGAGCGTCGGCACAGGGGTATGTTGCCTTCCGCGGCATAGGCCGGTGCGATGGTTGAGACTCTGAGTCTGCGATGTTTTCAACGTGTTTGAGGTAGGGAAACCTGCCCAAGTCTTCAATTGAATCGTTGTTAGCGTTGAATTCACGACCTTGAGCAGGTTCAATGTGTCGGGGTGTACTGCAAACGTTCAGATTCTTCTGGCATGCCACTTGAAGGTGTTCAGGATGGTGTAATTTGATTTGTTTAAGTCGCCAGCTGTCAGAGGTGAACTTCTTTCGGTATGAGAATTTGGGGCAACAGATAGGGGTCTTCTCTGGCATTGTCAACGACACGGGAGGAGTGGAGTATACACTGTAGAAAGGGATAAAAGTTGGTGCTGGGCCTGAGCAGCCTCGTGTGTAAGCTCACGATACTTTCAGGTAACTGATTGAGCCTGAACACCATTACAACGAGGTTCCTTACATGTCAGGAGGTGCAAACACGCTGCATGCCCGATGTCCCATAATACTATGAATACACTAATACCAATAAAAATCTAACCAGTACACAACACATAAATGAAATAAACCTTGAGCGATCCAAAAACCTCCTGACACGCGTAATAAACAATACCTGAGATAAATAGATTAGAACAAAGGAAACGAACAAGACAAGAACTCGAGTCTAATTCGTATGCAACAACCATCGCCTCCTCTGCAACGCGAGGACTGGTTTCTGCCTTGGCTACCGAGCCATCCGGGCGAACCTCACTGAGAGGGACATCGGGGAGAGGGACATAAGGGAGACTGTCGCCACCTGCCGATTCGATCATCAGCTGCTGATTTACATCCACATCCGAGGTGTTTCCGGCTGCGTCAGCTTCTCACAAAGTTGGCACCGCTGGGCGAGGTTTTTACAGCATCACAAGCCCCAAATGCTCCAGCCCACTGCAATAATTCCAGCAGTCCAGCAATGGATCAGTCCAGACTGGAACCGTCCAGTCAAGTCCAGGTCCAGTCCAAGATATTTTTGGACCAGGATCGGACCAATCCCCAACTTCTTTGGACCTGGACTGGATTGGCCTTGACTGCTTTGGACGAAGCCATTCGGGCCAAATTGGCCCGAACATGCTGGGAGTTACTGATCTACTGAGTCAAGAAATAGACTCATCTTGCCATTCGAAAGTTACCATGCTCATCTCACCCTCATGGTGTTATACTTGCCCTGTACCAGTCACCGCTGTAATCTTCTGAGCCACTGAATAGACTCATGAACGATTGCTCACTTACTATCTGCCACTTACCATCCAAGACTAGTCACTTGCTACTCGTCACTTGCCACTTGCCACTTGCCTCTTGCCACTTGCCTCTTGCCACTTGCCACCCACCACTGGATATGTACCACTCGCTACTAGAATGCACTGGAGAGTCATTACTAATAATCTAAAGCGCCATGTAGACTCATAAATGATGAGTCACTTGCCACCTACATAGCCACTGACGATTTGTAATGCATGGTTGTGATAGTTTCTCTGCGGAACCTCAGTTTGCCTTGTATATATCCAGCCTAGATCTCGCCTGTAGTTGAAGGGAATAGACAGACAGATTAGATCCTCTCCTCCTACCCTCAATATCGTCTCGGACCCTTAGATTCAAACTGCATATACAGTATATTTTCTACCCAGAGACTATAATAACCTTTTTGAATTCAACTGCCATTGTCAACGAAGCCATTTCAATTGTTCTCAATCTCAATTGATATTGTTTATCTCCATGTCATCACAATCACTGTCAGATCTCAGTGGAAACGATGACTTTCTGCCATCGGAGACTGAGTCTGAGTCCTCACCAGTGTCTGGTTCTATTCACTCGAATCCTCAGGCAATTTACACCAGCACATCATCAACCAATTATCTTCCTCTACCGTCCTCAAACACATCGAATTCATCTATATCCTCAACTGTTGTTCACAAAGGTAGCCGCTTGACCTCTCCAATTCATACACATGGTACAATTTCAGGGTCTGGAACAAACCAGTACTGGAAGTGCTTCTACTGTAAGTCTATCTGAATTCAAAAACTTGAAGTGGTACCTATTCTTAACCAGGTATAACAAAGTATAAGATGACAGGAGGAACAACCAAGCCAGTGTGTCATTTGAAAAGACACCATTCCACAAAGATTACCCTGGGACCACCATCTTCCCCAATTGTCTCCAGTTTGGTAAATGCAGCAAAGATGTTTGATAAGCAGCAATTCAGTCAGAAGGTAGCTGATGACTTACTTCTGCTGTGGATCATCCATGCAAATATACCATTCAGTGTGACCACAGACCACCGATTTCAGGCCTTGTTACGGTATTTCAATGACAGGAATCAAATACCACCGTCACCAATTACAGTCAAGCAAAGCATTCTTAATCGCTTTCATCTCTTTCGGCCCCACATTGCTCAGCTCATGCAGCAAGCAGTTACCCATATACATCTTTCTTATGATGGCTGGACCAGTCGTCATCAAACAATGGCAGTTCTTGGGATAATTGCACATTTCACTTTGCATGCAGGGATACGAATGAACCCAGTAATTGGACTTCGCTTGCTCGAAGGGTCTCATACTGGTTCAAACATGGCAGGGGTTGTTAGTGAGCTTTTGCAAGAGTATGGAGTACTGGAGAGATTGAGATACTTTATAGGGGACAATGCTAGCAACAATGATACACGGGTTAGGGCTCTGGCTGACAAACAAGTATTTGGAGAACGTAACTATAATGCACAGGAACACCGTCTTCGCTGTGTGGGTCATATCATCAACCTTGTAGTGAAGGCATTCTAGTTTGGAGAGGTGGATTGGATGATAGTGCAGGATACAGTTATTGTCACCCAAGATACAATTGCAGAGTGGAGGAAAATGGGGCCCTGGGGGAAAGGACACAACATCACCACATACATACAGGCATCACTTCAGAGGCGGCAGGATTTCAAAAGACTTGGGGGAGACACGACACTCCACAGAGACGGTGCCACCTGTTGGAATACAGGATATACTATGATTCATAGTCTGATTCGAAACAGAGATGCAGTGGATGTCTTTTGTCTACACCATAGTGAACAGCTGGAAGAAGATCCATTATCACTGGATGATTGGAAACAGCTGGCAGATGCTGTGAGTATCTTGCAACCATTTCACTCTGCAACACTAAGTATGGAGGGTGATTTCTCAGAACTGTACAATATTCTTGTTGAGCTTGACTTCCTTCGAGCCACATTCACCAAAGTGTTACAGAAATATCAGGCCAACCCTCATCTACATATCTGCAGAGCAGCAGGAGAAGGGATTATAGTCCTGGACAAGTATCGGGAGTTGTATAAAGAACACACAGTCTGTTTTGCAGCGGTGGTGTTACATCCATCATACAAGTGGGAATACTTTGAGGTAGCAGTGGACAGGCTTGAACGGACTGAGGATCAATTGTAGGATGCAAAGCTGCGTGTGCCGGGACTGTGGCTAACAAAGTACATGCCACTGTCTTCACTTCGAGGGACAGAGGGAGAACGCTAGCCTGATACTCCACCTTCTCCAGTTACTCCATTTGCAACCTGGCGGGCACAGCGGCAGCGCACTGTAATTGGTAACTCTACCCTCCATTGATTCAAGTTGATTGAAATCTGACTGTTGTTCAGTAGATGATTATGACAGATATCTTTCCACTCCAACTGAGCCATCGATCACCAATCCATTCACCGTTTGGCAGTCCCAGCAGCAGATGTACCCACAACTCTCTTCAATGGCACTTGATATCCTATCGATACCAGCAATGTAAGATGGAGTCGAAAGACTGTTTTCACAGTGCAAAAAAATGCTCACAGACAGGCGAAACAGACTACAAATTGATTCCCTGCAGGCTGTTAAATGTCTAAAATCATGCGATAAACTTGATTTTGTCTGGCCAGGATGACAAAGATTGGCTTAGGGCATATGACAGGGCATTGGAAGGAAAGGTAGACACAGATGTCATACTAGAAGATGAAGTCCTTTGGTATAAAGGCAGGCTATGGGTTCCCAATAGTGTGGATTTCAGGAAGATGATTCCGCAAGAAGAACATGACTCCAAGGTAGCTGGCCACATAGGCAAGGAAGAGACAATTGAGCTTTTGCTAAGAAACTTGTTTGGGCCCCAGATGGATCGATGGATTGAAGATTATGTTCGGGCATGCCTTGATTGTCAAAAGGACAAGGCAGCACAACACGCTCGTTTTCGAAGATTCCAAACATTGGAGCTAGCATACAGACCATGTGATGAAGTATCTATGGACTGAATTGTGGACCTACTCGTATCGAATGGGTGTTCATTCATATGGGTAATAGTTGACCGCTTTACAAAGATGTCACACTTTATCCCACTTAGGGACGGACAAAAGAAGGCAGCAGACTAGGTGTGCATATTCTTAAGAGAAATTTGGAGAGATCATGGGATACCATGCACTAGTACCTCAGACAGAGATACAGGGTTTACATCTATGATTTGGAAAGGCAGCGCTGATGCCCTAAGAATAAATGATTCCACCAGTCCGGACGGACCCGGTCTGTGGTAGGGTTCAGTCCGGTCTGGTCCCACCGGAACGTCAGACTGGACCGGACCCGACACTGGCAGTCTTGGACTGGACGGGATTGGTCTGGACCACTCCAAATAGGATAATATTTATCAATTTCAGAGTAGATCTATAAAACTAAAGAATTGAGGCAGTAATCCCTGCAACCCTAACTCAGACACAATGTCACTTCATAACAACCACCTGCTGCAAGCAATCACTATGAACCAACCCGCCCACTGGTAGCAAGCACCACCACGAGAATCCCAACCATACCAAGTGAGTGGTGAGTGGTAAGTGGCAAGTGGCTAGTGGTGAGGGGTAAGATGTGCATGGTGTTGAGAGTAAAAGAGAAGAACGAGGAATTTCAATTGCCTATCGATACAAAGAGGGGGCAAACTATAAACTTATATATAAAAAGAGAGAAAGAAAACTCCATGCCGACTGCCAAAGCCGGAGCCCAAAGCTGAGTACCAGTGCCGAGCTCTCCTCACCATGGGGGCCGGCGAGGCTGGAGGGGGTTGGCGTGCTTTGTCGGGGCGGCCAACCGCCGACCTCATGTCCAAGTCAACCGGCATCGAAGACTAAGGAAGCCACCGGGCCAAATCCCTTGTCAACACATGGTGACTTGTAAATGGTAAGATGAGTCTAGGGGTATGAGCATATGTGTATGAGTATATGTGTATGAGACAATTTGTTGACTCAGTGTATCAGTACCTCCTGGCGTATTCGGGCCAATTCGGCCCGAGTGGACAGGTCCACAGAAGTCCAGGCCAGTTCAGTCCAGGTCCAAAAAAATTGGGGATTGGTCTGATCCCGGTGCAAAATTTTCTTTGACTGGACCTGGACTAGACTGGACGGTTCTTGTCTGGACAGGTCCATTGCTGGACTGGTGGAATCATTGCTAGGAATTAAATCCAAAATGTCATCACCCTTTCATCCCCAAACCGATGGACAAACAGAAGAAGCAAACCAGACACTGGAATGCTATCTTCGAAATTACTGCAATTACAAACAGGATAATTTGGAAGAAATGTTGCCAATGGCAGAGTTTGCCTATAACAACTCTCTCCATTCCACAGTTAAAATGACACCATTCTTTGCGAACTATGGCTATCACCTTGGAACAAGCTGGCCAACTGTAGAACCCTCGTGAAATCCTCCTTCTCATAACTATATTCAATGGATGACAAGTCTTAATCAACTCTGTCAACAGCGACTTGAGAATGCCAGTGAGACTAAGAGGAAGTACCATGATATGAAAGCCAAACCTACACCAGTATATCAGCCAGGCGATTTGGTTATGCTCAATGGAAAGAACATCAAAACTTGAAGACCAGCAAAGAAGTTGGATGCTAAACTTCACGGTCCATTCAAAGTCATAAAGGTTATGTCACCTCCAGCACTTAAGCTAGAATTGCCGTCACGATGGCGGATACATAATACCTTTCATGTCTAGCTAATCGAACTTTTCCGCATCACCTGTAATCCGATTTGAGATCTACTAGACAGACATGCAATGTTAACAGATGAACATGAATTGGGATTTGACGTCGAGGGATATGAATCCCAGACTGGGTATGAGGTAGAAGAAATCATGCGATGGAAGAACCATATGAGAACTTCCATGATAAGAAGCTACTGAAGGAGTTCCATATTTGGACCCCACAGACTGCTACAGATATGATGTTATAAGTTGAGCTTGTACCTTTCCTCCTGGGAGATATAGTTGTGCCAGGAGGTTTTAATAGCAAGCAATGGACTGATGGATTAAGGAATGGTTTTGGCAGGAAGCTACAAGTTTACGAATATCAGATGAAGGAAGATAGGATCAAGGATGACCTAATAGGAGAGGAAAGTAGTGTTACACCTTTGGAGTTGTCACCATTCCGGGTTCATGAGATATCACTCCACGATGATGTCAGGTGGCGATGGAATAAGGTTCATCAATCACAAGCAAGCACCATCGCCACACCAATGACCACCAGGCACATGTCACTCAAATATATTATCACCACCCTCCTTCGAGTGTTGTCATAGCAGTAGGGTGTGTTAATACAATGCAAACATGTTAGGGGTTCTCTCCTATCAGTGTAATGGTACTTAGTTACCATTTGGTATAGCCTTTAGCGGGGCCATAGTAGTCACGTCTTGATTGGATAAGCACGAGAGCTAAGCGGATTCATTGAAAGCAAGAGCTGCGGCTGCTGATTTGATGATACAGCAACTTGCCAGATCGAAGGGACTAGGTCCTCCCGAGCAAGTTGTTTTCAACCAGATTCATCATTGGATATTATGCGGTTCCAAAGAATCTGGACGGCAGTTGTCTGAGTAAAGGGCTCTCCATTCTCGGCACACGTCCATGTTATGTCGACTACCTGAGCACAAATGACTGAGGGGCTACGGTGTTGGCTTTACCCAAGAGCAGACATTATTCAGTGATTTGAGTGAGCTGGCTTCGCAATATTCATCAATTAGTTTCATTCCGCGCATAAAGTCTACATTGGCATAGCAGTGGATATTAACCACGTAAGAACTATGAAGTAATTATCTCTGGATGATTTAATTACGCAACAGATGTGTCACCTTAGAGTGTGTGTTCCAACCACCGATTGGTAAACGATTGTGAGATGTCAAAGTTGAAGTCATGAGCTGATTTATGAGCCGATATGATATCATGCATGCACACAATAACCAATGGGATGAGTGTCCGCCTCTACCAGCCGCATTCTGCGAATGTAAGACGCACGTACAGTCGCTATCATTGAGGGATTTACAATCATAGTCTGATGCGGGTTTCGAGAGACTATAAAGAGATCACATTATTCCGGAAATGAGAAGGACAAGCTCGAACAGTTAGAGAGAAATTGATTCCCACCAGCGGAGAAATCTCCTTATTTATTATTGTATTTTTATGATACCTATACCTATGCTTTCTATACCTAGAATCTATTAGCTTTGTGTAGCGGCAGCCCTGCACCATAACAGAAGTACTATAAGCGAATGACTGTTACCTTCGAGAATGACAACGACGTTATCATATACGCTCTTGAAAAGACTATCTCCTATGCTAGAGATAATCAGTATATCTTCGTGGCCTAGAGTGTTTGGTGGATATCCTTGATTATTGGGCTTCAGCAAGATTAGTTATATATATTGATAATGTCAAGACGCGATCAGATATTACGACACAACAAACCGTACAACAGAATATTGATTTGAGAAGAGAAGTACAATGCGAGAAAATAGTGTCCCCTACACCTAGAGATATGCAGGAGTATTCGAGATCTTCTCTTAAGACCGACATCATCCATCCAGATAGAATTAGCCAAATCCGATCGGCGTCACTTGATTTAGAAGACGAGGAGAATTGTGATTTGGTGTTGAATCAGTCATCCCCAGGTATAGAGAAAGCGGAACTATTCTTACGAATGTTGCGAAAGGAAAGAAAAGCCTTTAATAAGAAAAAGAAGAACAATCAGCTTTCTAGAACGAGGTCTGGAAATGTGATAGTGAAACCCCTGTGCCCAGGGCAAAGAAGTTACCTTCAGTGCATCCCTAAAGACACAATAAGGGATTACCTAGATAATAGGAAATAGGATCTACTGCTGTGGACCTAAGTGGTGGATGCAGTGAGTATAGTTACTTCGGATATACATTCCCGTAACAAAACACCTGTTGCTATATTCCCTATTGATGAAGATAATGAATGACGCCAGCCATCGTCACCCCTATATGAAGCAACCTTTGATTGGCATTAGTTATGGTAAGTGGGATAAGTATACTTCAGTACGATACGAAAAAAGGCTATTGAATGGGGCAATGAGGAAGATGGTATGGAAGACAACAGTCTGATGGATACCAATCAGTCTGGATATGTATATCAGACAGATACAGTTGGTCCAGAAAGACTGGAGGATTGAAAGTATACCATTTGCTCAGAGGAAGTTCAGGCCGACTGGTTATCCAAGCAAGGGCATTGGAGAACAAAAGGATGGTAGTAATTTGTCTAGAGAAAAGCGTAGTTGGAATTAGCAGTTAGAGCACAGAGGAAGGAGGTATAAAGACCTCTCCATTCTCAGCTGGTATAGAGGGCAACCATCTCACGATGGAGAACAAGCCTTAACAATATATTCGGATTGGAAAGCTATTCTACATTTATGCTACTCTGATTACTTTCTGCGCCTGAGTGAAGTTTCGTAGTGAACCATCTATTAGACCTTGTCTAAGTGCAATATCAAATTCCGATCACAAGACATGATAAGGGGATACTGAGAAAGGGATACTTCTAGTTGAGCATAGCTTGGAGTCGATCCCTTACGCGTTACAGTCTGAATACGGGTGATGGCACAGTGTGGGATAGCTTCTATAACTTATAACAGTTAGCTCTATCGAATAAAAATTTAATCTGAGATAGAGAGGATACTATTTAGGCGAATTGCAAGTTTTGGATGTGTGGCTACAGACGGGTGGTGGTGGTGATGATGGGAGTAGTGATTGGGGTGCAAATGAGAGCATGGAAACCACATCAAAAATGAAGTCGCAACGATTCACCAGCCATCACTCGACCCGTTGCCATGGCAACACACTCTCATCACATAGCAGACATTACTTCCCACCCACCCAAAATACCATCGCAGTGGATTACAATTCCTCCACCAGCAGCTCCCTAATTATCAGAAACACTCTGTCACATCTATCTATCCTATCTTCTCTACAGACTGACCGGCTCATAATATGCAAAAGGGGTCGTTGTATTTGACTAATTATGGCTGCAAGAAGTGGTGTTCGCGATCGCCAAACTGTGCTGGTCTCAGCCGTCCCCCACCATATGGTCTTAACGTTACGCGATTAGAGTGCGAGTGCATCACCTTAAAGAACCAATCAACCCTCGATGCTCGCAATTTCGTTCGGTGCCGAACTTCCCGTCAACTTGCGATCGCTTGCTGACTTGATCAACCACCAAACTGTTTGTAGGTTGCCTACCCCGCTCTCCTCGCTCTGTACCGTTTCCAGTCTCTTCATCACCTCTTTCGACAATACGATCCTCAACTACCTTCAAGCGCTATGGAGAAGGATCGGCCGAACCCGTGCAAGCGCCCTCATACCGATGATACGGGTTCTCTTTTGCAACTCGGCATAGCGCATCCAGCGACTCCCGCTGCGGTCCCCCAGTTTGATCCTCAACCTTCCAGCGCCATGGAGTACGATCCGCCGAAGTCACCGAAGCGTCCTCGCACCGATGACACGGGTTCTCTTTTGCAGCGCGGTAGATCAAGGTCAGCGTCTCCCGCTGTAGACTTTCGTCGACGCCAAGCCGGACATACTTCGCTCCCTGGATCACAACAAGGATCTCGCTTCGCTTCCCCGGCCCTAATCTATTCTAATTTATCGCTAAATCCGCGCACATTACGACTATCTCAAATCCCGACATCTATTGGCGAGCAACAGTTTCAACAATATCTCGCTTGCCTGAAATACGAACGTGGGGTGACAGATGACAACATCCTGGCCTTTTCTCTTGCGCCATACAGAAATTGGCAGGTCGCTACGGTCATGTTCCGCCAGCAGCCATTGGATCTGACCCAAGCTTCTGGCGGCATATCACATGTTACGCTACCTCCTGAAATGAGCATTGTTCCCATGGAAGTTGACAGTGAATTTGATGGCATAACTCCACTATACCATCCTCCTCAATCTGAACCTGAGTACGAGTGGGTTGCCCTATGATTTCCGGTAATCTCGCACTGGTGCTTACGATTATCGTACAGTTTGATCGCCGTATGTGGACTTTCTGCCCACGCTTTTGGAACGTGGAAATCAACTCATCACCCTCATGTCATGTGGTTGCGGGATTTCCTCCCGCTAGACTTCCCTAACTTCAGAGTTCTTATTTGGGGCTACGACTCAGACTTGAAGGATCCAACGGCGACCAGGAATATTTCAAGCTTTTCAAGAAAACTCCTGTTGGCTGTACAAGGAGCCCGTGAGCGAGTACTGTACACTAAGCGAGTATATTTTGATCTTTTCTGACGATAGCGTACGTGCAGGCAAGGCACCGTCCAATTATCTTCGTAGGACATAGTCTGGGAGGTCTGGTCATTAAGCAAGTATGTTGCATGTTTAAGATGTACTTCCAAGTTTACTGATAGAAAGGGCAGGCTTTAGTCGATGCAGGACAAAGCGGCTCCCCGGACGACAAGGCAATCTTGGCCTCTTGTCGTGGTCTATATCTTTTCGGAGTCCCTAACCGAGGCCTCAACAACGAAAACATGCTCTCTTTGGTGAAGGATATGAACAGCGCGCCATTAGTGCATAGTTTAATGGAAGGCTCTGAGCTGCTAAGCAATCTTGGCCACAGCTTCGAACGTGTCTACGAAACGCATATGAAATCCTGTCACGTGGTATCTTTTTACGAGGAGAAAGACACAAAGACCATCGAGGTAGGTACTGCCCACAATGCGATATCACCACTCTGTTAATACGTATGATAGAAAGCGGCTGGAAAGTGGGAGCGGACTGGTAAACCCATCCGTATGGTGTCACAGGATTCTGCGACGTGCTTCATTAGCGCAAAGGATACCCACAATCATATACCTATCTCTGCGGATCATTCGAGCATGGTCAAGTTCACCAGTCGCGGAGATCCGAACTACTTGGCTGTTTGTACAAAGATTAATGAGATGCTGCGCAGTATGTAGAATGAAAGAGACCTCGTGCTGCAGATTCTGACATGTGCTACCAGTCTCGAATGTGCTACAAGTCTCGAATGTGCTGCCAGTCTCGAATGTGCTACAAGTCTCGAATGTCGTGCATTCACTTGTCTCCGCATTAGACCGTGCCGGGCCAGATGGCTTCATGCAGATGCTAGCTAAGCATGACCAAGGATACAAGTCTCAAATACCAGCTTTAGATCCCGAGGACCCAAAATACTACTGGATCACTAAGAATATCGACTTCAAAGAGTGGTGGAATGGAGACAGTTTCCGGACACTTCGCTTATCGGGGGCTCCTACAGGGGAGATGCTGAAAATTTCGTCGTACATTATCGGAATGGCGGGTCCTGTTCTCTATTTCTGCTGTCCTGCGGCTCCGAAGCATCAGGTTTGGAAAATCTGCATCCAAGCTCTGCTTCACCAAATACTTAAGCCTCTCTCTCACCCGGAGCAAATCCAAGCCATCAAGGATTTCGTCCACCGACTTGTTGACACTATTGGGGGAGATGAAACGGTACTGAATAGGCTATCCTTGGAACATGGTGATGGCGAGATTTCTACAATCCGTACATTGCTTGGGGTGTCGACGGACAATGCTCTTTTGGACGCCCTGCTTACTGTTCAGGAGATCCACCCAGCGCCGACGGTGGTCATCGACGGACTTGACCGAGTTCAGGACGGAAACCGCGTCCTTGTTGGACGAATTCATGCGTTTATAGAACGTTCCGGAGGAAAGGCCTTATTGACCAGCGTAATGCAAGACGATAGCAAGCCATCGCTTAAGGGCATGCGGTACATTGAATATGATGCAGAAAGAAAAGGTTAGATCTTATCTGGTAGAGTAGCATCGAACTAAGCTAACGAAACATGCGCAAAGAATTTTTGGACAGCCTTCGGTTTGATAATACTCGTTATAGAAAGATAACTGGGGAGTGCGACGGATCCTTAAACTGGCTCTGGACTCACGAGGAATACTGCAAATGGTCAACATCAGACTCCTCAGGACTGCTCTACATTAAAGGTAAGCCAGGGAGTGGCAAAAGTACTGTGACAAGGTACTTCAAGGACCGACTTTTCGAACACCAACCGGCTGCGAAATCCGCTACTATCGCCAGTTTCTTTTATAGTTATCGAGAGGGCGAGAGCCAGACGAGTCATTACAACATGCTTCGTTCAATCCTCTACGGTATTTTGAGCCAAGATGCAAGTTTCTTCTACCACATTCAGAGCGAATATCGGAAGTGCCGGATATATACTTCCACCGAGCTTCTCTACGATTCGTTGCAGAAGATTCTTCGAGGTCTTCGAAACTACCAAAGCAACAGACAGCTGTATCTTATCATTGATGCAGTGGACGAGTCCACCAGCGAAGACAGGCGAAAAATCCTGGAACTATTGTTCGATGTATGCTCGGCAAGTGACTGCATTGTCAAGATATTTGTTGCAAGCCGACCTGTTGTTGAACTGGAACATTTGACCAAAGTGAGAAATGAAACGGCTTGCTCAGTTATACAAATGCAAGACGTGAACCGTGTCGATATTGGCCTCTTCGTACACGCCTTTCTGTCTAAGCTCGATCTTCCGCGGGATATCTCGTCTGATATTATGGAATATGTTCTTGAAAATGCGCAGGGAGTATTTCTCTGGGTGCGTCTGGTAGGAGATCGACTAGTCGAGTTCGCTGAAGGCGGCTTCAAGACGATGGAAATTTTTGAATTCCTGAAAAGCCTGCCGACAGAACTAGAAGATATGTACGCCTTTATTCTCAATGAGTTGCGGGAAAACGAAGAGGATTACAGCGTTGGGAAAGAAATGTACACATGGGTACTCTATGCTCGTCGTCCTCTTAAAGTCGTCGAATTCCAACATGCTCTCGCTATTCAAGATTGCGCTAGTGATTCGTGTACCTCCTTTACGGAGAGCCTGATTGTCAACTTTGACAGGCGAATTACTAAGTGTGGGCGCAATTTGCTAGAAACAAAAGGCCACGAAGGTATGTTCCATCGCACATATGTGGCCATCAATCTGACAGCTATCCAGAACCCATCGTGCAAGTAATGCACCAAACCGTTCGCGAGTTTTTCCTTTCAGCACACAGGGATCTGTCTTTTGGGTTCTCGCAGAACATTCATGACGTCCATGCTATGATATCCAGATCTTGCCTCCGGTATCTAATGCTCTGTGCTAAAGAAACTCCATTTCCAGGGGCTCGTTCAAATCCGAAGTCATGGACACCGAGCCACTTCGAGAAATACGTCAGTCACCTTAATCAGCGGCCATTGATTAACTACGCCCTGGGCCATCTCAAAGAGCACATAGGCAACTGTATTGAGACTGATTTCACACAGCTTGTTTCCGAGCTTTGTGAGCAGCTAATTGGCAATGAGACCTATTGTCTCTTAGAAAGCTGGATTACTTCTCATCTGAACGGAAGCCTTGCGCATCAAAAGAGAATGCCGTCTGCCAAGAACTTCAAAAACCGCTTGTTACATACTGCGACACAATTGAAATATTCGCGAGTGGTTGAAGCATTAATAATCGCTGGTGCCGAAATCGATGCTTCCATTCAAGGCACAAGACCGTTGTTAGTTTCAGCAGGGTTGGGGGATGAGACAACTGTCCGACTACTTCAAAATCTAGGGGCCGGCATTGAGTCAAAGGACGGAAACAAACGGACGGCTCTGCACCATGCGGCTTCGAGCGGCCACGACTCCACAGTCCGCACACTCGTTGAGAACCTGGACGCCAACAAGGAGGCGGTGGACAAAGAAAAACAGACGGCACTGCACCATGCGGCTTTGAATGGCCACGACTCCACTGTCCGCATGCTCGTTGAGACACTCGGCGCCAACAAGGAGGCTGTGGACAGAGACAACCGGACGGCACTGCACCATGCGGCGTTGAATGGCCACGACTCCACCGTCCGGATGCTCGTTGAGACACTCGGCGCCAACAAGGAGGCTGTGGACAGAGACAACCGGACGGCACTGCACCATGCGGCATTGAATGGCCACGACTCCACCGTCCGGATGCTCGTTGAGACGCTGGACGCTAACAAGGAGGCTGTGGACGCAAAGAACTGGACGGCACTGCACCATGCTGCTTTGAATGGCCACGACTCCACTGTCCGCATGCTCGTTGAGACACTCGGCGCCAACAAGGAGGCTGTGGACAGAAACGGAAGAACAGCGCTGCACCATGCAGCGTCAAACGGCCACGACACCACCGTCCGTATGCTCGCCGAGAACCTGGACGCCGAGACAGCGGACGCTAAAGGAAATACTGCGTTGCATTTGGCGGCTATAAATGGGCACGAAACAACAGTCAACTTGTTAGTGAGCGAGTTAGGGGCAAATAGAGACGCTGAACAGACACCGCTTTCAATCCCCACTCCAAGTTCGCAGCCGCCAGTTTCGGTCAAAAAGTGTGTTGTAAAACCCATTCCTTGGGGCCACGAAGCGATCAAACATCACGAAACCCTTTCACCTATTCTACAAAAAACGTTTCGAGAGCTCGGATTCAGTGTATACTCCTTCACCCTGATGTTGCGTGAACGCTCTGGAGAGGATAGGGGTAACATTGTCCTGTTTGTTTGGATACCACCTACTTCGACATATGACAAACTCATTCCCCTTCTACAGGAGCACTGCGACCCGCTCAATATTGAAGTAGAGATACGGCACGGAATACGGAGGAATATGGGAGGGACTGAGTCATGGAGCTCTGAAAAGCCAGCCCACTTTTTTCTTAGTCAGCTCCACCCAGGAGCAGGAATCAAGGGGCGGTGGCGTTTCGGCACGATCGGGGGCTTGCTCAAGGATACAAAAACAGGCACAAAGTACGCCCTCACTTGCGGGCATGTTCTTAAGTCATCTGATGAAGTCTATTCAATGGATACTCTTGAAACTGCGGAAAAAATCTGCGGACAGATTGAAGAGCGGGAGAAGAAATTTGCAGAGCTCGACCAACAACGGGAGCACTTCGAGCAAGGCCCTGAATACGAGAATCTGTTAGTTCAACTACATCAAATGAATCAAGGCGAGATGTTCTTCAAATGGCAGAAAAAACAAATTCACCAGATTCGTGAGAATCAAGGACTAGAGGATATGTTAAACATGCTCAAAGTTGGTAAGGTTGCGCAACTTACGGGCGCAGAAGCCGTGGTAGTACGATGGGTAATTTTCGGTAGAGTTTTCGCCCTGTCTTTCCTAGTTATGTCTAACTATCACTTAGACGGTGTGCGGAAAGGACAGGACTGGGCCTTAATGGAAGATGACGGGATGGTACTGGGCAGCAATGCCGCTCGTTGGCCTGCGTTTTTGGGGTTGCCTAGTCGAGAATATATGCTCCGTGAATCGCCAGAACCGGTGCTGAGCAACAAGGTGGTAAAAATGGGGCGTTCGACTGGCTTTACTAAGGGAATCCTCTCCGCTGTTTCGGTGATATCGGTAGATGATCTCACTGGAGATCTTCCCCCGGTTTGTGATAATCTCGCGGTATATCCTGTTGAAGATGTCGACTTTGCACAGCCAGGAGATAGTGGAGCCTTGGCGTTTGACGAGGATGGGAGAGTGGTCGGCATGGTGTACAGTACTATTGATGCTACCGTCGCAGAGAATATTGACGACTCTGAACAAAACCCTCGCCCTGTATTCCTGGAATCGTTTCAAGATATCAAGCAATGGATCAAAAATGAGCTCCATATAGACGTTGTCCTGGATCAGGACCGAGAGGCGCCTCCTTGGTGGTTTCCGCCCCAAGGGTTGGAGCAGGAGGAGGTGGAGAAGGAAGTGGTGGAGGAGGAGGTGGAGGTGGAGGAGGTGGAGGTGGAGAGCGCCATTCCGGTGCAACTTCATTTGTGCGAAAGTAAGAGAAGCTTGGAGGGACTCACAGTTTGCGCCAAATGTGGTGGGAATGTCAAGTATAGCTGAGAGGCGAACACTGTTGGGGGGCGGACGAGGTCAGAGACTTATGGCTGAACGAAACTATGTAGCTGAAGGCTAGCAATATACATTATTATGCATTAAATATTCAAAACCCCCATGTAAATAAAACTGACCTTGAGTACCAGTGTAACTACATTTCATCATTGGAAACCCTGCCACCTACTGTCCTTAGCGATACTAAACATTTGACTCAATCCTCATGTGGTTTGGTGCCGCCTGAAGAGGGATGGTGCAACTATCAGTTCATCTATCTTGCCAAAACAGTATGAGACTAAGACGAGTAATGCATCTCAGTTCGTGACCAAGCCTCACATTTCTCAAGCTCAGGGGGCTAACCTCAGGGTAACTTCACAAGATTCTAAGACTCCGAACTGCACACTCCAAACCGACACCTCGAAACACCACCACACCCCTAGCTTTTGCTAAGCCGTGGTATGTAGGCCAACCACAAGCCACCACGTAATATCCGTACTGCCTCATGATGCTTCGATTCGGGTGCACTTTAATGACCCCAACCCCTCGTGTGGGTTGCTCCACTCCCAATACAGATTCTCCTCGCCTTAAGGGAGACGCTCGAAGAAGATAATTTGGGGGAATCGGGCGCAGCCTCGTCAACAGACTCCGACTATGACCAAAATTAAGATGGCAACGGCTCTACCATAGCTTTCTTGTTGCTTCCTACTTTCGCCTGCGGTGGAGGAGAAAAGAAGAAGGTAAAAAAGAAGAGGCAGGGAAAGCAGCCGGCACCCAAAGCAACCGGAAGTTTGGGAGGTTCTTTGAAACACTCACAACCACAAAAAACAGAGTCCGACAAAGTCCATACCAACCAAGACAAATTCCGAAAAATGCCTCACAAAGTACCAATGGAAATGCTCGTAACGGCCTTTATGAAAGTTATGGACGGGCATTTTGCAAAGCTCTAGTTGAAAATCAACCACCTGAAGATGGAAGTGTCAGGTTCTACTAACTGAAGTCTGGGTACGCACCCGCTGGCGTATAACATAAATGGTTTGGCAACCGAGAGAACAATAAATGCTGCTGGGGTGTAGGGACAGTGTTCCAGATGCGGAAGCGACTCTGCTGCCACTGCAACCAGTGGAGCGTCAAGCAGAAAGTGGTCCGGGAAGTGGTGGGCAAGGTGACAGGGTGGAAAGCAGGCAGACGCTGACACGTGCAGAAATCTGAGCTGTTTTTCATGGAAGACTGCGACCATGCAGATGTGGACTTCCTGCCAGCTATTGAAGTTGGGAAGTTCCCACCCAAATGATTGGAGGTATGGAGGTGGGACAGAGCTCAGAGCTCAAGTGCAGGTGGCGGCGGCAACAGGTTGATATATTTATCTAATTCTATCAGTTATCTTTCATTTGCTAGCAGCGACTAAGGGTAGTGGGGGGGGGAGCTCTGCCATCTAGCCGGCTCGCCAGGAGGTGGAGGGAGTTATCAGGCCCTGTCATACTCTAGTAAGAGTAAATATAGTATGATTAAACAGCAACAACAACGGTAGTGTCAACGCTCCAACAACTATTGCAAGCAATGTAGAGGAAAATAAAAAGTTGAGCAGAGTTAGGAGGCATGCACCAGACTCGGAAATGCAGCAACTGCTGCTCGCCACCCCAAAAAGGATCTAACCATTAGGCCAGTGCCACCACTAGTACCCTGAAAGCAGGTAGGAAGGCCATTGGCTACATAGATTTTTGAAAGAAATTTGGTGAGGCAAGTCGATGAGGATAAGGTGACGCCTATAGATATCCACATATCGGACGCGGAACTGCCACGACGTGGAAAAACACTGAGATTAACATCCCCACCACCAAGAACTTCCAAACAACCAAGTCTTAGCGAAAACAGAAACAGCAAGACAACTCAGCAACCACAATCATGATCGACAAGGGGACACTGGCATTCAATTCCTAGCATTGAATTATCTCTGGAATGGCACTCCCAGCACCACCAGATGATTGGAGGAGACTGGGCATGGCAACTGCAAAAATGGAGGACGCAAAACCACACAATTCAGTAGATTTGGAAGGCTTGGGAAACACAGAAATAGTGGATTATGTCAAGAACAATCACAGCAATCGATGAGTGGACACTTGCAACCGATTGTTAATCTCTAACTAACCGCGGAGCGTGACTACACGCACCTCTGGAGCGCCCGAGGAGGCGGGGCACTTCTGTAGCACAACTTGTGCACGCGGTCATAGACGTGACGCGACGACCAATGAGCAAGGGATGGCGAAAGCTACCCTAGAACGAGATTGCCTCACAGTAGTGATGACCAGAGTCAGAATGAGGAAGAGGAGCGACAAGGTTTCAGGAGAAGTTGCAGACAGCACAAGGAATGCGCATATACCTGTGGCGATGGAGATTGCGGTGGCGGTGAACCCAATCGCGGCGGATACTGCCCACGCATCTACACTAGCGTGTATGGAGAAAATGGAGCTCATCAAGCGGAGGAAGAGGAGGGAGGCCCCGACGGCCGCGTTGGGCCCCAGAGACCGCAGGAGCCGCATAGAGTGAATGGCTTAGGAGCAAGCCCACAAGCTAGCACTGATACACCGAACCATCACAAAGACGGCTGCAGGCCATGACAGCACGGTCTGAAGTGCAGTGGTGACGGATGAGAGCATGGGTGGGAAGAGAGAGGAGAAGTGGGACGCACACCACGAGGATGACTTACTGCGGGGTAAGGGCATCATGGAATTGGTCACAAGACTGTTGGCCATAACAGCACGGGCCCAGAAAGAGAAAGAGACAGGGTCAAGTAAAGTGGACACTGATGGTGTCGGGCTAGAGTCTCCAAATCACCCAGTCCTGACGCTGACAGGTGGGCTGCAAAAGCCAGAGGAGCACCAACAAGTGCAGCATACAATGCAGCCCAAACTCGAAGTCAAAGCAAAAGCCGAAGTCAAAGCCAGCTACGGCACCGATATCGACAATGTGAAGGACATCAACCCAGCTAGCGGGGTTGCCATCCGCACAGACACGGACAAGACGGCGGCAGAAAGTCCCATCACGAAATCTAACGAAGCTGGCCAGCCCAGCCGCACCCCCGACAGCAGGCTCAAGCATGGCAGACTGATAACTCATCCTGATGCAAGACAAGAGTGAGCCACTCCACAATTGAATGGACTAAGATATCGTTTCAGCGATCCAGAGAGCAATTCTCCACAAGAAGGCTTCGGTCGACATTATGATTAAGTACCCATGGAGGGATGCCAATGGTGGGATAACTGCAATGATGGTTCAGAATCCGACCCCAGAGATGGTGGCGCGGTACAGAGACACATTTATCACTGCAGCGAGTACGGACTACAATGGAGTTGTTGACTTCGAAGAGAATAAGTTCTTGTAAATGTTGATGATCCAACTGGTACCTCTCGGGCGGTACTTGAGAACTTGCACAGACAGCTTATAGAAGCAGCGGGAAGAGATTCAAGTGGAGAATAAGGACATATCGATCCCTGGCCAACTAAGATGTCTTGTGATCCTCTCCACCATGAGGTAGAGGAGACAGCATGGTGAAGTCACCGCATTATTGGTAGTTTTTGTTGTTGAGGGGAGCAAGGTGGCAAAGAGTGTAATGGAGGGGTGTATCAAGGCGGCTGTTAGGGGTTCTCCCCGAGCAGCGATAATGACACTTGATTATGATTACCAGACGCATACATATCCACGATATGCATAACACCTATGCATGTCATATTCAAGTTGTCAATAACATGCTCTTTGGCGGGAGTTAATCTTAGTCGCGCGAAGTGTAGGTACTTCGTTCACACCTGGAAACTTTGCGGGACATCCATGGTATCCATGCACAGCAGCCATTATTCAAATGTAATGAAGAGAACTCATCTCCCCTACCTGTCATGGGCTAGGATTCGGAGGATCACGTTCCGGTCTGGAGAAATGTCTTGACCTTAGCATCCAGTGACTGATGGATTAATGACGTAGGCAATGGCCTAGAGCGAATACTACTCATTGGCACAAGCAGTATGGATCGCAATGTAACCTTGTATCGGATATAAGCTTACGCATCAGTAATTTACATTGGTATAGTATAGGTTGGTCGCCAAATAAATCTATGGCACAATTAAACAACTCACTTGCGTGAGGGATTTAAGATGCGATAAGCATTATCAACTTGGTTGGTAGATGTTCCAACTACCGGCTTCTACGTTTGCACAAGATGTCTCAGATAGGAAAGGATAAGTTGATATCGTGTGATGGATGGCGTGATGGTTATCAGGAATGTAATGCATTGAAACCACAGTGCAGGGATACGGTGACCTGAGGGTGGCGTGGAAGGTTATCACTGGGCGCTAAGGGCCGTGGCCAACATAATGCTGTCACATCTAAGGAGTGATCAGGGGCTATAAACAGCCAGTGTTGTGCAAAGGAATGAAGGGGACATCAGCGAGCAGATTTTCTTTCAGAGAACAACGAAGACCATCTTAAAATATTATGAAGAATTCTATCAATTCAGAATTACTTCCATCATACATATTCGAGACTGGGCCATATCTGCCTGGACATCAATATACACCAGCCGAGTACCCACTGCTGAAGATTGTTGTGAGTTTAGGAAATTGGCTTTTCTAAACGGCCTAGCACCGGTTAACCCACAACTATGCAGTTGTTTTTCGTTTCTGTCAACTCGAGAATATCGACTACCTGGTGTTGATCTATCTCAACAAAGGAGCTTTAAACTGTGAGGGATTCTCCAAGGAGTGGTTGTTCGAAGGTGAAGTTTAATCTTCGTCTACGTTGGAAACTGTTCTTGGCACAGTTTTGATGTAGAGCTTCTAGAAGAAGCGGCTCTGGAATTAGCATTGCGACAATCGATTGCTCTTGCGAGACAGGCCAGAGGTTGAGTCTTAGGATAAGACGACAAGAGAAAGAGATTAGATTGGCGGCTGTACTTTGATTCAATAAATATGCTATTGATTATTGGGATCTAAACATCTCCGTAACAGTATAATATTTTAAGTACTCTACTCTGTTATCTGAAAGCGGATTATAAGCCATACAGCTTCGATTTCATGCCACCAGAGTAACTAAAGTTGTACAAGAAACTCTCTACACCAGGAGCATATTTTTATCGAAACCCCCAAAAACCAGGACTGCATCTTATTGTTATCGACCAACCTATGATTATTAACTATATATGAGTTTGGAGTGCACAATGTGCGAAGACAACTTCTGTTGCATATATTTGGGCCAGAGGACTTGCAGCCTGCATTGTCGCAGACAGAATAGCCTCTGGGTCAGTAGCCAGTTATACAATATCGAGGAAAAAAGTCGTTCAGTAATCTGTCAGAAGTGTAGCATCCTTTCAGAGTGCTACAGATAAAAATCACCCTACAAATTAAATGGAAGACATTCTTATGTACTACAAAGAAATTGTATTGCTCATTGTTACCTTGAAAATTGTCGTCATCAGGACGAGGTATCTGTCGAGTTGAATAGACTTATACCACCACCAGATTATTGTCAGCTTGTTCAGCATGCCGGCCCTTCAAAGACGACTGATGTACACCAGCAAGGGGATCGCACCCAGCCCATCATGGATAGAGAAACCCCGATCCCCAGCTGGAAGGGCAATTCCAGAATCCTGGCAAGAGTCCCAGAGAATAATAGAAGCAGCCTGAAGGGAATACTTGCTACTCAAAAGTCACGAAGAGCCGGGCGATGTTCCATGCAGTCAAGGAGAGGTGGAAATGACCTAAGCAAATTCTGACTTAGTGTGAAGACAAATATCCGAACTTGCTCAACAAATCGTTTACCTTATACAGATATGTATCAAAGAACAGGATGTTTTGGAGAAAGAATTCGACTCTGTAAACAATGGGATAATTATTTTGGCGAGTCTGCTCCAAACGGAGAAAGTTCAAATTGATTCTGAGGTTTTAGCAGTTTGTTCAGTCTTGCAACTCCAGCAAGCAATGTCGTAAGAATTACGTTCCGGACTCCATGTGTTGTAAGATCAGGATAATCAGATAGTGGGAGAGGCCACTGATTCATTCGCGGGAATACGGGCGGAATTGGAGGCTCAGAACAGAAAGATTCTGGAAAATGGTTTTCAGACCTTCGCAGTTAAAACCGTGGTTCAGGCTGTTCAACAATCATTTCGAATTCTGTATGCAAGAATAGACAGAATTAATAAGATCCTCCCAACCATGACGGAATCAATGAAACATATTCCGTCTTGCAAACAATTGCGCCAGCATCAGGCCACTGTGGATGAAGAATTTCCCCAGGTCGAGGAAATGAATACTGGGTTGACGACACGCATGGAGCAGTATAAGTTTTCCGAATCATCACCTTTTGAGTTTCGGTAAAGTGCCGCCGGAAGTTCAGCAACTCACCAATATACACATCCTCAATGACGGCCCGCATTGCAGTCACCCTCAGTATCAAGCATTAGGGAGACTGAGAGTACGTCGACCTGGAAGTATGGCAGAATGAGAGGAGGTGCAGGCAGCGAGGCAGCCGGAGGTGCAGACTGTGCAGTGGACGGTGCAGCAGACGCAGGAGCAGCCGGAGGCGCAGATGGTGGAGCGGGTGGTGGGGCAGCAGAACATCCGCCACCACCACCGGATCCACGCACATCTGATCACGGAGGTGCAGGAGGCCGCCGAATGTGGCGGACAATGAGGCGAATCAAGGAATTGGAATTAGCCAAACGGATCAAAAATTACAGAACGTTAGAAATTTTGCGGCAATGCGGGAGAAGATTTTGTTACCTGATGGGGTCGGGTTCAAGTGTATATTGCGGATCAGCAAGAGAAGTTTAAAAAGGACGAGCGAACCAGTGATTGGATCGGGTCCTTGATCGATAGTTATGCTGTGTTGTGGCATATCCAATGGATTATGGGAACCTTGTTTGGTCTCCACCCAAAATCAATGACAGGCAATGGGAACGCTCTCGAACTTGGGTTTGAGGATAAGGATGCTAAGGATGAGGCTTACGTAGACCTTGAAAAAGTTCGTTATGAGAGTTGCATACACGATATGTTTACCAAAATCCAAAACCTTTAACGATAAACTTATGGCTACTGGTGCAGCTTTGAAGAATATGATTCTGGATAGGTTACCACAGAAGATCATTGAACAAATGCATACTGTGGATTTGACTGGGAAAACGGATCAAGAAATTATTACGAGAATTACCAATGCAGGAGAAACCGCAGAAAAGTGGTAAGCCGCGAGGAAGAACTGTAGGCTTAAAGTCTCCTTGAAAACATACAATAAGAAGTACCCTAAACTCGAACGAAGTAAACCAGATCGATTTGAAGAGAGGAGTCGGGTTAGAAAAGATAGGGTACGATCCGGAGGGTACAAATTCAAAAAGTATCCGACAGAACCAATATCCAAGGGAGATTACTCGAAAATGGCAGAAATTGAATCTTCCGAGATTGAGCGACGGAATGCAGCCAATGAATGATTGAGGTGTGCATGGCCTGCAGATCGGAAAGGCAATCACAGGGTGATGGATTATGTTAGGCCTACTAAGTTGGATAAAGGAACAGCGAGTTTTCCAAAGACAAAAGAAAATCAAAAGATGAATGGAGCGGGATTGGAGATGGATAGTGATGATTAAGAGGCAGCAGAGGATGACACAGATTCGGAGATTACAAATTCGGAGAAAGATACTGACGATGGTTCAGATAAACAAGAAGAGTCTGAAAATGAGTATCTGGACAGTGATAATACAGAACATGAGAAGGAGGAAATAGAGCGGAATTGGTGGGATTCACCAACAGATTCAGATTAAGCAAGACACATTAAGCTTGAAGGTCGAAAATTAATGTTTTAACATACCTTTGTTGATAGGAATACATTTTGCTTTCTTGTTACTTTTTCCTCTAAGGATGATTGGAAGATCGAAACGGCTGGCCCATCAGGAGAAACAATTGTACACCAAATACCTATCTGACTCAATCACCAAGCCGGATTAAGTTCCTATTCAACCAGTTGTGGTTACGCTATTGTCGAAAGGATAGCAATCACGAAACGCAACGCTTCAAAACCACTGGCGAGGCATGTGAGCAAAATTAACGCATCAACAGATACTGTTTATTTTCAATCAGCCAAACCGAGAAAGATTGAAACGGTGTCATCTACGAAGATTGGTCAACGACCGATTTACCGCTTCTTGATAGAACATAATAATCAATACTTTCCCTGGAGATGTATGCTCGATTTGGGAAGCATCTCTTTTGTTATATCACCGGAAGCGACAATAGCATTTTTTATAACAGTGGTAACAAGAGCGAAGCCTAAGAGATCTAAGGACGTATCCGAATCCAATCTAAAAACTGAAGAATTGAACGCAGTTTCTTTCGCTGTATCCTTTGGTAACCACCATTCATCTGAGGAGAAAGATCATGCTTTCGAAGTTATTAACACATCAAAGGATTATGATGCCATGATACTCACTTGGTATGTAGAAAAGCATAAGGCAGCAGGAACAATGACGAGTCATTTACACTTTACTCATTGCCCATCGGAATGCTTGAGTTATGGGAAAATACATCAGGAACAATCAATCACATATTATAAAAGTATTTCACTCAGTGATAAGGCAATTCATGTCGGAGCAAGAGTCATGAGCAATCCAACTATAGCTCAGAAATTACCATCGCAATATCCTAAGTGTGTACTTTTGTTCCATCTTAGGGAATCGGAAAAGTTACCAGACAACCAAGGCTGTGACCATCGCATTGAGTCATTAGGACTCGAAGATACACTACGAATGGGTCCGATTTATCAATTATCACACAAGACACGCAAGATATTGGGTAAATACCTCCATAGCATGATAAAAGAACGAAAAATTGGCCGTTCCAGTAGTACGGTCGGTAGTCCCATATTATTCGTATGTAAACGTAACGGACGAGGACTACGCCTTTGTATCGAGTTTTGACATTTGAACAATCATACGCAGAAAGATGGCACCCCATTACCGATAAGGGAACAACTTCAAAGTCGATTAAACGGAGGTATACATAGTACAACGGTTGACCTGAAGTCAGGGTTTTACCTATTTAGGATGGCTTTGGAAAACGAGAATTTCACCGCTTTCTGCACTAAGTTTGGACTGTATGAGTATATGGTTATGCTTTTTGGACTATGCCACACACCCGCTACCTCCCAACAAGAAATTAATTGAATCTTACGCTCCCTGTTGGCACTCGAGTTAGTTTGTAACATGGAAGTTCATGTCTATGAGGACGAAGGCATGGTTGAGGTAGCTGATATTGATCATATATTGAAAGCTCCTAAGGGCTCCCCAGAGAAACATCATAAACAAGTCAGGAAGGTTTTTTGACTTCTCATGGATAACCATATGTATAACGAGATCAATAAGTGTGGTGTCGATGCAACGGAAACAACGTTCCGGGGGTGTGAGATTAGTTGGTCTGGATTACGAATGGAGCCGGAAAAGAACAGAGCCATTGTTGACTGGCCAAGACCAACTGATAGAAAGGAAGTTCAACAACTGCTAGGCTTATGGAACTTTTACCGAAGGTTTATCCATTACTTTTCAGGGATAGTGTCACCTATCATGGACTTACTTAGGCAAGACAGGATGTTTTTCTGGAGCGAAGCACATTAAGCTGCTTTCCTGATAATAACACACTTTTCGCCTCTAGCAAAACACTCATTCTTAGGCATTACGATCCAAACAGAGCAGCATTGTTAGAAACGGATGCTTGGGATTTGACAATTGCTTGCAGTCTTTTTCACAGATTCGAAGACGGCAAAATACATCCAGTACCATTCTTATCCAGGAAGTTCAATTCTGCTGAATTATAGCCAGATTGTCAGTGGTTGGGGTGAGGTTAAGGCTACACTTCCGACTGGAAAGTTGGAACTTTTGACACTAGAACTACATCCTCCGACCAGAATATGGGAGTCTGTGAATCCTCCGGCCGGAAGTTGCAAATATCTCCCAAACAATTGCATCGTTCTCCGACCGGAAGATGAGAATTTCTTCTAGCCAAAGAGTATTTGATTTTCCGGCCGGGAGATAATAGTTTCTACCAGTATCGAACTATGTCATTCGAGTAGAAAGCTCCCAGAGTCTGCTAGGTAGATCTCAATTCTACGGCCGGAAAGTTGAATCTTTCACAAGAGGAACTGCATGCTCCAACCGGAAATTGAGAATTTCTCCCAAGCAGGTAGCATTGAATCTTCCGGCCGGAAGATGTCAGTTTCTACCAGCGTTGAACTAAGCCTTTGGAGTAGATAGCTCCCAGGTTCTGCTAGGTAGATCTCACTTCTCCACCCGAAAAGTTGAAACTTTCGCAACAATAATTGCGTTGTCCGACCGGAGGTTGAGAATTTCGCATAACCAGGTAGTATTGAATCATCCGGCCGGAAGATAATAGTTTCTACCTGCGTTGAGATCAGTCCTCCGAATAGACACTTTCAAGCTTCTGCTAGGTAAATATCAATTCTCCGGCCGGAAGTTGAAACTGTGAAATGACCACAATATCCCCCGACCGGATGTTGTGAATCCATCTCGGCCCAAAATTAAAGTTCCGGCCGGATATTGAAACTTTCCCACAAAGAATTGGATTCCCCGACCGGATGTTTAGAATTTCTCCCAGGTAAGTCTTATTTAATCCTCCAACCGGAGGATGATGGTTTCTACAAGCGTTTAACTCAGTCGTCCGATTAAAAAGTTCCGAGCGTCTGCAAGTTAGATCTCAATTCTCCGGCCGGATGTTGAAACTTCCCCACAAAGAGTTGCATTCTCCGACTGGATGTTGAGAATATCTCCCAGGTAGGTCTTATATAATCCTCCGCCCGGAGGATGATGGTTTCTACCTGAGTTTAACTCAGTCGTCCGACATAGAAAGTTCCGACCCTTTGCAAGTTAGTTCTCAATTCTCCGGCCGGAAGTTGAAACTTTCCCAAGAAGAATTGCATTCTCTGACCGGATGTTGAGAATTTCTCCCAAGTAGGTCCTATTTAATCCTCTGGCCAGAGGATGATGGTTTCTACCACTGTTTAACTCAGTCGTCCGACTAGAAAGTTCCGAGCGTCTGCAAGTTAGATCTCAATGCTCCGGCCGGAAGTTGAAACTTTCCCATGAAGAATTGCATTCTCCGACCAGATGTTGAGAATTTCTCCCAAGTAGGTCTTATTTAATCCTCCGGCCAGAGGATGATGGTTTTTACCAGCTTTCAACTCAGTCGTCCGACTAGAAAGTTCCGAGAGTCTGCAAGTTAAATATCAATTCTCCGACCGGATGTTGAAACTTTCCCAAGAAGAATTGCATTCTCTGATGGGAAGTTCAGATTTCCTCCCAAGCAGGTAGTATTTAATCATCCGGCCGGAAGATGATTGTTGCGAATAGTGTTGAATTCAGTCTGCCGACTAGAAGGTTTCGAGCTTCTGCTGAGTAAATCTCAATTCTCCAGCCAGAAGCTGAAACGTTCTCAAACAGAATTGCACGCTCCGACCGGGAGTTCTGAATTTCTCCCAGGTATATAATATTTAATCTTCTTGCCGGAATATGATACTTTCTACCAGAATTGAACTTTGACTTCCCACAGGAAAGTTCCAAGCTTCTACTATAGAGATCTCAATTCTCTGGCCGGAAGTTGAATCTTTCCCAAGAAGAATGGCATTCTCCCATTGGATGTTGAGAATGTCTCAGTGAAATATTTATTGAATCTTACAGCCGGAAGGTGATAGTATCTACCAGCTTTGAACTCACTCTTTGGAATAGAAAGTTCCAATCTTCTGCTTGGTGGAACTCAATTCTCTCGCCGGAAGATGAATCTCTCCCAAGCAGAATTGCATATTCTCTGACCAGAAAGTTTGAAATTACGCCTAGTCAGGTAATATTTGCTCTTCCGGCCGGAAGATGATAGTTTTTACCAGCTTCAAACTGAGTCTGCCGACTAGAATGTACTGAGCTTCTGCTAGGTAGAGATCAATTCTCCGACCGGAAGTTGAATATTTCTCCCAGGAAGGTTGTACAGAATCTTCCAGTCGGAAGATGCTAGTTTCTGCCAGCTTTGAACTCAGTCCTGCAAATAGAAAGTTCAGAACTTCTGCTAGATCAGGCTCAATCCTCCGGCCGGAAATCGACTCTTGGTACGTCGTCGACCATTGGGCACCACCATAAAGTTATATATTACATGGTCCAGTTACAGTTGACCATGTGGAACTTTCTAAATCCTCCGACCGGAAAGTTGAGCATTTCACTCCGGGAGAAATGAATCCTCCGGCCGGAAGTTCACATTTGGCACCTGGCGTAGCAACCAGGTCAACCATGAAGTTGCGTATGGCAAGGTGTAGTTGTGGACGACTATGTGTGACTTGCTCAATCCTCCGACAATAAAGATGAGAATTATTCACCGCCAGGTGGTAGTCCATCTTCCGACTGGCAGATGTCTGTTTCTACCAACCTTCAACTGACATCTCCAAACTCAGAGTTGACAATTTCTCTCTGCCAGAACTCTCTCTTCCGGCCGGAATTTGGCACTTGGTACCTGGACTACCAAGGGAGACCACTTTAAACGCACGTGTGGCATGGTCTAGTTATGAGCGAGCATGTGAGACTGTCCAAATCCTCCGACCGGAAAGTTGAGAATTTCTCCAAGGCAGGTATCATTGTCAATTCTTCGGCCGGAAGTTGGCAATTGGTATCTGGTCTACCAAGGGAGACCATCTTAAAATCATGTGTGGCATGGTCTAGTCATGGGTGACCATATGAGACTTTCTAAATCCTCCGACCGGAAAGTTGAGAATTTCTCCAAGGCATCACGTGTCGTTGTCAATTCTGTTGGCGGAAGTTGGAGTTTCGTACTTTGGTCTATCAAGAGGACCACCACAAACTCACATATAGCACAGTCAGGTATTGGGCGACTACATGGGACTGTTTACATCATCTGTCCGGTGAATTGAGGCTTTCTCGTATGCATACTGTTTACTATCTTCCGCCTGGATGATTGCTACTCAACCGAATAACTTTGGCAGGCCTCAATATTCCGCCCGAAGGTTGAAGCCTTACAAGCTAGCCCATAGGTGATCCGGATTCTGTACTCGGAAGTTAGACTATGAATCTATGTAACCCCCATCTATGTGCTGGGTTCCAATTCGGGTTCAGGTCAGTTACTCCCATTCAGGATTTGAGAGTGAGAAATTATATATTGGGGAATCCTCCGGCCGGAAGTTGGGATTTACAAGTCACTCTGGAAGCCTGTCACTGAGGTCCCGTTCGGGTCCTATTCGGGTCCTGTTTGGGTTCTGCTCGGGTTCTGTTTGGGTTCTGTTTGGGTTCTGTTTGGGTTCTGTTTGGGTTCTGTTTGGGTTCTGTTTGGGTTCTGTTTGGGTTCTGTTTGGGTTCTGTTTGGGTTCTGTTTGGGTTCTGTTCAGGTTCTGTTTGGGTTCTGTTCAGGTTCTGTTTGGGTTCTGTTTGGGTTCTGTTTGGGTTCTGTTTGGGTTCTGTTTGGGTCCTGTTCAGGTCTTGTTTGGGTTCTGTTTGGGTCCTGTTTGAGTTCTGTTTGGGTTCTGGTCGAGTCCTGTTCGGGTCTTTTTCAGATCCTGGTCAGGTCCTGTTCAAATCCCATTGAAGTTCTTAGTTGGATTCCTTCACAGATTTATAAAACCATTCGCTATAGTTTGTATTCACGTTCCGCTTGGGGTTATCTAAAACCATCCTTGATCAGTGTATAGTTCTTATATAATTACCTTTAAAATCTCTCCCTCTCTATGGAACCCCATCATATCGTACTTTCCCATGTTACAGGCCTGCCACCTATACTCCCTGGCTCACACATGACGATACGTCTCTATCATCGTCACTTGTTCTCTGTGGACGTTAGCAATTTATGTCATAACTTCCTATGTACTCCGATAGGTGTCATACGTCAATAATGTTAGCAGGGAAAATGACCTTAGCCAACGCGTAACTCATAGAGAAGCTGTTTTTGGGCCGGGAATCATAGCATATTTGCCGCGTGGCACTATGACATCCTATGGACCTGCGAGTTGACTAGATTACTATTATACGCATGCGATTATTGGCGCTTGATACCATACATCACGCTGCATTCAATAAAACTGTCAAATCCCCTTCATTGCATGATCCCAAGTAAGCTCTGAAGTACACTCCTGATTACACTCCCAGCCTGCTTGACGTACGCTCCCAAGTGAGCTCTCAAGGCAGTCCGAGTACCCGGATAAGCACACCGAGTACATTCCCATGTACACTCCCAGGCATGCTCTCAAGGACGCTCACAATTGCACTCGATGGCACTCTCCCAGCCTGCTTGACTGTATGCTTCCAGGTATGCTCTCAAGACGATCTCAAGCATACTCTCAAGCACGTTCTCAAGTACACTCCCAATTGCACTCGATGACACACTCCCCGCCTGCTTAACTCTACACCTTCAAGCAAGCTCACAAGATGCTCCCAAGTACACTCCAAGTACATTCTCAAGTACACTACCGGGCATGCTCCCAAGGACGCTCTCACTCGTTCTCGATGGCACACTCCCAGCCTGCTTGACTGTACACTCCCACACCAGCTCTCAAGAAGCTTTCAAGCACACTCCTAAGCACGCTCTCAAGTACACTTCCAATTGCACTCGATGACACTCCCAGCCTGCATCACTATACGCTCCCAAGTCAGCTCACAAGATGCTCCCAAGTACACTCTCAGTACGTTCTCAAGTACACTCCCGGGCATGGTCTCAAGGACGCCCCCAATTGAACTCGATGGCACACTCCCAGCCTGTTTGACTGTACGCTCCCAAACCAGCTCTCAGAAAGCTCCCAAGCACTCTCCCGCGCACCCTCTCCAGTACACTGCCAATTGCACTCGATGACACACTCCCAGCCTGCTTGACTATACAGTCCCAAGTAAGCTCTCAAGACACTGTCTAGTACACTCTGAGTAAGTTCTCAAGTACACCCCCGAGTATGTTCTCAAGTACACTCCCAATCATGCTCTCAAGGTCGCTCATCATTGCACTCGATGGAAAACGCCTAGCTTGCTTGGCTCTACGCTCCCAAGTACAATCGCAAGAGGCAAGACACTCCCGATCTTGTTTGACTATATGCTTCCATGTATGCTCCCGGGTGCTCAATCCAGAGACTTGCTGAGTGGCAGGAGCCAGGCACCAGAAGGCGTGTGGCAGGTGGCGGGTGGCGGGTGGCCGAAGGTGTACGGCGTATGGTGGCTGAAATAGTGACACCGGTCGATATCATAGTCTGAATCTTATCTTTAGCGCGCCCACCGTGACAAGATCTCACGATGCCTCATGGTCATCGTGTTGACAATTGTATCTTTAGATTCTGCAGAAATGGTAGGCAATTCGAACAAGGGGAGAGCAGATCTCCTACTCAGATGTTCCAGAAGAATCTGATGGCCGCTTCCCATCGATTGCGGGCGTATGTGTGCGCATTCAGTCTGGGGCTGATGGTGATAATGGCGCCGGCGATGGCAATGGCAATGGCAATGGGGATAGTGATGGTGTTGGTGATAGTGATCATAGTTCCAGAAGTACTTAGACAAGTTGGTTAGCTATGTCAACGTCAGCATCAAAGCGTCCACAGACTTAGAGCCTTCTACTAGCCAAAGCTTCCACAGACCTAGAGCCTTCTATTGGCCAAAGCTTCCACAAACTCAGAGTTTTCCATCGGCCAAAAGCTTCCTGTGGAAGACTCAACTCCTCCCGAATATGTTCCTACATGCTCGATCCAGAGACTTGTTGAGTTGCAGACCCCAGGCACCGGCAGGTGTAAGGCGGGTGGCGTGTGGTCGAAATCACGACGTCGGTCTATATCATAGTCTGAATCATATCTTTAGCGCGGCCACCAAGACGAAATCTCACGATGCCTCACGACCATGGTGTTGACAATTGCAGCCTTAGATTCTGTACGAACGGTAGGCAATTGGATCTTGGGGAGAGCAGATCTCCCACTTAGATTTTCCGGTGGAATCTACTCCTTGGTGCCTACGGATTGTGGGCATATGTGTGCGCATTTGGGCCGGGGCTGATGGTGATAATGGCAATGGTGATGATGTCGATGGTGATGACGGCGATGGTGATGGTGTCGGTGATGGTGATCATTGTTCAAGAAGCAACGTTAGCATCAAAGCTTCTACAGACTTAGATCGTTTGATTAGCTAAAGCTTCCACAGACTTAGAGCCATTCAGTAGCGAAAGCTTCGAGACTTAAAGCCTTCCATTATAGCCAGATTTTCAGTCGCTGGGTTGAGGTTAAGGCTACACTTCCGACCGGAAAGTTGGAACTTTTGACACTAGAAATACATTCTCCCGCCAGAAGTTGGGAGTCTATGAATCCTCTGGCCGGAATTTAAAAATTTGTCCGAAACAATTGAATCATTCTCCGATCGGAAGATGAGACTTTCTCCTAGGCAGATAGTATTTGATCTTCTGGCCGGGTGATAGTAATGTCTGCCAGTGTTGAACTAAGCCTTTCGAGTAGATAGCTACCAGGTTCTGCAAGTTAGATCTCACTTCTCCACCTGAAAAGTTGAAACTTTGGCAACAAGAATTCCATTCTCCGACCGGATGTTGTGAATTTCACCCAGCCAGATAGTATTGAATCTTCCGGCCGGAAGACGATACTTTCTACCATCATTGAACTGAGTGCTCCAACAAGACACTTTTGAGCTTCTGCTAGGTTGATCTCAATTCTCCGGCCGGAAGTTGGAATTGTCAAATTCGCACAACATCCTCCGACCAGATGTTGTGAGTCCATCTAGGCCCAAAATTACTCTTCCGGCCGGATATTGATACTTTCACACAAAGAATTGTATTCTCCGACCGGATGTTGAGAATTTCTCCCAGGTATGTCGTATTTAATCCTGCGGCCGGAGGATGATGGTTTCTACCGGTATTTAACTCAGTCGTCCGACTGGAAAGTTCCAAGCGTCTGTAAGATAGATCTCAATTCTCTGGCCGGAAGTTGAAACTTTCCGAAGGAGAATTGCATTCTCTGACCGGAAGTTCCGAATTTCTCCCAAGCCGGTATTATTTAATCATCCAGCCTGAAGATGATTGTTGTTAATAGGGTTGAATTCAGTCTTCCGAGTAGAAGGTTTGGAGCGTCTCCTAGGTACATCTCAATTCCCCGGCCGGAAGCAGAAACTGTCCCAAACAGAATTGCATGCTTCGACCGGAAGTTCGGAATTTCTCCCAAGCATATAAACTTTAATCTTCATGCCGGAAAATGATAGTTTCTATCAGTGTTGAACTCAGTCCTCCGACTAGAAAGATTCACAGCTTCTGCTCGGCAGATCCCAAATCTCCCGCCGGAAGTTGGAACTTTTTAAATGTTCACTACATCCCCCGACCAGGAGGTGGGATTCGATCCAAGTGTTGAATTAATCCTCCCACCGGAAGCTGAAAGTTTCCCTTAATGAATCGCATACTCCGACCGGAAGTTGAGAATTTCTCCCTGGCGGGATATTATTGAATCTTCTGCGCGGAATATGATACTTTCTACCAGAATTGAACTCTGTCTTCCGACTGGAAAGTTCCAAGCTTCTACTATGGAGATCTCACTTCTCCGGCCGGAAGTTAAATCTTTCCCAAGTAGAATGGCATTCTCCAATTGGATGTTGAGAATGTCTCAGTCAAATATTATTGAATCTTACAGCCGGAAGGTGATAGTTTCTACCAGCTTTGAACTCACGCTTTCGAATAGAAAGTTCCAATCTTCTGCTTGGTGGAACTCAATTCTCTCGCCGGAAGATCAATCTCTCCCAAGAATAATTGCATATTCTCTGACCAGACAGTTGGAAATTTCGCCTAGTCAGGCAATATTTGCTCTTCCGGCCGGAAGATAATTTCTAGCAGCGTTTATCTGAGTCTGCCTACTAGATTGTACTGAGCATCTGCTAGGTAGAGCTCAATTGTCCGACCGGAAGATGAATATTTCTCCCAGGAAAGTAGTATTCAATCTTCCCGCCGGAAAATGCTAGTTTCTGCCAGCTTTGAACTCAGTCCTCCAAATAGGAAGTTCAGAACTTCTGCTAGATCAGGCTCAATCCTCTGGCCGGAAGTTGACTCTTGGTACGTCACCGACCATGTGGGACTACCATAAAGTTATATATAACATGGTCCAGTTATAGTTGACCATGTGGAACTTTCTAAATCCTCCGACCGGAAGGTTGAGCATTTCACTCAGGGAGAAATGAATTGAAGTTGCATGTGGCAAGGTCTAGTTGTGGACGAGTATGTGTGACTTGCTCAATCATCGGACAAAACAGATGAGAATTATTCACCGCCAGGTGGTAGTCCATCTTCCGACTGGAAGATGTCAGTTTCTACCAGCGTTCAACTAAGTTCTCCAAACAGAGAGTTGACAATTTCTCCCTGCCAGAACTCTCTCTTCTGGCCGGAAGTTGGCACTTGGTACCTGGATTACCAAGGGAGACCACCTTAAACGCACGTGTGGCATGGTCTAGTTATGGGTGACCATGTGAGACTTTTTCAATCCTCGGACCGGAAAGTTGAGAACTCGTCTAAGCCAGGTATCATTGTCAATTCGTCGGCCGGAAGTTGGCAATTGGTACCCGGTCTACCAAGGGAGACCATCTTGAAATCATGTGTGGCATGGTCTAGTCATAGGTGACCATATGAAACTTTCTAAATCCTCCGACCGGAAAGTTGAGAATTTCTCCAAGGCATCATGTGTCGTTCTCAATTCTCTGGGTGGAATTTGGAGTTTGGTACTTTTGTCTATCCAGAGGACAAACACAAACTCACAAATAGCACAGTCAGGTTATGGGCGAGTACATGAGACTGTTTACATCCTCTGTCCGGTGAATTGAGGCTTTCTCGTACGCATACTGATAACTATCATCCCCCCGGAAGATTCCTATTCAACCGAATAACTTTAGCAGGCCACAATCTTCAGCCCGGAAGTTGCAGCCTTACAAGCTAGCCCTTAGGTGATCCGGATTCTGTACCCGGAAGTTAAACTATGAATCTATGTAACCCCCATCCATGTTCTGGGTTCCAATTTGGGTTCAGGTCAGTTACTCCCATTCAGGACATGACAGTGAGAAATTATATATTGGGGAATCCTCTGGCCGGAAGTTGGGATTTACAAGTCACTTTGGCAGTCTTTCATTGAGGTCCCGTTCGGGTCCTGGTCGGGTCCTGGTCGGGTCCTGGGCGGGTCATGTTCGGGTCCTGGTCGGGTCCTTTTCGCGTCTTTTTCAGATACTGGTCAGGTTCTGGTCAAATCCCATTGAAGTTCTTAGTTTCATTCCTTCACAGATTTATAAAACCATTTGCTATAGTTTGTATTCATGTTCCGCTTGGGGTTATCTAAAACCATCCTTGATCTGTGTATAGTTCTTATATAATTACCTTCAAAATCTCTCCTTCTCTATGGAACCCCATCATATCATACTTTCCAATGTTACAGGCCTGCCACCTATACTCCCTGGTCCACACAAGACGATATGTCTCAATCATCGTGACCTGTTCTCTGTGGATGTTAGCGATTTATGACATCACTTCCTATGTACTCCGAAAGGTGTCATACGTGAATAATGTCACTGAGAAATATGATCTGACGCGACGCGTAACTCATAGAGAAGCAGCGTTTGGGCCGGTAATCATAGCATATTTGCCGCGTGGCACTATGACGTCCTATGGTCCTGCAAGTTGATTAGATTACTAAGATACGCATGCGATTATTCGCGCTGGATACCATACATCATGCTGCATTCAATAACACTGTCAAATGCCCTTCATTGCATCATTCCAAGTAATCTCTGAAGTACACTCCTGATTACACTCCCAGCCTGCTTGACGTACGCTCCCAAGTGAGCTCTCAAGACACTCCGAGTACTCGCATAAGCACACCGAGTACATTCTCATGTACACTCCCGGGCATGCTCTCAAGGACACTCACAATTGCACTCGATGGCACTCTCCCAGCCTGCTTGACTGTACGCTCCCAAGTAAGCTCTCAAGACGATCTCAAGCATACTCTCAAACACGCTCTCAAGTACCCTCCCAATTGCACTCGATGACACACTCTCAGCCTGCTTAACTATACACTTTGAAGTGAGCTCACAAGATGCTCCAAAGTACACTCCGAGTACATTCTCAAGTACACTCCCGGGCATGCTCCCAAGGACGCTCTCACTTGTACTCGATGGCACATACCCAGCCTGGTTGACTGTACGCTCCCACACCAGCTCTCAAGAAGCTTTCAAGCACACTCCCAAGCATGCTCTCAAGTACACTCCCAATTCCACTCGATGACACTCCCAGCCTGCATGACTATACGCTCCGAAGTCAACTTACAAGATGCTCCCAAGTAGACTCCCAGTAAGTTCTCAAGTATACTCCCGGGCATGGTCTCAAGGACGCTCCTAATTGCACTTGATGGCACACACCCAGCCTGCTGGAATGTACGCTCCCAAACCAGCAATCAGGAAGCTCCCAAGCACACTACCGCGCACCCTCTCCAGTACACTGCCAATTGCACTCGATGACACACTCCCAGCCTGGTTGACTATACGCTCCCAAGTAAGCTCTCACGATACTGTCAAGTACACTCCGAGTACGTTCTCAAGTACACTCTCGGGCATGCTCTCAAGGACGCTCCCAATTGCACTCGATGGCACATTCCCAGCTTGCTTGACTGTACGCTCCCAAACCAGCTCTCAGGAAGCTCACAAGCACACTCCCGAGCACGCTTTCCAGTACACTCCCAATTGCACTCGATGACACAGTCCAGCATGTTTGCCTATACGCTCCCAAGTTAGCTCTCAAGACACTCCCAAGTACACTCCGAGTGCGCTCCAAAGTACAACTCCGAGTATGTTCTCAAGTACACTCCCAATTATGCTCTAGAGGACGCTCTTCATTGCACTCGATGGAATACTCCTAGCTTGCCTGGCTCTACGCTCCCAAGTACACTCTTACGATGCAAGACACTCCCGATCTCGTTTGACTATATGCTTCCATGTATGCTCCTTGGTGCTCAATCCAGAGACTTGCTGAGTTGCAGGAGCCAGGCACCAGGAGGCGGGTGGCGGGTGGCGGGTGGACGATGGCGCATGCCGTATGGTGGCTGAAATCGTGACACCAGTCGATATCATACTCTGAATCTTATCTTTAGCGCGCCCACCGTGACAAGATCTCACGATGCCTCATAGTCATGGTGTTGACAATTGTAGCCTTGGATTCTGCAGGAATGGTAGGCAATTCGAACTTGTGCAGAGACCAGATCTCCAATTCAGATTTTCCAGCGGAATCTGCTGCCCGCTTGCCATCGATTGTGGGCGTATGTGTGCGCATTCAGTCCATGGCTGATGGTGATGATGGCGGCGGTAATGGCAATGGCAATGGCAATGGCGATAGTGATCGTGTTGGTGATAGTGATCCTAGTTCCTAAAGTACTTAGACAAGTAGGTTAGCTATGTCAACGTCAGCATCAAAGCGTCCACAGACTTGGATCATTCTACTAGCCAAAGCTTCCACAGACCTAGAGCCTTTCATTAGCGAAAGCTTCCACAAACTCAGAGTTTTCCATCGGCCAAAAGCTTCCCATGGAAAACTCTACTCCTCCCGAATATGCTCCTACATACCCGATCCAGAGACTTGTTGAGTTGCAAACGCCAGGCACCAGGAGGTGTGAGGCAGGGGGCATGTGGCGGAAATCATGACGTCGGTCTATATGATAGTCTGAATCTTATCTTTAGCGCGGCCACCGAGACGAAATCTCACGATGCCTCATGACCATGGTGTTGACAATTGCAGCCTTAGATTCTGTACGAATGATAGGCAATTGGACATTGGGGAGAGCAGATCTCCGACTCAGATTTTCCAGAGGAATCTGCTCCTTGCTTCCCACAGATTGTGTGCATATGTGTGCGCATTTGGGCCGGGGCTGATGGTGATGATGGCGATGGTGATGAAGGCGATGGTAATGACGGCGATGGTAATGACGGCGACGGTGATGGTGTCGGTGATGGTGATCATTGAACAAGATGCAACGTTAGCATCAAAGATTCTACAGACTTAGAGCGTTCTATTAGCCAAAGCTTCCACAGACTTAGACCCTTCCATTAGCCAAAGCTTCCAGACTTAGATCCTTCCATTAGTCAAAGCTTCCAGACTTAGAGCCTTCCATTAGCCAAAGCTTCCACGGACTTAGAGGGTTCTATTAGCCAAAGCTTCCACAAACTCAGAGTTTGCCATCGGCCAAAGACTTGCGGTGGAGGAGAACTCTACTCCTCCCTAAGCGCGGCTATCTCAAGCAGGGTTTCAAGCACACTCTCAAGTAGGCTCTTGAGCAGGCTTTCAATCGCCAGCGGGCTCTCATTCAGACTCGCAGCGATAGTGTGTACAGTACCAGTATAACAGCAGTCAGTAAAGATAAGTGTAGGTCCATCTCTGGCTGGCAGCCGTATATAGTTCCATAGGCCCATACGCACATCTCTATCAATCGGCTATAGATGACTATAGGATGCTTGTCCCGCAGGGGTCCATGGGATGCTTGCTATGAGCTGCGCGTGTGCGCTTAGCGCAGCCCATAGTTGATTTGCACTTTTGCAGATGGTCTCACTTGAGCAACACCTTGTTTACACCGGGATGGACATTACTGCCGCAGAAATGAAAGATATACATATATATTATGCTAACTATATGATGAAGTCCGAATGCTGGTGCACTGGACCAAGAGTAATCGGATTCTAGTCTGACTTCTGTTTCTTGGATATTGGATTTCAAGATTCTAGAAGTAGGTTCTTCTGTTATCCGATACTTGAACTTCTTTTCATTCACTGCAGATGATGTACCTTTCACTACGCTTATTTTGATTAAGTCTTGCAAGTATTACACACAAGACAATCGCGCTCAAGACCTCAAGCAGCATTGGAGCCTGGGACCGGGCATCTCGAGTCCAAATAGAATTGACAGATATTGCGTTAGGACCAGACCTGTGCACTGTCACGGCGCAGGCAGGTACGAAGATACTTGGGAATAAGAAAGGAAGATTATTGGTGGTGTCGGAGGAATGGTGTTACAGAAAGGCGGAGACGTTGGAAGACGCGGAGGAAGCAACGAGATGGTGGCGGTATAATTTAGTAAGATATAGAAGTGGTCTGAGGTGTTGCGACGTCAGGTGATGTGGCGTGGTTGTTATGATAAGGAATGATGGAGTGGTGTGTAAGATCATGGGATGAGATTTGGATGGTACATCAGAGCATGAGGAATGGTTCGAGGGTGGCGGACGGATTGTATATAAAGAGAGTGTTGTTGGTGTTGGAGGATTTCCTTTTCTTCTCTCTTTACTCATTCTCTTGTGTAAGCAACGCAAGTTACGACTTTGAAATAGCTCCGACTCTTGTCTTGTCTTGATTCCCTCGAAACGAACCTCGAGCCTCTTGCCCCGCTTTCAGTATAACATTAGTGTTACCAATATCACCTACGCCCGATCCCTCCCGTTACACAAGAACGAGTCTTACAACATCGTACCTGATATTGAATGTGCCTGCATCCCTCGACAGGGTGTAAGTACTGTTCCGAACCTTGTTCTGTTTCTTGTTGGGTTTACCTAGGATCGAATTACCGTTGGATACACATTTGCGACGATTGCGTCGACGAACTACCTCGACTTACCGGATTTGATATCCGACAGTACCCCCACAGATCACCATATTCGAATGCACCAGTACGACAGTAACTGTACATCACGAACAAATTGGTTTGATCTCGCTGGAATTCCTTGTCTTGTTTTTGAACCTGAACCTTTGAACCCTTTTGAGAGTATCGAAACTATACTCAGAGCATCATTCGAGGAAGAACCCCTCGAAGCCTATTTTTGGGAACAGTCAGCCGTCCCCTCCCCTTGGAATACTTACTGGACAGACGCAGCCAGAGAAGGCGGCGGACTCGACATCAACGATCCCGTGTTCGGACAACATTGGACCAAGTATACAGGAGCACATTCCTGGTTTCCGTGCGATCCCGAGGAACCGTGCGATTGCGAAGGCCATAATTGCGCCGGAACTCATTCGACAATTGGACACGCAGCAGCAGCAGCAACAACAGCAAAATCTCTTGAGATTCCACTGATAGTTATTGTACCCCCGACCCCGACTCCATCCGAGCTCGACGCAAATAACTGGCACTGGTAGATGTGCTTAGTCCGTTGCAATGTCAAGCTCAACGGAACCCCGAGCGGCCCTGGTATCCGTCGAGGATCAGGGCACCATCATGGCAGTCATCGACATCGACAAAGACCACACCGGATACGAACAGCTGCAAGAAGCGTTCACACAAACACAGGAGGTATTGATGCGGGTAGCACAGTACTCCCAACCAATCCGAGAGGTGCAGATGGTCTGCGATCACCCACAACAGATCATCGA
>Ga0307514_10000667_pt1 | contig 61718 bp, 57 predicted proteins | sample 16_EM_MG_FD_203088 | JGI IMG/M metagenome (GOLD analysis project Ga0307514, IMG submission 203088) | Populus trichocarpa ectomycorrhiza microbial communities from riparian zone in the Pacific Northwest, United States - 16_EM | ecosystem: Host-associated > Plants > Roots > Unclassified | place... | reverse complement strand
AGTTTATACACCTCCGGTGGTTCGAACCGGAGTAATTCCTGGCCACTCCGGCCATCCTTCGAACCCATTTCGGCGCCTGCGAAGCTCCACAATGTATCGCAAATCATGGCCCCGGAAATTCGGGGCATATATGTGCGGACTGATTCAAACAGTGGTGCCAATACATCATGAGTTGTGAAATCCCCAATTTCCTCCAATCGAATCCAGCACTGTTCCGGGGCCAGAGTATATGGGCGTGATTGAACCCCTGAGTGGGCGTCAAGCAGATTAGGAAGTTGCTCCGCCCGGGATACTGTTTGTTGATCCTGTGGCAATCGCTTTGGCCAGGGATCACCTTGCTGCGTCTTTAGAAAGACCAAAGCGCTCACGGTATTGTTGTGTTGAATGTTCCTATTATGAATTCGCTCGTCCTGCACTTTGCTATATATATTGAAGTTATCGTATAGCATCATAAACGGCTGGTTCCGTACTCGGATTCTAGTTTTCGCCAATTCGCCTTGCGCCGCCATGTCCAGGCAATGGAGAATAGGACTATAGGAGCTTGATACGCCTAGACTTTGCAATACATCTATCACGCGTTTAGGAACCCGGGAAGCAAACAGGTAAAACCCCACAGTAGTTTATAATCAATCAACTCTGCCCCCGGCCCGTAAATTCAGACACCTATTACCTGTAGAATGTTGGCACGCTGTGAATTGGCATAACCGAGCAGGCTCATTGCTACAACCGGTTTCATCTTCCTCTTTTCCAACGGTGTAGGACTGTCTAACCCCCAGTGGTCTTCCCCGTCCCCAACTGCACTGCTGCCTGTATAACGCCCTCTGGAAAGGGCAGGGCAATCTGCAGTTACGGCTGTAATCCCACACAATTGTTCCACCAGCTCGGTTGTAGCAGGAGCTGCTCACCGGAACGCTTCCCCAATGTTTCCAAAATCCAGGCTCTCCCAATCGACCTCCGCAAGATCTGATGCCGGGCGCCGGAGTTCGCAGTGTTTACCGATGCAATCGAGTTCAGTCCGGAGCTTATCGAATGTCACTTTCCGGGCCAATATACACATATGAGAGTCGTACATCAACTTAAATAATGCTGTTGCGTTGTCCGCCGCGAAAAGCGATTCCACCAGCTCGGTGAACAGACCCCGAGAGCCAAGCATTATTCCAGTTAGGTGTTTGATATCGTGCGCCCGGGAATCACACATAGCCACCAAAAAGCTTGAAACCGACGTGAAACCAAGTGTCTTCATAAACTGCAGAACTTCCCGAATCCTTTCGTTGATGCTTCCTCGCATTGTTGTAGTATCAGGCCCCCCGCCGCGGCATGTTGCTGGATCCGACATTAACGATGGTGAGGAGTAGCGTGAACGGATGACTGATATACCATCCGGACCTCAAAGAAGAGCAATTTCTACCCTCGCAATTCGCTTAACATCACTTCGGACTTGCATCTTCGGGACCTGCGTTAATTCCACTACCATCACTTCCACCACTTCCCAGCGGCAATGTTTGAGGTGTTAGCACCCCGTAGATCATCACACCCAAGCGGGCAATGCAATTCAGACCTTTCAACTTCCCCAAAAAGACCAGCCTAGTGGCGACCAGCAATGCGATGGCTTCACTTCGTATTTGCCCATTCAACAAGTTCTCGGAGATTAGATTATGCTTCCATGATCGTCGCGTTCCCACGTGGCCCTTCTTTGTGCTGGGGTAAAGTGCCAAACATTCGCCAAGAAACCAAACCCTGCTTTCCTCAAGCACCATTACTTCCTGCGAAACCTCTCAGCTCTTTCTCACCACCAACACGCCTGCCTGCGATGCCTAACTATTCACACTTTGATCGCCTTTCTCCAGTCACTTCAGACGACGGAGACGAGCGCAGCGTATCTCGAACAGTTGCGACTTCAACTCTCGAATTCGCTGTGGCTGAATTCAGCGAATCGGATGCTAACACCGATCGCCTTACACTACAGCCACCAACCCCTTCGAGCACGTTTCCATTGCCTCCCCCCTACACAGCATCCACGTCCTCAGTAACCTCTTCCCCGCGTTCCGGCCCTCAATCACTTGTGCCAAACGACCCCTTCGCGAGAATTTACGCGCAAATCGAAGAACATAACCGCGCAACACTCCTTAACTTTGATTCGGAAAGGTTCTGCCCCAGCGACCTCCTCCTCACCATCGAGGTAGACTCCGATACAGCGTTTCAGTTTATTCGGTACTACCAAAAGGTCCCTGATCGTCATTGGCTCCACAAGGTTGAGTACTACAACCACCAACTACAGATGGCTTCGACCAGAATGGGTGGGGCCCGAGCTTATCAACACGTGGCTCCGACTGCACTCCGTGAGCATCTACTCAAGTTTTGGTACATCGAACACCGTATACCTTTTACGCTTTACAAGAAAGCAATTGTCTATGTACAGAGTATGTCAATTCTTCCTCGGTCGGTGAAGACCACGGACTAACGAGCTCGCAGGCTACCCAGTTAGAATCGCTACGGGAATGTATGGAACCTGGTACACCATGTATACACCAGACGCTGGAATCTCTTGTGGTGTCGGGACTTGGGCACCATTTATGGTTGAGGTTGCGAATACTCAGACATACAGGGGCCTCCAGACTAAGCGGAGCTATTGGCAACACGAATCGATTGCTGGGGTCAAAACCATCATTCTGATGACTTACCAGCACGAAGACGTTTTGGATAACCATACATGCATTCTTGAGGTATGGAAGACCGCTCACAGAGCTCACCCAGGTGGCGAGTGGCAGTTCCCGGAACCCCCACCCGGCATGATCTACGAGGATGTGGATGAATACCGCAGGGACGCGGTGATGGCAGCCAGTGCCAACCAGGTTTTCTTGGGATATTGAGAAGGGCCTATTTATGTGAGTTAATCGATCCATCATATTACACCTAGCATACTAATTAGACTGCGGGTAGTGGATCCGCGATAAAAAGCCAGTTGAGGAACGCTATTCCCACGCTGAGATTTCTCTACGCGCTGGGGACTGGTTCGGTGACGTCCTCCCTGCTGATCTTGACCTGCTTCCCGACGAATCGTACAATCCTCGCGCTGAGATGCCGATTAATCTTAGCGAATGGCACAATGTCATTGAAAGGCAGGTACGCGAAAGTGTTAAGCGCGTTGCGGCGTTCGACGACCTTCCCTTCAATAACCCCGACTTGGTTACGCCTCCGCAGCCTACGCTTAAGGTCTTCCCTGCTGATGAACGCCAAACATGGCAATAGGCCACTCCCCTTCATTTTACGATTATGAGTATACGTCCTTAACTCTGTTTCCTTTGAAATTCATGTGTGCGGTTTCCTTTGTGTTTGCATTGTTTCTTTGGGTCTGTTACTGGGATTATGGTTCGGGGATTATGGTTCGGGGATTATGGTTCGGGGATTATTGTTCGGGGATTATGGTTCGGGGATTGTTTTTCTTTGCTTTGGGATGGGAAAGCATAACGGTTTAAGGCTATAGGGTATCTTTTGGTGGCTCAGGGTTGGCAGGATATCAAGGGATTGGGTTCTATTCACTGATGGGCTTGGAATTTGCATTCCAATATATATAGCTCAGATACCAGAATAGATGCTCGGATTCATCATCGGACAGAGGTATTTGGACCCGGAGACAGTTCGTAATATCAGGACTCTCCCGATAAACTTAGTGTTACATCGGAAGCAGGGCTGCCGTACTAGGAAGCTCCGATGGCTAAAAGTAGCGCCCGTTCGGACTTGGCTAATCCGATTAGTTCCAGACTCTCACTAAGTCGGAGCTCTTTCGTCAGAAAGTGGCTGAGACGCTAAGAGAGAGTCTGGGGACGAGACTAATTCCCAATAGCTATCTGCGTAGACTCAGTACCTTGTATTTGCCGGACACCCCTGTCTATGATTAGATTACTCCGATAAGATTATGTCTTATCCAATAGTCATCCAACTTCGATGTTTAAATTTTGATGTGTCCCTACGGGCGCTTATAATAAGTGCCTAAAGACTTAAATATTCAACAAGTAGACTCACCTGTACTCAAGCAGTAAAGACAGTGGTAGCTAAGCGAAGCAGTAGATGAGAGAGAGGGCAAAGGGTTGAAAGCTGGATGTGGTCGCGAACAGCAGCCTGGTCCCGAAAATCAGTGCTTTTTCGAACGCCCCAGCAACTCTACAAGCTTGTTGCGAAAATCTACACATTGTTGCATATATGGACCGCCTCCCTGACGTACGGCTTATGGGCTTCAGCTGGGCTGATAGGGATCATGATCATGGTCGTTCCAGACTCTGGAGATGCCAGCAGAGTGCGCATGCATGCGTACAAGGCATACTCTGAATGCCGTATATAAGATCACACGATTGTTCCTGTAGTTTAGAATATACAAGGCTTCTAGCAATTAGTATTTCAACACACATTTGTCACTCGTTTCGAGTGAGAACATGAGTTTACAACCTCTCTGTGGAGATGAAGGCATTGACTCTTGCCTTAGATAGTTCAAGAGACTTCATCTTCACCATAGAAAGCAAAAGTGGAATGGGCAGGTGGCAAAGAGCGAGAAATCAGATAGGGGTGTACCAGTGACTCTGAGAGACCTCATGATAGTCTTGACTATTGCAGCACAGGGTGTTGCAGTGAAGATTGATTGTTTATCGATCAAGGCTACAAGAACCATAAATATACGGTAGCCTATATACGTATACGTACGCACCCATCTGTCTAGGTGAACGTGTAGGAGGGTAGAATGTGCTTGAGAGTGGACCAATTCTTCGGTATCCCGTACGGTAGCTACGGTGAGCTGTAGAAGCATACCTCGAGATCTAACTGTTCATCTCAAAACCGATATGATCCAAGACACTCAATTGCAAAGTTAGCCATTCAGGCTTAGAACATACTAACATTATGAACTGCACAATCATGTTAACCCCTTCTCCCCGCTCCGCACCCCCGGCCCTTCTCAACTTCAGACTTTTCAACCATTCGCGCGTTCCAACCTAATCTCTCATTTCCCAGATGACCGACCACCCCCTACAGTTCAAAAGCTAAGAAAGAATAAGTTCTGCCTGTGTTCATTGCCTATAACTTGTAATTACGAGACTCGTATCTGTTCTGTGGTGATTCCCCCTCGCCATCGCCGCTGCTCTCCCGCGCCTTCTTCACTGCTGCTAATACTTCTGTGCTTTCACCCGGGACTCCATCGATATCCATCATTTTATCCAGCAACTTGACTATGGAGATGAAGCCTCCCTGTACCGCAAGGTGTAATGGCTTTTCTCCCCGCCGGTTGACCAAGTTGGGATCTGCCCCACCGTCCAATAGCTCCTGTACACAAATTCTATGACCGTTTGTTGCCGCATGGTGAAGAGCCGTGGAGCCGTCCGCGCTCATCGAGTTGATCGTGGCTCCAGCGTCAAGAAGTGCCTTCAAAACAGGAGCTTGACCGTTCCACGCAGCTTGCGCCAGGGCCTTGTCTCCATCACCGTCGGATGCTTCGATATCGGCCTTATGTTGAAGAAGTAGTTGCACGCCCTCCAAGTTTCCGTTGTAAGCCGCAAGAATTAGCGGTGTACCCCCGTTGGTCCCCATCGCATTCCTTGCCCCAGGTGCATTGATGCCAACATCTTTGCCACAGGTTATCAAAGCTTTCACAACATCAGCGTATCGTGCGCCCCTATGCAATGGGAGGTCTCCCGCTTTGTCAGGTATGTCTCCATCGGCGCCATATTTCAGCAGAGCCTCTACCGCTTTAGCAAGCCCACTGTCCGCCGCCCAATGTAGTGGAGTTCGTCTCTCGGAATCGGTGATGTTTGGGGACGCTCCGTTCTTCAATAGGAGTTCGACGACTTGCGCCCGTGACCCGTCTGGATCTCCCACCCACTCCACAAAAGTCCATCCTCCGGACCCGTGGCCGTGTGCTGCCAGATGCAACGGTGTCTGTCCTTCAACGTGTACGTTTGGATCTGCTCCCCTCTGAAGCAGGAGTTCGACGAGCTCCACCATCCAGTTATCAGCTGCGGTGAATAATGGTGTGAATCCCAAATGGTCTCGTCGGTTTGGGTCGGCGCCGTTCTCGATCAAAGCTTTCGGAAGCTCATACAGGGTGCAACATAACGCTACGTGCAGCGGGCTCATATAACCTGTAGGAGCAAGGTCTGGAATCGCTCCTTTCTCCAGCAAGACAAGTAAGGTCTCTGTCCATTCTTTGGTCGACGACCGGTGCTGTCTAGGCCGCCGACAAGACGGATGGCCGTTGATGGTACTGTGTAGCGGTGTTCCGCGATGACCATCCTTTCCCACTGAATTGACATCTGCTCCATTGTCGGCCAGAAGTCGTACTAGTGAGTAGTAACCCTCGTATGCCGCCCTACACAATGGTGTTTTTCCATCTTTTCCTTCCACTTCGATATCAGCCCCATTGTCGATCAGCAATTGAGACATTCGTAGGTTGTTTGCTGTAGCAGCAGCTAGCAATGCACTGCCGTGCCGCCCGCTCTTCGTATTGACATCTACTCCTCTGTCTAGGAGAAATTTCACAACGCTTTCATTGCCTCCATATGTCGCCGGCTCCAGAGCATTGCCCCACTTGGAACTTTCAGAATCGATAGTGGCACCTCCATTGAGAAGAAGTTCTACCATGTCCAGGTGACCTTTCTCGGCGGCGATCTCCAGAGCTGTGCCATAGGCATCGCATTGTCGGTTCACATCCACCCGCCCACTTTTTAGTAGCTTGCGGGATATTGTAGGGGCGTTGACCAGCGCTGAAAGATGCAGCAGAGTGACATTTTCAAGGTCTTTGACTGTCGACATCTTGTCGGCGTATAAATACACCTGAAGCCATGCGGTAAGCCTTTTCGTCTCTGGCCACTTGAACAGTTCCAAGGCTGAGGAAATCATATCCTCATGGTCCTTCGCGATCGATGCGTGTTCGGTCCAATTGTGTGCGGCGTAATCGAGGAAAGGATAAGCGGTGTACAGTTTTGTAGTCGAGTTTGCACTCCATTGATGTGAGTACAACTCGTGATTCCGATCGAAGTCAGAGAAAGTGATGTACTTGATGCAGGCTGCAGCCAAATTCGCTTGGCTCTCCTTCGGTTGAATCCGATACAATTCAGATATAGTCGATGGTAGGACGGTGGATCGCATATAAGCTTCTCCCACAAGGTAGTCCCTGACAGACTGATGAATAAATTGTACAATCTTCATATCAGGCCGCATAACTGCTTCCTTAACTACTTGTCCATTGGAGTTGGAACCGGAGTCGAAGTCGAAGTCGGAGTCGGACTCGGAGTCGGAGTCGGAGGTTCTACTTTTGACTTCCATCAGGCCACCGCTAAGGGCTGAAATGCGCCTTTCAAGTCTCACAAGGGGCAAAAACGTACTCGACCCTTGCAGAGTAGCTTGAGATAATACTCTGTCCGGCGAACTAAGGGCAAGGGCATATTGAAACTCGGACAGTGTAAGTACCCGCTGCGTAAGTGCGGCCCACTCCAGCAGTTGCTTCAATTCGTTGCGTTCTTCGTCTGGTGTACTCTGTAGGATATGGTCGTACATCGGGGATAGGCCTTGAGGAAACGTATCGATCGCTTGTTCAATCTTGCTGCCCAGTCCCGCCGCCCGACCCAATCGCTCCAGAACCAGTCTCACCCAGAGAAAGACACCATTGGCTCGCTTGTTAATCTTGGCCTCCACCTCAACGAGTTCTTCCGCGGTGTCAGGGAATTTCCTCATAAGCTTGTGTAGCTCCTTGTGCACAAACTTCGCAATATCAGTGCTCGTCATATGTTCCAGTTGTAAGGAAAGACCACCAGCAATGTCGAACGATATTGCTGGATACGGGCGGCTGGTGATGAACATCTTGAGGTTTGCATCTTTCGAAGGTACTTTGACTAGCTCGGAAAGGAACTCGAGCAAATCATCTTTCGAGTTCGGGTCGAATTCGTCGATGGCATCGATGAAGATGTGGAGGCCTCGCAGAGCAGAATCACCCACGGCGCTCTTTAGCATAACTCGCAGATTAGCCTTGTTCCATACAATCCTACGATCCTGCTTCATTTCTTTGTAGATCGGGTGTTCCAGAATCCGTTGGATCAGCTTCGGTCGCTGGTTCAAGATCTGACCGAGTAGGGACCGAAGTAAGCCGTCTTCGGACCTCTCAAAACTACCAGCTTGACCGTTGATGAAATAGCTACACACAACCATCTCACTAGTACCGCCTTTTGGTTTAATGATATTCAAGAGATGTCGAGAGAGCGTTGATTTTCCACATCCGGGTTTGCCGACAATCCACAACGTCTTCGATTCTGCAGTCTTTTCCCAGTCCAAGAACTCGGCACTATTTTTCACCGCAGCAAACGTCGAGCTAACATCTTCGGGGTCATGTTTATTATGATATCGCGGAATATTATCGTTATCGAAAGACAAAGACTGTAGACACTCTACAGTGAAAATATTACAATTGTAAGCTAAGTGATCACATGCGGAAACATTATTTCAATTAGATACCTTGCATCTCAGGACTAAGTTTTATAGCCGCATCATTTCTAGTCTTTCGGATTTGCTGCAGCATCTGGTTCATGTACGTGATGAGCTGGTTGTAGGTCTCATCATCCGACGTCACGAACTTGACCATGTTCGTATGGTCCGATGCCACCGCTACACGACGTTCTCGTGCCCAGAACAACTGTGACGAGCCTGACGTAACCTTATTGGTCGAGCTGTCTCCTCTTCCCCACCCTTTCGGACCCTACAAGAATATTAGTGGTTTTTGCTCATATTATCAAGATTTGTGGGGGGATGTTTGACCTTGACCAACTTCGGTGTCGCCATGGTTTCGTAGAAACTGACAATCTCCACAGTCGATGTTGCAGTCCAAAGGTTTGCGAGATCCTCCCTTTGGTTTTCGAGAAATGCTGAACCCTCTCGTAGCTGTGAGACTAGATCGTGCCGCGAAGTTGGCTCGGGTGATTGGTCTTCGAGCACTTGTATGAAGTCGTCGACTTTGAGTCCTTGATGAGGGGTCCCGAAAAAGAAAATGCCGTTCGTGGAATCGAGGATATGCTTGTAGTGAGGGTTACTTTTAGCGTGTAGCAGCGCCTACCCAACATTAGCCCAGCGTCTTCCTCGGCCTCTAGGGAAGGGAAACTCTTTCTTACTCGTAGAATCACAAGCCCACCCATACTGTGTCCAATGAATATGATCGCCCTTGTTTTTTCCTTCCTCATTGTCAGCCCACTACGTCAGATAAGATATACGGAGGTGTCGAATATGTGTATATACCTCTTCCGACTTCCTCGCGCTTTCGAGAGCATGGATAAGACCTTTCTTATACTCCTCAATTGTTGAAAAATCATCACTAACATTGCCCACAATACCGCTATTGTATCCGTAAGTCAAAACGCGAATATTGGAAATTGTCTTTGGCAAGAAGTCGTGAAGCCACATGCGTCGACTGTCGCGGCTTCGCCAAGATCCAAACGCATGTCCGGCAAGACCCGTAACTGCGACGACGCTAAAGGTAATGAGTTTAAGTATGCACAGTCGAAAAAAACAGTGAGAATGACTGATAGAAGGGGTGAAAACCTACTCTGCATCAACCTCGGTCCCTGCAGGTGTGTTCAGAGGTGTTAGACCCAAGAAATGGGTGTCAATCAAGAGATCCACCCCATCATCCACTTCGACACACTTCCCTTTCGCAATATCGGGCCCTTTAAGAATGTCTGAGTAGTTGCGCAGGTTAAGAAGCGCTGTTTGGGTGCGGCCGGTATACGCAGGATAGAGCGACAATTGGTGATTCTGGACTTCGAGAGATGGATATATTCTTCGGAGGGCGTCCAGTAGATCCTCAGATGACCAGTGCAACGGTATGTTGGTTATCCGGAAACACATGGGACCTGTAGCTGGTCGTATATTCGTAGTAGGAGCTGCAGTCGGAGGCGGTTCGGAAATGAGCCATAATCGAACACCGAGGAAACCGCAGATGAACAACACTACGACAACACTGATGGTTAGGGGGATGTGGTCCATGGCGGTAGAGCTCGAGAATAATGTTGATTGCGTTCAAATGATTGCGGAGATCTAGCTACTTAATTCCACTGACAGGCACTTGTCATCTGTGTGGCAGCCAGCAGTTGGGATTGGGCTTCTACGTCAATGTACAGCACTGGGCATGCATGTCTCGGAGATTCGGTAATGGTGCATGGTCATTGGATTGTGCTCTTTCGTTCGTTTATTATCATGATTGGCAGTGAATTGCTTCAAAAGCTGCACTTCAGTAAGAAAATCGTGGTGCCCCAGGTCTACAACCAACTATACGTGAGGGGGAGTGGGCACTGCCATACTCTAAATAGAGTGCAGTATGATTACAACCATACGTCAGCTACACGTCAATATTTCATCTTGCAAAGCGAAACCCGAAACCCTGACTAGTGCCACGCCAAGGGTCATGATAAGCACCCTTGCTAGACATTAAAAGCAGGATTTTTGGCTTCGCTAGATGTTTAACGACTAGCGACGGAAAAGCAAGTAGTTCAAACCTTGTGACATGGCAACGGAACAGTATTGAGCCTGGAGATGGGTCTTGTACGTCGGCATGTTACAGATATAGTATAGCCTTGCAGTTGTACTGTAGAAGACCTCTGAATGGTGGCCTGGTATCGTCGAAACGCTATCTCCTAACTTTTCCTACGATAGGTAGCAAATGCGATTGGTAAATTGTATTTTTACTTATTTGTTGGGAGCGGGTGTGGCAGAGGCCCGAGCGGTGTCTACTCGGGTAGTACCATTCGATCTTGACAAATCGGGAAGAGGAGAGCAGTTGCGGATTTAGTTAATGCTGTCTAACCGGACGGAATTTTTTTTTGACTAGTTATTGACTTGAGCAGCGGGAAGAAGGAAGAGCGGGAAAGCAGACGTGTTCCGACCCGTTGGCGAAGCTATTGGTTCGATAATCGGACTAACCTGTTCAAGATATATTGACCGCTTGCAAACCGGTTCGCCAAGCGCCAATCATTGCGTAATGGCCCAAAACCCCTCAAATTGAACATGAAGCAGTTGAGTGGTTATCGTTGACATGGTCTCGACAATGGTAACAGCGATTTTTGGTTCGTCAGCCTGAGCCCGGCAGTGTGCCTCAGTCCCAGGAGGTAGTTCCAAGATTCGCGAGGCATCAAAAATTAGAGAGCTCAGTTCGCTAGGTGCCAGTGGGCTTCCACACTGACAATCATGGCCGCCCGAGTAGCGATAGCATTGGAGACCGAAAATTGAACTTCGTTCTGGAAGTTACTGGAGATACCACCGTTGTTACTCGTAGATGCCTTTATGCGGCACCTAAAACAGCAATATCGTGCTCTGATTAGCTCAATGGAATTAGTTCCTAACCAGGATCAAGTACCTCAGTGAGGTCGCAAACTGGTTCTCGAGTTCGAACGTTCCTAAACCGGAGAAAGTTTGCGAATTGGCCTGACTAGTTCGGGGACGGGCGAGGTTGATTGGTGGATCACAGTATGTGCAAACATCGCCGGAAATGTAACCAAAACTGGCCTGCCGTTATGCTCCTCTGACTAGTATTAACTATCTGCTAGAAGACCGCACACAGATCTGGAGTATAACACAAAAAGGCGGTGATAAGTACTAAGATACAGTATGAGATACTCGTTGATTGTACAAACGCAAGCTGGAAGGAGCCGTACAACGCCGCCTCCTACCTTATTCTAGACAGTCCGGTACTACTTCTAACGTGAAAGAAATACTGAGAATGCTAGACCTCAATGTAGCCTGCTGTTCCGATCCACCCTTGATCGACCGCTCCCATGACCATCTTGAATATCACCCCTCACCACTAAGCCCTATCCCTCTTTTCATCCAGCTAACCATATCTACCATTGCTCTGACGCCCACCCTTCAACCAAACTATTGCCCAGCTCTGCCAGTGCCTCCGTTGACGCCAACCTGGAAGAACTGCACGCCGATCTGTCACTCCGAGGCTTGTAGCTATTCGAGTTCCTTGACAGCGTTGATAGCCCTTTCAAGCTTCCTAGGATCATCGTTGGTGATGCAGATGATCAGCGGCATAATTGCGAGGTTGCGACGGTACGCGCATAGGTTTGTAGGAGTGTATGGAGACGCACACCGGTTGGGGTAGTGCCGGATGTGGTAATGCGCGGGAAAGCGAGTAATCGGTTCTAAGGCATAATCTGTAGCCCCAAAAACGTGAGGTGAGGAAGGGATGTCGGCGCCGTCGACATCGCACGATGTGCACATACGAGCGATCATCTAGAGCTCGGCGGAGGTTTGTGGCCAGTTGCTCCCCGATATGGTGTGTGTCTCAATCGGAAGGACGGTGTCCAAATGCGAGATGGGTGCGTAGGAGTCTTTGGTGAGCTGGTTGCGGAAGACAGGGAGGCACTGGAGCCAGAGTATGGAAGGGGAAGTTAGGCTATGTCCTATGCGAAGGAATACTTAGTGCTGTCGGTGTAGGTGTCAGTGTCAGTCACTGTGTCATGAATATCTACTTTGAAGGTTTATCCCGGATCACATACCTAACGCTTTCCTCAAGTGGTGCTTCTGTGGTACTCTCCATGGTCCTCAATCTACCGAATTGCTCCCGAGTTGTCATTGCAAACAGCACAGGAATCGAGGCAAGAGTGTTGTATAGAGTAGACATCGATTACCGTGTTTTCGTCTCGTGATTCCGTAAGTCCCATCGATTAACTCCCTTGCTCGCGATAAGCAGGTAGAAGAGAACGCAACCTGCTCGATCCACCCACTTACCGATCCCTGGCACAATGGAGCTGATGTATTGCTACCAAGTTGTAAAGCGCTAGTGTAAAAAGTCAATTCTCGATCACGCCGGGTATACTGCTTCCGCCCGTACTTCCTGACTGGACGGCGGCTACCTCGGTTGACATAGAGGATGGTGCGGAGGAGAGTTGACGACGGAGGAGAGACGATGATAGCAGTGGACTTGGTGATGGCTGAGGGCTCGCTGACGCGGAGCGACAGGATGATACCGGAGGATGTAGACGACGACACGTCAGAGGACACCGAGTAGAAAAGGACATGGAGTAACTAGACGAGGACACAATGTAGACGGGTAGACAATGGCGTGGAAGAGAAACGGAGACAAGGGCGGAGAAGTAGACGACGACGACTGAGAGTAGGTAACAGCAGTGAGAAGGTGTAGACGACGGCTCACAGCAGAGGAAGACAGTAGCCGATCCAGCCGAGATTTGGTGGAACTTGGCAACGCGATGATCACACCAATCGTTTGCTAGTTACCCGCTAGAGTACTCTATATCCGAGATTAACAACTCCAATTACTGATATTAATATCGCACTAAGCGCAGGTAGGATTCCGTACCTAGAAGTTGTTCCGCTCGATAGATACTAATTAAACTAACAAAACAATCGAATTACATAGCTTCTTAAACCTAAGCAGCCTAAGCTCCCCTCATAACACACCCAAGGAAAGGCTAGACGATTTAGTCGTCGGTGTAATACTGAGATTCACACCCCGAACTCAACACTGAAAATCAAAAACAGATTTCGGTCTCAATCTATGTAGATAATAATAACTGTTCTGTAATCTGCCTGCACTTTACCCAAATTGATTAGGTGTGGTGGAGGTACTCCGACATATTCCCGGTTCTGCAGGATAGATCCGAGGGTTCGGCCAACAGTGATGCATCGGCCAGCATTGAGGGCTCCCCCACAACACAAATAATTTCGGTCAAGTGCAGACAGGCTACTAGAGCAGTTATTATCTACCTATATTGTAATCGAAAACTCATTTTTTGATTTTCGGTGTTGAGTTCAGGGGCTCATTGACTCTCCGAGCGTCGGGTAACACCCTATGATTAGCGGTAATGACTTCCTTGCAGCCACGAAAGTGGGGAAGCTCCCATGCCGCCAAGCAGAGTAGCAGTGGCATGTGTTGCTGTCTTTCTTTTATGTTTCTTTGAGTTTGGGTTTGATCATTCATTTTAGTATTGCTTTCATTTGTTACAGGAATATTGGCACGGGATTTGTCCTGGTGGCTTCCGTGGTGTTCGGAGGAGGCCCAGCCTCTGGAGTGATGCTCGGCGTCGGACTGCCATATATATGCCTGTCTTTCGCTCTCTTTGTTCTTCAGACAATCACTTTTGTACAAAGTCAATTCAATATCTCTATTCTTATTCGATTGTTCTCAACAAGGAAAAGATGGTTGCAGAAGGGGATCTCCCCCGCCTAGCCGGCCATCCAAAGGATGGAGGGGAAACAGGCTCAGCCATACACTAGTCGTCGGATTTTCAATTCTCCGGATACATCATTATAAGCGCCCTTGGAAACACAGCAATATATACTGACATCAAATTAGTATGACTACACGTTACAGTCAAATGAGTGCCAGTTGGAGTAGCAATTAAGTTCAGGAACATATACCTCGTTGCGCTACCATGAAATGCGCTAGTGATTTCAGGCAGGGCACTAAGGTGGCATGCTGGCAGCAAGGTTTCGATATAATCTAATCTTATAAAAGTCATCTATTCAATGGCAAAGATGTCCGGAGACTTGAACATCCAGTGAGTAGATAGAGTGAATCAAGTATGATTAAAACAAAACAAACACCGTATGACTTAGTTGTCCAGCCCTCCCGGGTCAGGTATTCATTCCCATACCAGGAAGGGGCTGGTATGCGAGCTTAGAAATGGGGGAGCGCGAGACGAATTCTAGCACCCTAGGAACTCAGGAACATTAGCGATTTGTGCTTGCTCTTGCCCTAGTCTTGGCCCTCATCCTCCTCGTTTACGTCTCTGCTGTGCCACTGTTTACTCCTTCGCTACACTCCGTGCCGTACACCTTCGTGCTCTCCGCCGTACCGTTATCAACTGTCTTTCCTTACATTTCTTTTAATATCTGCGGTGGTTATCTCTGTTCTGCATGTTCCTGATGGAAGTTAAGTATATTTTGTCTAGTAGTTTGCAATTGCTGATGGCGAATAAAGTATATACTATACACTGCTGGTCTTTGGCGACCTTGCCTTCCCTCTCACCGTCAACTTTCACCCCTCACTCTTCGCCACCATCATTGACTCCTCCCCCATACTCCTGTGCGGTACTCCAACCCGTCATGCCTCTGCGCCAGATCTACTTCCCCGGCATCATCTCTTTGCCGTCATCGTGCATTCCCTGTTAACCGTGAGCACCACTTTCAACCAGCTCCCGCTCCAATCAACGGTGTACGACGGTCGGTACAACGCAGTAGTTGGGAGGTTAGATATAATTAACATGGAAGTAGATGATGAATATGGTGAACACATTGATGCCATGTTGAGCAGAGAGTAGCTTAGTGATTCGGTAGGTTTGTCAAAGCCACAGGCATGTTATATAATGTAATATATAGATAATAACTCTCTTGTACCCGCTTCGCCTCTCCCCCGATGTCTCCGCCGCACCTATATCCCTCCACTATGCGTGGCAAGGGGAGCACCGAACGTTACACTGCAACAGCCATCTCTATATGTTGACAGTATGATGAAGATGCTGAATTATCTCAAGTACAAAGAGAGGATAAGGTAGACATATCTAAACAAGAAAGACACCATTCACAGGGACGACTACTGCACTGATCTCGAGAGAGCTGAATATCATACCAAGCCCGAAGGTACCTAAGCCTGCAGCCCAGAGCATCATTAAACGCCATGCTTAGTGGTAATTTTCGGCCACAAATATCAGATTAGTGCCACCATGATTGGTATCATGGGATTGCAGTGTAAATCAAACAAAATCTAAACTACGTTTCCACCACATCATCTATTGTACACTAACTCACACCATAGTAGTAACTTTACACTACCCTCACCCAATATGTGCACCCCAGGGGTGTTCGCCCAGAAACAAAGTGGTCGAAATTAGAAGTCATATGCGACGGCCAGGAATTTTAGTCAAAAGTGATTTGCTAGAGTTGCGGCGGTCTCTCAGAGTTTTCGGTATACTTTTACACGAAATTGCTCTGCGCCCCCATCTCCGCCCAGAGTGATTGCCACTCTGTCGTTGGTCTCCGATGGGAACTCTGGACTCTCATTGTGTATATACCGTGGGTTCTTCCTTTACATAAACCAAGAGACATCACGAGTAACATACAGTTGCACAAATTGATTCGAGTATACAACCGAGTGATAATTTGTGCAGTCCGAGCTGCAAATTTATAGCTTACAATAAGCTGAGCTAACACTAAGGAACAAGGACTATCTTCACTATTTCACCCTTCTCTCTTCTTTCTATACTATGGTCTCGGCAGGTAGTTCTTCCCTCCGTACCGGTACAAAACGAACAGAACGAAGAACCGAGTGATGTACTATACCAAAGATACAGTCTGTGGAGCCAGGCCCTGGACAGCGGCTAGCAAGACGGATCAATCGAAGGGCACAGGCTCTCTCGCCCACGGCATTAAAACGGAGATTCACTGGGTTCCGGGACACTCCGGTATCCCCTGGAACGAAGAAGCAGACCGCCAGGCGAACGTAGCCCGCGATGCATGTGGGGACACGGCGATAGAGCGGCCGTACACCTCGGCCTCGAATATGGCCAGACGGATCTCCGAGGGGAGGTCAGCAGCCAAGGCAAGGTGGGAGGCCGACAAATACAGCAAGCACTTCAGCTATAGACTGAAGGGCAAGGCTGGGACCAAAAGACCCATTCCGATGCCAAGCGTGAAGTCATTAGCTACCAGGTTTTATCGACTAAAATCCGGGCATGCGCCCACCGGAGTTTACCTAAAACGATTCGGTCACCGAGAGCACGACAAGTGCTGGTGGTGTAAAGGGACAGTGGCCCAGACGCGGGAGCACCTCTTCCGCCACTGCAGCCGGTGGAGAGACCAGCAGAGCGCGCTCTGGAAAGTGGTGGGAAAGGCCAAGGGCTGGAAAGCAGGCAGATGCCGACACGTGCAGGTCTCTGAGCTGTTTTCCATGGAGGAGTGTGATCGAGCGGTGGTGGATTTCCTGGCGGCTACTGAAGTCGGGAAGTTCCCGCCCAGGTGAATGGTACGGAGCGGGCGCGCCCACGGCGGCGGCAACGGGGTTATATCTTTTTACCTGTCTTTCTTTTCCTTTCTTTTCATTTTTCAGCGGGGACGAAGGGTAGCGGAGGGGAGCTCCGCCATCTAGCCGGCCAGCCCGGAGGCGGAGGGGATATCAGGTCCTGTCATACTCTAGTAAGAGTGCATACAGTATGAATAAACAACAACAACAAAGATACAGTCTGAGAGATGGAAGTCGGATAAGATATGATCCTGGATACTGGACGTACCAGTATATATGGAATAACATGCAGATATTTCCACTCTGCGAGGAATAATTGACTTACACTTTAAACAGTAATGTTGAGACATAGACGCACCGTACAATGGACAGTGCTGAAGCGTATGCCGCTGTACTGGTGCAGCTTTCTGTGGTGATTCTGAGTAAGCAGGCTGGTCCATCTGAGTTAAAGTATGGGTGATTGCGAGAGATACTACAACATGATCACCGCGGGATTACGGAGGATCAGCTACTGCACAAATAACCAACCAGGGTACATCTGAACTAGTTTTCTAGGTATCAGATGAGTAATTGTCGACCGGATGTTAATGAAGTACCGGTACTAGTCAGTGGCGCTGGTGGTTGTAGGCATCTCAACGGTCCGGGTGACTACACTCATTCAGGGCTCGACATCGCGGTCCCGTCCAGGGATCATTTCTGCGACCTGGTCCGTCAGTGCCTAAATTGTTCAGTCCTCGGGCCCCGTACGGGTACCTACTAGTGGCCGGCGGCTACCGGCGGTGTTCTTCTAGTGGTGACACCGTTGGCGGGCTTTAAAATTGGCACCGGTGCCGGAGGTGAGCCTTGAATTTCCCCTATCAAGCCCGGAAACTATCGGTGGTACAAGCGGCTGTGAGTGTATTGTAATGCTGGCGATAACCCAGCATAAGAAAAATTATATAATAACATGATTTCCACTGCGTTTCACAGTTCAATCTGTATATCACAGAGACTACGGGCCCTGTAGAGGTCTAGTCTAAGCATATTTGGCGCTGGTCTCCACAGTCTAGAATTCGGTGCCCCGAAATTTACAGTCCCGTCTCGGGCAGGTGCTTGCCCGGTGGGGACGGACTATTGAGAGACCTGGGTGGTTGACATATCAATTCCAGTTACAAACTGAAGGCCACTATAATATATAAAGACTACATATTATCCGTTTCCCTACTACACGAGATTCGGTAGGAGGACTACGGTTGGCAGATGATGCTAGAGAAGAATCGACTCTGAAAAATCCAGTTTAATGCCATATCGGATTTTGGATATCCGAAACCGGTACCCACAAGTTCTAGTAGACATAAAATTATCAAAGACTATCTCCACAGTCGACACAAAGTCAAGTTCGTCAGAACAGTGCTACGTACAATAGCGTGACGCTGGCATGCGCATTGGGATGTAGGATAGTCCCCTTCGAATGTATGTACCTTGCGAGACAGCCGACGTAGTCAAGTGCACTTGCAACCATGGCACAACTTGAGTGCGCCAACATAACTCACGCGGTCGAGCATATACTAGCTTTCTTTTAACCTGCTGTATGTCGCACCGTTTCTGCCCCACCTTCTAGTTGCAGGCAAGGGCCTCTAGGCAAAAAGTACATGCATGGCATCGGCACGGGCCGAGCCGCATTGAATCTCTAAATCTATCTACATCAAGGCGCACTATGTGCCGGTGCTGGAGGTAGCGGCTTGCCCCCTGAGCTGATGCTATAGTTGGCGGATAGGCAACGTCAGCGCTGAGGTCGTACGAAACGAGGGCACAGTTCTGATGGCTATAGCGCCGCCAGATGCACGCACACACAAACGTTGTCTTTTGACTAACACAAGTAGCCAGGTGGCAAGATACATGATGAATAGTGTATTTGCCTTGTAGCTAGCATGGCTTCTTGTTAATGGAGGAACTATATTTGTTGATGCCACAACTCTCGCTTCTGTAACCTCGTTCTTGACTCTTGACTGGCATGTTACTTCGAAAGCTGATCCATACTCGCTTGTTTCAAGAATAAACAGTACTAGCTAAATGTTCTATTGTGACGAACCTGTTCATTGTCTAATCCCAATCATAAGACGCTACGTAGCTAACAAAGAATGTATGAGCTTGCGGTGATAAAGAACCCTAACCCAATGGCAGGTGAAATCCGTACTTGAATCAGTTGCACAAGATCATCGTCTCCTCCTGCAGGATGATAGAACACCGTAAGTCGATAGTTCTGAGGGATGTCTGGTATAGAGGAGAGTCTGGAATTAGCAAAAGCGGAGAGTCTAAAGCAATGTTTGGAATGAAGCGGAGATAGACAAACAGTGAAGACTCTGTATGACAGCTGGGAAACCGAAGGCTATGAGTAAACAAGTATATGATTCTAATTACTTCGTTCATACCTTGTTGCAATTGACGCAATCCAATAAGTGAAGCTATTTTAATAGAGTTTTGTCGGTTGCCAGTTTTAAATGCTTGAGCTTTTGCACTAAATGACAGCCGCCAACCCAGCCCGATTCCGCCAGCACATCGAACTGGACGAAACCGCTAATCAGGCTAGGAGAGAGGCCAGAAGATGACTTCCACATATGTATGAGTTTCTTAAGGATAAAATGAATTGTACACATACACGCTCAAGCTCTTCATCGTTTCATGCAACAGATACGAGAGGCACCGATGACTTCAGTTTGTACTCCACCAATCCTGAACTACCAATAATCACCTACTAACCATTTTGCCATCGCGCTTGCCCGTTACAATAAGAGATTGACAATGTCAAGGAGCAATAGGCTCTAAGTTAACGACGCACAATCGATGTCGTTCAAGATAACTCACATGCTACTGTACTGGTTACAGTGGTTTGGACCCAGGCTGGTGCTGACAGATATTTTCTCATCGGACAGTAACTGACTGCATTTAGGTAATCGGACACCGTAATGTTGCCGCTGCGAAGCTTTACGGCTGTGAGGACACAGAGGAGCAACAACCATATTGACTATTGAACAAGCGCGGCGAGAATGAGGGATATGAAAGATGAACCGGCTGGAAGAAGAAACAGTACTCTTCGGCGTTTTAGATAGAACAAATACCATCTTGATACGAGTGCTGACAGATCTAACTCATCGGACATTGCTTCCTGACGCTGACAAGTACATATATTTGGTCGGACGGACACCCCTTTCTGACAGCTGACATCCGAACCACTGTAACCAGTACAGTACCATGTACAACCGCGCGATTCATGTCAGCAGGATATATCAGCGACGATCTAGATAACACTAGAAGACTCACGGACTGTCAAAACAAGCAACTGAGATAAAATCAGCTATACAATATGGGGTGGGGATTAGAAGGGATCGCGCAGACTGTAAATTTGCCGCAGGTTAGTGATTCACAATCGTTGAGGGGAACGCTGAGAGATATACTCACATACTATCGAGCCAATCCATTGGGCTCAAATTAGTCACCATCCAGGTCAGACCGACCAGGGAGAAGCGCTGTCCGTTGGTTGTCGTCCATTGCCTTCTTGTCAACACCAAGGGTTCCGATGAGCAATTGCACAGTGGAGTCGTGGCCATTCGAGGCATGGTGCAGAGCCGTCTGTTCATTATTGTCCGCTGCCTCCTTGTTAGCGCCACTATCGACGAGTAGGCTGACAATAGTATCATGGCCTATGGTAACGGCCAGCAGCAACGCTGTCTGTGACCTGTCGTCTATTGGCATCGGTGACCAAATAAAGTCGGCATTACGGAAGAGCCAGAACAACTTCGGGTCATCGGGATTAATTTTTTCGATATACTCGCCCTGGTTGTCCACAGGCAAAAGACCTAAGAATGTACTCTTTTCCGTTTGTGCTTCAACTGGCGCGAGCGGATAGTCAGGTTGTGAACAGTAAAGCTAACTTCTTGCCTACCCCAAACAAATTACTTACTTGATCGCATTATTTTGTCATGACGCAGTTGTACATCATCATTATCCTGACTGCCATATCTAGACCATAGGAGAACCAGCTTAGCAACCGTCCGAACATTGTGCAGTTTCGAAAGATACTCACCCGTGATAGTTGTTCGCGGTGGACCAGTGCTGCCCGCCGTGAAGAGTCAAGCGCGCGATCTGATTATGCGTAGCTTGATTGTAGTCACCCGTGGTATCAACACTGTCACTGTTAGTAGTTATGTTCCCGCCATTAGTTGTGTCATACCTGTTAGTTGAATTGTAGTCGTTGAATGCACACAATATGGTCGCTGTGTGTCAACCATGCTGAAAGAAAGGAAGCTCTGGATGCTACTTACGTAGCTTACTCCCCAAGATGTGGAAATGTTGTATGATCAGAGGAGGGTAATTTTTAGGATTGATTACGCTTCTAAATTCCTGGAGACTACCCCTCTTATCTTGCTTTTAAGGGTCAATCGCACCCCCATTTTGCCCATCGGCTTGTTCCATCATGCTGGATGAATATATGTATTTTCATGTTGGCAGGTCAACATGATGCAACGATGCAACGAGGTAACCATTATTAACCAAAAGACCACTCTAACACGGTCGCATAATAAATTATAATAAAAATTTGCAAGTTAAATATACGATGAGAATATATTGCAATTCAGAGGCCAGCGAAGAGAGATTACTGCATGCATGCCGCGCAAAACTGATCTGGGAGTTCCGCATTACTAACTTCGTTCCAATCTGCAAGCAAATCGGATAGTCTCTTAACCTTTGCATGTACCACACTCCGAGACTACAAATCGGATCATAGCATGTATTCGACATTCTTGAAAATTGTGACATTTCTTCGCCAGATCACTAGGCTGTTATTGCGGGCGATCGGATCTAGCCATTATGATACAGAACGTGAAACTAACCGAAAATCGTATGTGTGGACAGTAGCTGTGGTGACCCAACCACACACACACCTTTTAAATGACCCCCGCTTTTTCACCAAGTGCTGGTGTTCCAGGTTGTTGCAGTCAGGAATGCACAAACTTTGAAAATGACCAATGGCGAAAGTTTCTCGCAACCTCCCCCCAAAAAGAAAGAAAAGATATTTCGACACAACACAGAGAAATATATGACAGGGTCGGATAATAAATAAATGCGATGCAAAGTTACTCTGTGGTATGGGATGTGGTGGGTGGTGAGCGGTGCTTGCCAAACGTTAACGTTTAGATCAGTTAAAAAAGTGACAACCTTGGGTGTGGTGCATATCACAGCACATCTCCTAATGATCAACGTATTAAAAGTAAGAGGAGCACTGAGAGAACTCCGGAAGTAATATTGCTTTTACTATCAACCTCTCACTCTATATGAGAATTGTCTTAACTCTGCCTCTCCATCTATAGCTACCGGCTACCGGCAGATGTATGGTTAAGCTGATTTCTTACACTGGACTACGCAGGCACAGAGATAACTGTCTGTGCGACTGCCTGGAAGTGCATGTGTAGGTGGAGGGGTAGGATCCGTATGGATTGACAACGGCTTGATCTCCTAGGCTATATTACATACTCGAGTACAGGCTATGAAATGGAGAGGCTTCAGCAGCTTCTAGGTGTGTCGTGGTGTGGGAGTTGCCGAGGGCTTTACTTATCGGTGCCGCGACACGACACATGCGTGGCACTTCTCCACTGTCACTACTATCCTAAACGCTTCAACTACAGTGCATTATGTGAATTACAATTGAGGAAGTAGAGAGGATCTCCCCCAGCTAGCCGGCCATCCGGTCGAAGGAAAGCGGGCGCTGTCAAACTCAGAAACAATGAATACAGATTAAAACAAAAAAACAAACAAAAACCTATGGTGGTGATATTTTTTGATGGTATTGAAATCCTGCGCATACGATCAGTTGGCAATAAACAAAGATGGGGAAACGAAAGCGACTACACTCTGTATCGTGCAGTAAGCGAAACACCATAAAGGAAAATATTCTTCAAGAGCTTCTAACACGAGTTATAGGTTTCTCTCCACCACAACAAATCAATTCGCATTTTACATGAAAAGGAAGCCATCCTCTGCGTAGTTTCTGTGCGATTACTGTAAGAAAATTAAAAATTAGTTGTGGTCGTAGAGCTGCATTTGGAAAACTCCCAAAAAGTCGACGTTGTATTGGAACTCAGTTGAGCCGCGTTCAGTACTAGAATGGGAATAGGTTTGCGTTAAAGTATGATAGTATCTTCGCTGCTTCACAAACTCCCCGATTGCGCCCGAAAGGTGTACCCTACACTGGCGACTTGCGCTTGGGCCGGCGATTTCCGGTGCCGAGCAAGAGAAAGAAATAATGTAAATTGGAGGATGAATTGAGAACTTGCTATTGGCTTCACGGCAAAAGCTCCGGGTGCCAAGAATGAGCTTATTGGTGAGATCTCAGTTGGTGCCGCTTAAACAGGTAACAGCTATGCTGCCGCAATATATCCGTGCATGGCCACATTGATCTTTTTGTTCGTTTAATCACATTAAGGGAACCCAGTTGACTCGAACAGCCAGCCAAGACCAACCTGCATCATTGCTGCCTAGAAGTTCCCCACCCGCCCAGCTGCTCTCAGTTGCGCTTTAAGCCTCATCCTTACCCCTCATCTCCTCTTTACCCCGCATCTCCTCCAGCTCCAGCTCACGATCAAACTTCTCAGACTCTAGTTCTCACACTTCCGCAACCATTACCGAGAGAAAACTACGTCTAATCAGATGGCATCCAAAACCCAAGACCTTGAGCTAGAAGTGGAGCATTTGCGCCATACACCAAGCCGAGTCGCACTCTCCTCACCCCCTCGATCTGAACTCCATCCTTTGCCACTACCGATATTTCCTTCCAAATTCCCGACCGAACTCCAGATTGTGGTATTCGAAAACTGCACACTGTCGTCAGCACTCGCCTTATCGCAAACAAGCGGCAGTCTCAGACGGACGTTCAAGGCCTTCAAACAAACGATCGTTGGCAAAATTCTACGTGATCTCGGATGCAAGGAGGAAGCGGACCGGCTGCAGCAAACCCTTCTCCATGCTGGTATCTTGTACTATACACGGATATCTGATGTCTGCTAACAATAGTAGGATCTTCCCACGGTACCTACGTCTTCCCCGCTGCTACAATCGAGCGAATGATCCCGCAACTCATTCAAACTCTATGCACGGGCCGTTATAACCATCGCAAAGGACTTTGTGTGATATGCTGGGGGCTTCCGGAAGAAGATGGCCTACGCCGCCTACTTTATAATACGTGGACGGAGGCAGTGGAAAATGGTGGGCGCCCTGGAAAGATGCCGTTTCGTGATGTGGCGGAGATTGTGGAAAAGGTACTGCCGAACATGATTAGTCGAGTGTTTCTACCGGTCTGTCCACCATATTGGCCCGGGAGCTCTAGCAAGAGTAATGTGAATCCTACCGCTGGACCTTCGAATACTCCAACGATTCGTGGGTATACTACCGCTGGGCCTTCGAATACTCCAATGATTCGTGGGTATACTACCGCTGGACCTTCGAGTACTCCAACGATTCGTGGGTATACTACTGCTGGACCTTCGAATGCTCCAACGATTCGTGGGTATACTACTGCTGGACCTTCGAATACCACCACAAGGAATGTAAATCCTACCCTCTGGCCCTCGACCTCTACGACTACACCCGTGAACCCTCCCGCTGGCACCTCAAACTCTGTCATTAATCGCGGGAACTCTACCTCCGACTCCTCGAATAGTATCAGAAGGCGCATATATCGTCTCGCCAGACGTTTGACTTCAACAATCTCACCCATGAGCTCTCCCGCTAGACCCTCGAACACAGCATTCGTCCCCAAGCCCCCAATCAACCGCACTCACATAGACCCACCATCAGTTTATACGCCTTGGAATTACCCCGACATTTCGTCTACGAGTCCTATGACTGCTGCCTTACCCGTAAATCCTGCTCCAACTCACACGAGCCAGCGCTCTGCCGCTAGGAACACCTCACCCGCACCTATCACCTTACCAACAAACCGTACTGACATGGCCCGAACTTCTAGCACAGCCACACGGAGCGGAATGGCACGTGGCGGAACACAAAATCTTTACCGCTCTAGCTCCCGCAAGCACTCACTCCGTTTACCCGAGAATCCTACTCCGGGCCCTGTACGCTATAATATTGCTATTTCGGCACGCGGCGTAGGACAATCCCAGCACCCCGCCCTCCCCACATCTCCTTCTTCCCGCACCATCGCCGTACCCAATTTTCATTTACAATCTGTCCCAAGTCAAGCCACCGTTCGTCTCTCCCAGCGTTTCCGTCACAGGTCTTATCCCAATGACACTATTACCGCGGCGCCGCCCCTAATTCCGCCCTCAGTCCTTGACAACGTCTGTTGAGCGCTTCTACACTCTACCCTTTGTATACCCTACCAGTGTCGGCGGTCCTAATTAGACATTGAAATTGTGTGATGCACTCTCGGTCGCGGTGTTTGCGAGGATGGGGGTTCTGGAGGACGAGAGTACGCTGAAGATCCTGGAAAAACTCCGGAATAGACGCCTGAGGGACTTCATGCGCTGGGGAGGAGGAGGATACCATATGGAAATGAAGTGGAAGGATGAACTTCAGACGAGGAGCTTACTGTTGCTGAGGACGGGGGGTGTACGGATGGGGGGAGAGGGTGAGGGAGGGTTTACTATATGCTTGTCATACATGTACGTAGAGTAATGAATTGGAGTATGGCTTGGAGGATGGATGAGTGTGCTACGGTCGTCAATTATCATTCATGGATATGCACCATCTTCCGGGTTGCTCCCAAGGCATTTATTGAAAGTCGAGAACCACGATATCTGCTGGCAAACGGACACCGGTAATTATATTTCAACTTCTTTTACCCCTATGACGACTGTCCCGGCACCTCCGGACATCTGAGGCGCCTAGGCACCAACATCCCAACACTTCGCATACCCGTATACAACAACCAAACTATCAACAACAATAAAAATACAGCTCTTCGACTTTTTTCCTAATATATCATGCGTTTTAAAACAACCCGAGGGATAGCTCTCTAGTAACACAATATTATCATCACGGCAGCAAGGACGGTTGAGTCCCATAGTATCGTGTTCGCTGCCGCAGAACTGTCATCTTACCCGTCTTAAAGATGTCTTGTCTTTACAGGGACATCTGATCTGGCGGGCAACATAAGATGCTGACAAAGAGGTAAGTGCATATCTCTGAGATTCCGAGGGGTAAAATATATCCTTTTGTCAAAATATATACAGGACTCTACGAATGCTATAGGCGCGCGGAGCGAGGTTGTCGGTCCGAAGGTGCAGCTTCACAGATGTGCACTCGCACACAAAAATCCCCCGTTCTTACGACATAGGGAAAACACTATAATGGGAACCGTATGCGCTTGACCGGGATGGAAATAGTCTGTCTTGTCCGCCCCAATGGTCCCCAATTCCCGTAATATCACTATGAGGCGGAGAAATCTAGCAATATTTGCTCTAGGTATTGTAAACCTTCGATAGAAAATCTGGTGGTTGTTACTTCAGATGGTTGATTGTCTATCGTGGACGTCTATGCTCACCACATATGCAGGAGGAGTCTGTGTATGCATCTGCGCGCATATATGCGCACACAGCTGGTCATATCTATACACAATGCAGAAGAACAAGCAACATGTAATCTGCAGGTAGTTGGCAAGTAGTAGTCTGGCAAGTGGGAACGTGTCGGCATGTGTATATAAATAAACCATCAGCGAAAAGCATCACTTGACCAAGTGGACCATCAAATATCACTCGACCGTCTCGAGCATGGGCTGCTGCATATATGGTTTATCTCCCTGACGTATGGCTTCAGTTGTGCTGATGCATAATCTCTCCTTTCCCATATATTTGCCTGTCTTTCTCTCTCTCTTTGCTCTTTAGACAATCACTTTTGTACGATAGTCAATTCAATATCTCTATTCGTACTCGATTGATCTCAACAGCGCATGCATGCGTACAAGACATACAAGACATACTCCGAATACCGCGTATATAAGTTCATGAATGTACCTGTACTTTAGATTATACAAGCTTCTAGCAATCAGTATTTCAACATGGGCTGTTCAATCGTATAGGGGTGTACCGGTGAGAACCCTCAATGTTAAAAGAATAGAGAATCTTGATTGTGTCTATTTAATCGAGGTCCAATGTATGATCTACCATATGTGTACGCGTTCATACTTATCTGCGACGCATCACTTTCGGTCCTCATACAAGCCACTATGCTGATACAATGCCGTAATTAAATAGTCAATGTACCTATGATACATATAAGCCTTCGAGCTAGTCAAGTGATATAACAGGAGTATCACCTACCAGTACACCTCGAACAGCCGAGTAACTGCCGCTGTTAGTGTTACGACTCATTAGCTACAGATGTATGCAGATGTATTTCACCATACTTGCACTGAATCCCAAATGGAGTCAGTTTCCGGCTTTAACCTTAGACCGAATGTAAACGCAAGTTCCGATAGGTAGCTATAGCGTGCGTGATCAGGCTACGGTAGTTAGGAGACAATGACTGTACGTCCTGGTCAATGGCAAGTGCACCTTAGCATTGGATGATGATATCGGGCTGTACATGAGTCCGGGCTCACGGGCCGATCCAACCCTGTGACTGGGAGCAAATAAAAACTCCAAGCAGTGTATTAACCAAGTTAAAAATTAAAACAAATTAGGGTTCTGAGGACAAACAACTAGCTACAAATAACTGGTTACTCTCACCTGTGACCTGATGCTCATGGGTGGTAGGGGTCCAAATGTAGTTGGTTCGTGGAATTGAGTTTTCAGGGTGGGGTAGAAGACTTCGTTCGGCAATGCCTGTGTGACGCTGCGCAACGCATTAGGTACTTAAACAGCAAGTAGCCGAACAATACCTCGGGTACTCAATACTCGAGCTGAAGAAAGTTAGCAAGTTGAGAGAGTATGCAGGACCGATAAGACTAAACCTAGGCGATAGTCAGTTTTGTTGTGACACCAAAGTATCTAAGCTATGTAGCTTTTGAAACAGACGATTTGATGCACGCGAATCGCATCATTGGTTGCAAAAGTCGGCAAGGTTTGTACTCGGGTTTTTAAGTTCAATTTACACCCAATTACTTTGCGATGGACTCTACATCAACGCTAGCTACATAAATACACTGCATCCAGCTCAGTTCGGGAGCATGTCTTCAACAGCGTAACTCGCTTATGTATTACCCAAATGTTGTTCCTCTCCCCTACTAAGCGTCTTCTCTCTAGCCCATCGAACCAAGTTGTTGAGATCAATCGAGTACGAATAGAGATATTGAATTGACTATCGTACAAAAGTGATTGTCTAAAGAGCAAAGAGAGAGAAAGAAAGACAGGCAAATATATATGGGAAAGGAGAGAGCATACTCGGCGAAGCCGAGTATCACATCCGGAGACCAATGCCGGGGCTAGCCCTACTCCTCAGCATGGGGGCTGGTGGCGGCCCATGGGGGCCGCAAGCCACCGGCCTCATGCCCGCAGCCTTAGGCCAAACGCCACAAAAGCCATCGGGCCAAATCCCGTGCCAACACTCCCCCTTTGGCCCAAGGCGTTCCAAACAAAGTGGACAAACCAATTAGAAAGGGCGGAAGAAAAGAGAAAACAAACGAAGGCCCTGACTCCTCCAAGTCCCAAATAACCTGTTGACAAAAGAGAAGAGAAGAAAATGGAAGGGAAGATAGGGAAAGACCTGAACCCTAAAACGCAGTAAAGAAACACTCCCCGGAGACCAAATCCAAATCCAAGTCCTAGTCCTAAGGAAAACATACACATCCAACGAAGTCCTGCCCAAATTCCATACCCAAAACAAACATCCTTCACAATATCTCCAAGTCAAAATCCATGCACACATCCTAAAGGTCATAAATCGCTGTCGTCATCTAAGTTGCAGGGTCGAAGGTACGTGATGTACGGCTCACAATAGAGCTTCCTATCCTCGCCATGAGGAGTCCAGACTTCGTGGATGCATGGCCAAATTGCCACCGCTGGTCTCTTGGGGTCCACTGTCCCGAATCGCAAAACTGTGCGTCGGCCGACATCGCCCAAGTATCCGCGGTCCATAACCCGTACTCATTGAAGATATTTTGAACAGCACACCGTATTTCCAAAAGATGTTGATATAAGGAGTAGTCGACGAGAGGAGAGGTGGTAGACACCAACGAGTAGTCGACACACAGATGGTAGAAGGTGGAGTAGGCGTTACGCGATACGAGGAGGGATGGTAGACACGCTGTTCGAGGTTGCACAGTACTCGAGACTTCGGAGGTGCTCCAGGCTTCCAGGTGTAATTGACGTGCAGTCGGCGGGAGGAGAGATAGTTGACGGGGTGTCAGCACGAGGAGAGGTAGTCGACACACAGCCGACGCAAGAAGGTAGGGGCGTGAAGACAGCCCAAGGTAGGTAGAGGACACGCAGTCGACTCAAAAAATGTAGGGGACACGGAGTCAACCCAATGAAGAGGGGACACGCAGTCAACCCAATGCTCGTGGACGATGTTCGATGCTTTTGGAGGCTGCGGAGTTTCGGAAACAATAAAGGTACTACTATTAGGCGTCGATTCAATCCACTGCAACACAAGGCAGAGGAGAAATCATAAACAAAGACTAAGAGATGTTGGCTCGATCCACTGGAACAGGGCAGAGGAGAGGCAGTAACAAATACTAATAGTAGGCGTCGATTCCAACAGAACTTCAAAGTGGCAGGCTCCAAAAGGACAAGGTCGTAATGCGAGACTTTAATAGCTGGCGGCGCTTCAGAAATGATAAAACTAATAGATGTTGATTCCAAAGAACTGAAAGCGCTGGGCTCATAACCTGTTGAGATCAATCGAGTATGAATAGAGATCTTGAATTGAATATCGTACAAAAGTGATTGTCTAAAGAGCAAAGAGAGAGAAAGACAGGCGAATATATATGGGAAAGGAGAGAGCATACTCGGCGAAGCCGAGTATCACATCCGGAGACCAATGCCGGGCATCGCTGCCGGGGCTAGCCCTACTCCTCAGCATGGGGGCAGGCGAGGCTGGTGGGGGCAGGCGAGGCCAATGGGGGCCGTAAGCCACCGGCCTCATGCCCGAGCCCGCCAGCACCAAACACTAGGGAAGCCACCGGGCCAAATCCCGTGCCAACACTCCCTCTTTGGCCCAGAGTTTGTTCGGCATCCCAGCGTGCTTCAGCATAGACCGCGCCGGGTCCAGCACTGTGCGATTGCATCTCTCCGAAATGCCATTCTGCTGCTGTGAGTATGGGGCTGATACTTCTCTAATGATGCCTTCCTCTGCCAAGTACTCAAGAAACTTCTCACGACTAGCATACTCGCCTCCCCCATCAACTCTAATTCGACACACCTTCGACTTTGGGTGCTGCTTCTCCACTTTCGCCACATACTCCTTGAACTTCGCTGGAGCCTCAGATTTGGCTTTCATAAAGTAGACCTCGGTGTATCTCGAGTGGTCGTCGGTAAACATAATAATATATCGGTAGCCGCGCATCGTCTGAGTCTGCATTAGCCCGATCACATCGGAGTGAATCAACTCAAGAAGTCGAGTCTTTGCCTTATCCTCCAAACGCAAGGGCTGGAAGGGCTTCCGGAACATCTTGCCCATGATGCATGCCTGACAAGTGCATGTCGATGGGCTCTTAGCATGCAATTGGATACCTTTGACTGTATTCGGGAGCCGTTTGATAGCTGGCAAGGAGAGGTGGCCGAGGCGAGCATGCCACACAAGAATATCCTTATCATCAACCGCGGGCCGAATGTTGGAATAGGCCTCGGAGATCTCGGAGATCGGAGTGGTGCTCGGTGGATCATCTACTGCTACCGAGGCTTTCGAGACTGAGGCCGAGGTTGTAGATGCTCTGAGGACGAATAGACTGTTGATGAGCGGTGCTTCATAGACGAGGACTGACCCAAGGCTCGCCGTAGCTCCATCGAGTTTAAAATCGAAGTTGACTCCTTTCCGCATTAACTGGATGATACTGAGGAGGTTATTCGTGCCGCAGGCTGGCACATAATGGACATGTTGCAGGACGATCTTCGCGGGCTTCGCATTTGGCCTGTCGACATAAAACGTAATGGTTCCAGAGCCTTCGGCATCGACACAGCTGTTGTTTGCCGTCTTGACCTGATGCTCCCCCTTTGCCATGGGGTGAAAGGTCTCAAAGAGGTGACGGTTGCCGGTGACGTGATTTGTTGCACCGGTGTCAAGAATCATCGGCAAAAGTGCAAATCGACAATAGACTGCGCTACGCGCACACGCGCAGTCGCGCAGCTCATAGCAAGCTTCCCGTGGACCCCTGTGCGACGCGCAGCCTATAGTCATCTATAGTCGATTCATAGAGATATGCGCGTGGGCCTATGGAACTATATACAGCTGGTGGCCGGAGATGGACCTACTTCACTGCCTGCCGTCTTCGCTGCTATACCGGTACTGTACACTCTCGCTGAGAGTCCGCTTGAGAGCCTGCTTGAGAGCCTGCTTGAGAGCCTGCTTGAGAGCCTGATTGAGAGCCTGATTGAGAGCCTGCTTGAAAGCCTCTTTGAAAGCCTGCTTGAAAGTCTTCTTGAGAGAGCCTCGCATCGGGAGGAGTAGAGTTTTCCACGGGAAGCTTTTGGCCGATGGAAAACCCTGAGTTTGTGGAAGCTTTGGCTAATAGAAGGCTCTGAGTCTGTGGAAGCTTTGGCTACTAGAAGGCTCTAAGTCTGTGGAAGCTTTGATGCTAACGTTGACGTAGCCAACCTACTTGTCTAAGTGCTTCTGGTACTATGATCACCATCACCGACGCCATCATCGCCATCATCACCATCGCCATCATCACCATCAGCCCCAAATGGGCACATATACGCCCACAATCGGTGGGAAGCGAGCAGTAGATTCCGCAGGAAAATCTGAGTCGGAGATCTGCTCTCCCCAAGATCCAATTGTCTACCCTTCCTGTAGAATCTCAGGCTGCAATTGTCAACACTATGACCGTCAGGCATCGTGAGATCTCGTCGCGGTGGCTGCGCTAAAAATAAGGTTCAGACTATAATATCGACCGACGTCATGATTTTGGCCGCCGCCACCCGCCTCCTATTGGAAATCTGCTCAACCCCGGGCCCGAGTCCGCCCGATGGCGTAGCGGCCAATATGGCCTTGTCATGCTGTATATAGAGAGACCGCTAGAGTAGAGAGAACGATATCGCTTTTAGACTTTCTCAAAGTGCCCGCTACCATTTCCAACACCTCCCGCCACCCGCCTCCCGGTGCCTGGTGCCAGCAACTCAGCAAGTCTCTAGATCGAGCACCTAGGAGCATACATGGGAGCATATAGTCTAGTGAGATTGGGAGTGTCTTGCCTCTGGAGAGTGTCCTTGTGAGCGTTCCCGGGAGTGTGCTTGAGAGCGTCTTGGGAGCTTACTGGGAGCGTACAGTCAAGTAGGCTGGGAGTTTGCCATCGAGTGCAATTGGGAGCGTCCTTGAGAGCATGCCCGGGAGTGTACTGAGACTGTACTCGGAGGTGTACTTGGGAGCGTACTCGGAGTGTAGTTGGGAGCGTCTTGAGAGCTTACTTGGGAGTGTACAGTCAAGCTGGCTGGGAGTGTGCCATCGAGTGCAATTGGGAGCGTCCTTGAGAGCATGCCCGGCAGTGTACTTGGGAGCGTACAGTCAAGCAGGCTGGGAGTGTGCCATCGAGAGCAATTGGGAGTGTGCTTGAGAGCGTTCTCGGGAGTGTGCTTGAGAGCGTCTTGAGAGCTTACTTGGGAGCGTACAGTCAAGCAGGCTGGGAGTGTGCCATCGAGTGCAATAGAGAGCGTGCTTGAGAGCGTCTTGAGAGCTTACTTGGGAGCGTATAGTCAATCAGTCTGGGAGTGTCATCGAGTGCAATTGGGAGCGTGCTTGAGAGCATGCTCGGGAGTGTGCTTGAGAGCGTCTTGAGAGCTTACTTGGGAGCGTACAGTCAAGCAGGCTGGGAGTGTGCCATCGAGTGCAATTGGGAGCGTCCTTGAGAGCATGCCCGGGAGTGTACTAGGGAGCGTCTTGAGAGCTTACTTGGGAGCGTAACTCAAGCAGGCTGGGAGTGTGCCATCGAGAGCAATTGGGAGCGTACAGTCAAGCAGGCTGGGAGTGTGCCATCGAGTGCAATCAGGAGTGTACTTGGGAGTGTGCAATGAAGTGCATCTGGCAGCTTGCTTTCAAGTTTGTTGTATGCAGTGTGATGTATAGTATCCAACGCACAAAATCGCATGCGTATCATAGTAATCTAGTCAGCCTGTAGGTCCGTAGGACACTCATAGTGCCACGCGTCAAATATGCTATGAATTACCGTCCCAAAAACAGCTTCTCTATGAGTTACGCGTCGCGTAAGGTCATTTTTCCCGGTGATCCAATAATCGGCAGATCGATTTGCCGATGCCACATTGACCGTGATCACAGAGTCTGGCGTAGAGTCCGAGACAGGGTCGGAATGTATGACCGAGACAGGGTCCAAATGTATGACCGAGACAGGGTCCGAATGTATGACCGAGAAGAGGAACGACTCAGACTCGGCAATAGAGGTTGATGTGGCCAGGTTAGCATCACTTTTAGATTTCTCATACGAGGCCCACTTATGCTTACTCCTGCACTTCGCCTTGATATGGCCCTTTACTCCACATCCATGGCATATGACCTGGCTCTTCCAATCGTCGCCCTTCCTATCGTTACCCTTCCAATTTCGTCCCCGACCTTTCTTCGTTACAAACAGTGCGGCATCTGGAGCAAGACCGCGGGCCCTGCGGAGGCGGGCTTCGAAGGACAGGAGGTGGGTGACAATGCTCGCCACTGTGTCCGCTTTCTCAGTGAGCTCGAGTGTGGATGCAAAGGTTCGCCATTCTTCGGTATTCGGGAGGTTGGACATGATGTAGAATTTCCTCCAAGAGTCTTCGATCGTGATGTCGCATACGGCAAGGTCATTGATTATCTTGTCCTGAGCTGAGATCCATTCGGTGACTGAGGGATATGACTCGAGTTGACATGATGTGAGCTTCGCCATCTCGTATCGACCGTCGAGCTTGATGACTTTTTCGAAGTCGGCTTTGATCGTATCCCAGAGTTGTTTCGGCTCAGTGAGGTCTCGGTACCGTATCTGGATCGTTGATTCCATCAGGGAGGTGAGTTGTCCGCATGCCTTATCATTGTTCATCTGCCAGCGTTCCCAATCGCGAAGGAAGTGGTAGAACTGATTGAGGTAGGACGTGTCAGTCGATTCCGGGAGGAAGTCGTAATCGGTATCTCGAGGGTCACGAGCTGCGGGAGTAGTGGTTGAGGAGGCGTCGCTTGTCGATGCTACAATCGGGGGCCTGGGAACACGCATTTCTCCCGATACGTACTTCCAGAGGCCTTGCGCACGAAGTAGGGCTTTCGCTTCTATGGCCCATTGCCGGTAGTTGCGCTCATTGAGTTTTGTAGCCGTGGTCGACATGGCGGAGGTTTGCGAGACAATAAAGAGGTTTAAGAAACAATAGAGAGGCGGAGGTTGAAAAACGAGAGAGGCACTACTAAGATGTCGGCTCGATCCACTGGAACAGGGGCAGAGGAGAGGCAGTAACAAATACTAATAGTAGGCGCCGAGTTCAGCTCAGCGCCGGGCTCATAACCTGTTGACACGAGAAGATGATGGAGAAGAAGATGAATTGTCTATCGTACAAAAGTGATTGTCTAAAGAGCAAAGAGAGAGAAAGAAAGACAGGCAAATATATATGGGAAAGGAGAGAGCATACTCGGCGAAGCCGAGTATCACATCCGGAGACCAATGCCGGGCATCACTGCCGGGGCTAGCCCTACTCCTCAGCATGGGGGCTGGTGGCGGCCCATGGGGGCCGCAAGCCACCGGCCTCATGCCCGCAGCCTTAGGCCAAACGCCACAAAAGCCATCGGGCCAAATCCCGTGCCAACACAAGTAGCCATCGGGTGCTCTCTGCATCTCCGCGAAGTATCCCTTGCACTTTAATTGTTTCGCTGCGGGCGACTTGCAATCTAATGACACATCTGAGCTATCGATTGATAGACACCAGTTATGACTGAAATTAGCCTACCCTCTACCTCAGGTGAAAACTCTCATTTGTGGCAGTCATTTCCCCGTTCACATCGTCGCCCTCCATCGACATAGCTAGTGCACTTTGAAAGAGTTCTTCTTCTGTCTCATCATCCTCATCCGCTTCTACTGATATTGCAAGCGCCCGTCGAAGCCTGTCCTCGTCTGAATCATTGTCATCGTCCACCTCCAGTGACATAGCAAGTGCACGTTCAAGTCGTTCCTCATCGATCTCAGAATCATTGTGATGAGCACAATTCGGTAATATGCTTTAACATAAGCTTTATTTCTCACAATTAGCACCCTTAATAAACATAGAAATCGCAAACCACAGCAACCCCTCTCCATACTGAACGGTATGCCTCTCCACTAGCCCCCGAAGCCCACGCATGAATCTGTTCCTATCCGACAACGGCCGTGACACCTCACAATACATACGTATTGCAGCCAAGTAAGCAATGATAGCAATTGTCAAGGGATGATCTTCGCCCGACGTCGTCAGAATGTGATCGAATACTTGAATCATTTGTTCCTCAGCCTCCATCTATCGCCCATGGTTCATGTATGTCGACGCGAGTTTGCCAATGCTAGTCAAGGTATCTGAATGCTCTTTGCCGAATACCCTCCTTTCTGTCACCATGACCTGTACTAAAAGCTCTTCGGCCTCCTTCGATTGTCCTTGCTTCCAGTATGTTTCCCATGCTAGTCAAGGTATCTGGATGCTCTTGGCAGGGTATCTTATGTCTCTATCTCGTCTCTATGACTTACACCTCTAGCTCTTCTGCTTCCGTCCATCGTCCCTGGTTCCAGTATGCCGACGCGAGGTTTCCCACGCTAGTCACGGTATCTGGGTGCTCTTGGCTGAGTACCCTCTGTCTCGTCTCTATGACCTGCACGAACAGCCCTTCTGTCTCATTCCATTGCTTCTGGTTCATGTATGTCGACGCGAGGTTTCTCATGCTAATCAAGGTATCTGGATGCTCTAGACTGAGCTCCCTCTTTTCTGTCTCCATAGCCTGCACTAATAGCTCTTCCGCATCCTTCCATCGTCCCTGGCTCATGTATGTAAACGCAAGCGTGCCCATGCTTGTCAAGGTATCTGGGTGCTCTTGGCCGAGTACCCTCTGTCTTGTCTCCATGACCTGAACTAACAGCTCTTCAGCGTCATTTCATCGCCCCTGTACCCTATATATCGATGCGACGTTGGCCTTGATTGTCAAAGTATTTGGATGCTCTTGACCTTGTACCCTCAAACTCATCTCCATAACTCGCACAAGCAACTCTTCAGTGTCTTGCGATCACCTCTGGTTTCCGTATGTTATTGAGAGCCTGGCCATGATGTCGAAGGTGTCTGGATGTTCTTGGCCGAGTTCCTTCTTCCTCGTCTGTAAAACCAACATGAACAGAACTTTGGCCTCCTTCCATCGCCCTCGGGTCGATGCGAGGTTTCTCATGCTCGTCATGGTATCTGGATGCTCTTGTCCAAGTACCTCCTTCTCGTCTCCAGAACCTCTGCCTACAGTTCCTCAGCCTCACTTATTTGCCCTCTGTTCCTGTGTATCAACGCAGTGTGATCTATGTTGGTCAAGGTATCTGGATGTTCTTGACCGAGTACCTTCTTTCTGATCTCCATGACCTGAAGCTCTAATTCTTTAGCATCCTTCTATCACCCTAGGTTACTGTATGTATTTGTGAGGTTGGCCATGCTGGCCACCGTATCCGGATGCTCTTGGCCGAGTACCATCTTTTCTGTCTCAATGACCCGCACAAACAAATCTTCGGTCTCCTTCCATCGCTCCAGACTGCTATATATTGATGCTACCGTACCTATGCTTTTGAAGGTGTCTGGATGCTCTTGCCCGAGTACCCTCGTTCTCGTCTCCAAAACTAGCACATCCAGCTCTTCCGCCTCCTGCAGTCGCCCCTGCCAGCTGTAAGTCGTTGCGAGATTGGCCATGGTATCCATAGTACGCGGATGCTCTTGGACGAGTACCCGCAAACACATTTCTATGCCCTGCACAAGCAGTTCTTCGGCCTCCTTCCATCTACTCTGGCCATTATATGTCGCTGCGAGATTAGTCATAGTATCCAAGGTATTTGGATGCTCTTGGCCGAGTAACCTCTCGCTTGTCTCCCTGACTTGTACAAACAATGTTTCCGCCTCATTCCATCGCTCCTGGCTGAAGTACGTCGCTGTGACGTTGGCCATCATTTCCAAGGTTGCTGGATGCTCTTGGCCGAGCATCCTCAATTTCGTCTCCATGGCCTGAATAAACATCTCCAGCACCTCTTTCCATCGCCCCTGGCTGCTGTATATGAACCCGAGGTTGTTTTTTGCTGATTGGAAACTCAAGCTGTCGGGGCTTTCATGATTCTTTAGAACCTGTTCCATCGCTAACTGTGCTTCCATCTATTCTCCCAAATTTTTGTGCGACAAGGCAACCAGATAGATTGAGTCCATGTAATCCTCATGACCGGTTTTTTCCATTTGGTCTCTAGTCCTCATTCGCAGTGCTTTTGATCTCGCAAATTCCCCGCATTCATCTAACAGATTTTCCATAGTTCGATGTAACCCCAATGATATGAAATGGAGCTCCCTAAAAACTCGTACCACATCGCCAACCTCTCTTTCGTCTCTCTCCTAGAGTATTCCAGTTTGTTTAATCCCCGCAATCGGTATTCGTGGATAAGGTCGACCGGTACGAATTCTTTGAACCTCTGCATCCTCCCAGGCTTCCAGTTCGGCGGCCGTACGGCTTCTTTTCAATCTTCAAATTGTCGGGTTGTTTGTTGCTTTTTTCTACCCATGTGACATTTTTTATCATCTGGTTTGATCCCGGATCCAATGTGATAACAAAAGGCAAGTTGGAATGCGATGTGTGCAGCAAATGGATTGTTTTGACTCTTACTGTAATCTTTTCGAGAAACTCTCTGATTTGTATCCGTACACGATAGTCAGTTTCCATAAGGCTACCAAGGTTTTCAGCAATCTAGGAAAATAGAATCAGCCTGATTTTTAGAGAAATGTCTAACAAAGTGATATTTACGCGGAAATCTGCAAGCCTTAAACGCTCGCTGCATTCCTTCACCAATACTTCAGGTCCCATCAAAATGGGAATAAATTTAGAGATATTCTCATCAGGGTGCGGCATTTGTCAGGGGCCTCCTGGGGTAGTTAGATAGATATCTTATCTAGCGGTAACAAATTAGGTCCACTTACTATCGTGATTACTAGTCGCAATGTCCATTAATCATCGTCCGCTATAGTAAATATATTATATATATCACATCAGATTTCCAATTCCATTCATCACGGTGCCTAACATTCGTTCCACAACAGCTAGCGAAAGCGCATGGTCCCTTGCCGGAGTCAGTTTTTATCGTTTCCCTAAACTACACTATTATTTGTCGCTTCAGAAATTAGCTTATTGCTGGGGACGGGAATATTAGTCGTAGAACAGTTACCTATAACTGTCTGCAGTGACACCCATTCGGCTACTGTACAGAGGTAGCAATAGTCTGTCTGCCCGCCAGTCTTTCAGGTCCAGTCACGGGCAACATATTGAAAGACCAGGACTTAATCAGGGCGACGGGTATTTACGTCTAGGGCTGGGGTTTGTGGTTAACCTGTAGCGAACCATAAACGCGGTTGGAGGCATATTAAATGTCATCACTCAGTCATGATTATGTCACTCGCATCATGGATCCATCACTCGGGAGCCCGCTCACACTTACTGTTACGATATGGAAGTTGGGGAGAACCGTGTGTATGTATTCTATGGTGCAGAGAAGAGAGAAGGAGAAAGACTCGAGACATACAGGAGGCATTTGGCCCCTGCAGCAGCACCGTGTATCAGACCTGTAACATGTCTCCGGCACATGTACACCAGTAACACTTACAGTCCCGCAGTCTAAAAACCCCTAGGATGGCAAATCATTGTCCGGGGAAGAGCAAGGTCTTGCTCATACGAGACGGACTTTTGCAACTCTTGCTACCGTGTTGGCTATAGGCCTCCATTACTCCCGAGTTGTCACCACGGAAGCACGGAATCGAAGCAACGCAACACCTCATATAAAGTAGTCATCACTTACTGTGTTCTCGTCTCGTGCCGTAGTAGGCCCCAATAATCGATTACTAGCAACAATTATGCACCCCCCACTTATTGACTCCTGGCTGGAGCATGTAGAAGTGTTGCTACAGAGTTGTATGGTGCAAGTGCGTAACGTCTACTCTTGATCGCCACCGGGATTACTGTTTCCGCTTATGCTGCTTTGGTGAGTACTAACTGGACCACCGTCACCTCCGTAGACATAGACAAGGGCACAAAGGAGAGGTGACGACAGAAGACGAATACGACGGAGACACGAGAGATGATAGCCGAGAGTCAATGACCGCGGAGAGACAAAGACTGAGGAGAGCCACGGTGGCGGAGAAATGATGACGGAAGTGAGGTATATTTGACAGCAGTAGGGTACATGTTCCAAGATTATCCAATTGTAAACTCATATACTTGTAACGGGCGACTCAAAGAATACAGGTGCGATCATTGGGCTGCAAAGTCCCACCAATCGACTATAACCGAAAGAAATTTCAGAGATCGCACGTCTTCAGGGAAAACAGCTGGGATATTTGAACATGCCTGCATCTTCCAACTTTCTAGCTCGACAACGTTCCACAGTTCCCGCCGTTCATTCTCCCACTTCCTGTAGTGGTGGAATAGGTGCTCCCGGGTCTGGGCCGCCTTCCTGTACCACCAGCACTGATCGTCATCTCGCAGCTGAAAGCGCTAGAGATATGATGCAGTGGGGGCCTGCCCGCACTTGAGTTGGTAGTATCTTGTAACGATCGACTTCTTACTCTTCATCGGGATGAGCCTTCGACTCCCCGCCTTGCCGCTCTGATACTGTAATGCCTGCTGCACCTTCTCTCCTCCCAATCGGTTCCTGCTGTTGCTCTCGGTTCAGAGATCCTTCTTGTTCAATTCGCTGCTGAGATAAATGGACAGTGCTTCCACAACCTTCATGGGCTGCATTTGCTTGGTGATCCGCTTCTTCATTCGCAAGGATGCCCGAGTGCCCAGGGAACTAGCGAATCTCCATCTCGATTCCGTGGTCAAGCAGGGGGGCTCGTGCATCGTTATTGATCTTTCATGCTAACTGACTCTGGGGCCGGAAGGTCGGCAGTTTAGCGCGGTACTAAACTGCCGACTTCCGATCCCAGCGAAGCAGCGTCCACGTTGGCTCGTGAATACCTACATGAAAAGGATTTTGATTAGAGTACGTATAATGTTTTAAACTATAACTTGCCGAGCTCTGAGACCCATGAATAAGATTTTGTGCACTGCTTGGATTCGAGGCATGGGTTCCATAAGTTGTAGGGTAAACTTCAGTTAGGGAGGAAACTGATGATCATCACGTGTTCTTTTCCGATTGCTTTCCTTATGTGGGAGCCAGTATTTCGTCTGATGTATGTCAGGAGGTTTGTTTCTTCTGTTCACTCTTTGTTCTTTAATTGTTAGGAAGCTTCACAGGAGGTGCATGGTGAGACATGTGCGGCGCAGGGCGTACGTGTATTAGCGTAGCTCGATTTGGCAGGTGGGGTATGCATAGCGGGGTTAATGACACTTCTAGCACTTTTCGGCCGTTTACTCGTCATGTACACCAGTTTGGGCTGTAGAGGCAATAGAGGAAACACCAAGAGTATTAGTGCAAAGGAATATAAATGGGATTAAACTCATAATTACTGAATTATACTTCCTTAATAGTCTGGCGAGGCGTCGTGAGGCTCAAGAGAAATTGTAGGTCCTGTAACAGCTTACTGGTGTGCTTACCGCACAGGAACTTACGGCGCCTTAACTGCGCAACGGGGCGCAGCCGATAACGAATTCGTCGAGAAGCGAGACATAATAAGTTGCGAGTACTGGACTGATCAAGGAAATTAGCTCTCGGTGCCCCTGCCGTTGTTTAGAACTGGTGCTGTACTGGTGCTGACCAACGAAACCTAGTTATATGCTCGTAGAGTACTGTCGCTTCGATTGGGCACAATCTCCATATGCAGGCGGTCTTCGTGAAAGAGGCGCAGCATTCGAAGTTTTTGCTCAGTCCGATTGTTGAGATCGGCAATGATAGGGCAAAAGAGCCGGGTGACACAATGCTGCCAACTTCTTTCGGAACCAAGCAAATCAGCACAGCCCGGTGTTGCTGTAGGAGGCTGCCAATGGGTTTCCTCACGGGTTGATACGCAAAGTGGCGATTACAAAAGGCACACGGTTTTCAGGTCAGTCCCATCGAGATTCATCAATCACTCACTTCAATCCTCTAATTGACGATCTCCAGAAAAACCGCTGTATCGCTTTATAGCTTCTATCATCGCATAGTAATTTCCTGAATTCATCAAGATATAAAATCCTATCTGCTAACATCATGCAAGATTATGGATTCTGGAAGCGACCTGAATATAGCTTCGGCAGCATCCGATGATACCTTCTGCAACCACATGGCTGCCATGCTTATCGACCTGGTTTCTCAAACCAGCAATGATATCGACTCACTCAATAACGCAATCCATACCGCCGAAACACTTTTAGCGGATTCCCCTGCCGATCTATGCATCCCAACGAGCGTATGCAAAAATTTGGGTGCCCTATTCGAACGAAGATTTCAACAGACTCAGGATCTTGACGATCTTCAAATGGCGATCACTTGGGCCGAACAAGGAGCGGCTGCAACCCCCTGTAGCGTTGACCAAGTTCTGTCTCTGAGCAATCTGGCTCTCTACTTGGTTTCCAGGTATGAACAGACAGGAGAACTGGAGGACCTTCGCGAAGCAAGAAATAGACTGAATGAGATACCTGCCCCACCTAACCTCCCACCCTCTCCTAACATCCTCAAATCTCACATCAGAACGACCGTACAGCGGTTCAAGATGTTCTATGAAACATCTCCTCTGGCTTTACTTGATTCAATTTCCGTTACAATTTCCGACCTTGTCTCTCAGGACACTGGTGATCCTGATTACCTCGATAACGCGATCCTTCTAGCGGAAACCCTTTTAGAGACCGCCCCACCTGGTCACACAATCGATGCTAGCTGTTTCGATGACCTCAGCACTATGCTAGACACAAGATATAGCCGTACTAGGAATCTAGATGATCTCCAGAAGGCCATCACACTCGGGGAACTGGCTGTGTCTGCAACGCCTCCAAATGCCAGTTCTCGAGCTGACCGTTTAAACAACCTGAGTGCCATGCTCGGCCAGAGATTTGAGCGCACAGGCGACCTAGACGACCTTCAGCAGGCGATGGTAGTGGTCGAGGAGGCGATAGCCGCATTCCACCAAGACCACCCTAACCGACTATCTTGCATGATAAACCTGGGAAACATTCTAAGTTTGAAATTCGAGCGCACAGGAAGCCTAGAAGATCTCCAGTGTGGAATCTTGCGAACCGAAGAGGCAGTAGGAGCAACCCCGCTTGGTCACCCCGATCGAGTAGGCTGTTTAGACAATCTGAGTACCATGCTGAGACAGAAATACGAGCGTATGGGTCACTTGGAGGACCTGCAGCAAGCGATCTTAGTGACTGAGGAGACCGTGGCTGCAACCCCCTTGCACCACCCCGATCGAGTTCGCCGTTTGAGCCACCTGGGCATCTGGTTTGGAAAAAGATTCGAGCGCACAAGTGACCTCAATGACCTGCAGCAGGCAATGGTACTAGCCCAGGAAGTGATAGACAGAACTCCTTTGAACCACCCCGAACGACCTGGTCGTTTGAACAACCTGAGTATCGCACTAAGCCAGGATTTTGAGCGCACAGGAGACCTTGACAAGCTTCAACGAGGGATCATTCTGGTTGAGAAAGTGGTAGCCGGAACCCCAATAGGTCACCCAGATCGAGCTAGCCGTTTGAATCTTCTAGGTAGGCTACTGAACTCGAGGTTCGAGCGCACAGGTGACCTCGATGACCTTCAGCATGCAATCTTGCGAACCGAGGAGGCGGTGGCTGGAACTTCCTTGGACCACCCCGATCGCGCTGGGTGTCTGAACAACTTGGGCCTCTGGCTGAACTCGAGATTCAAGCGTACAGGAGACCTCGATGACCTGGAGCATGCAATCGTGCGAGCCGAAGAAGCTGTGATCTCAACTCCTCTGAATCACCCCTATCGAGCTCGCCGTTTGAACAACAAGGGCATCTTGCTTAGCATGAGATTCTTTCGCACAGGAGACCTCGACGACTTGCAGCAGGCGATATTGCGGACAGAGGAGTCCGTGGCCGCGACTCCCTTGGATCACTACGATCGAGCTAGCCGTTTGAACAATTTGGGCCTCTGTTTAAGCCTTAGATTCGAGCGCACAGGAGATATCGAGGACCTGCAGCAGGCGACGTTTCGGGCCGAGGAAGCGATAGCCAGAACTCCCCTCAACCACCCCGACCAAGTTAAGAATTTGACCACCCTGTGTAAGATACAAACATCGAGATTCACGAACACACAAAACCTCAATGACCTGCAGAAGGCGATCTTACGGGCCGAGGAGGCAGCAGCCATAGCTCCTCTGGACCATGCTGGTCGCGCGGGCCTTTTACACAACCTCGGCCATCTACTGGGTATGAGATCTGAGCGCACAGGACAACTCGAGGATCTGCAGCAGGCGATATTGCGCGCTGAGGAAGCTGTGGCTGGATTCCCTGAGGACCATCCCACGCGAGCGTCAAGCATGCAATCCTTGGGCGGACTATTGTTATTTAGGTACAAGCAAGAAGGATCCCCTCATGATCGCGAGCGAGCTGTTTACTATTTGAGAAAATGCGTGACATTTCATTCTGCGGCCCCGACTCTTCGCATTGGTGCAGCGATGAGTGTTGCTTCCATCTTTGAAGAAGATAAGAAATGGGCAGACGCCAGTGAAGTCAGTGACCTTGCGGTTAATCTTCTCTCCCGTGTCAGTTCACGGTCTCTAGGCTTCAAGGATCAGCAACACATGATCAAGAAGTACGCAGGCCTCGCTTCTTATGCTGCGGCTGCAGCACTTCAAGCTGGAAAATCCGCAGTTGATGCTGTGCAACTATTGGAACTTGGTCGAGGTGTTATAGCGAACCTCCAATTCGAAACTAGAACAGATCTTACCGATCTCAGAGAGCACCACCCGCAATTAGCGAAAGAGTTTGAACAGCTTCGGGATTTACTGGATGTTTCTGACCGCTTGTCTTGGACTTCTATAGAACCTACAGCACCCGGGTCCTCCCGTCATACGACAAGCGGGGGGCTGGATAAAATAATCAACAAAATTCGGCGGATGTCGAACTTCGAACGATTTCTACTTCCCCCGACTGCCAATGAACTGATGATGGCTGCTGCTCCCATGAACCCTGTAGTCTTGATCAATTTTTCTTCCATTCGCTGCGACGCATTTCTCATTCAACAGCACAGCATTACATCATTGAATCTTCCCAGCTTACACGAATCAGTTCTCAATGGGCTAGCCTCGATAGTACAATCTCGCAGTCCGACGAAGCACCAAAAGTTGGAACAATTAAAATGGTGGTGGGATGCTATGGCAGGTCCTGTCCTGGAAGAGTTGGGATTCCGAGAGGCGGTGACGACTGGAGAGTCAGAGTGGCCACGAATCTGCTGGATTCCGACAGGTCCGCTCTGCCTCTTTCCAATTCATGCTGCCGGATATCATTGTGAGCTAAGTTCCCGGACCGTGCTTGATCGCGTTATATCTTCATACAGCCCATCGATAAAAGCACTGTTGTATGCGCGTCGGAACAAAGCGCAAATGGATCCTAGTCCAGGACGAGCTTCCAATAAAACAGTACTTGTCTCAATGGGCACAACACCGGGGTGTTCAAAGCTTGCATTCGCCGAAAAGGAGACCAGTGAATTGAATAGTCTTCTTCCTGCTGCAATTTCAAGAGTGACCCTGCATGAGCCACATAAAGAACAGGTCTTAGCTGCCTTGGACGGCTGCTCTGTCTTTCATTTCGCCGGCCATGGCCTCTCGCACCCTTCCGACCCATCGATGAGCTCCTTGCTCATCGCTGATTGGGAAACCAACCCATTGACTGTCAAAGATTTGGTCACAATGAGGTTTCACCAAAATCCTCCTCTTCTCGCATATCTCTCAGCTTGTTCCACCGGAGATAATCAAGAGGCAAAACTGCTAGATGAAGGTATCCATTTAATGGGAGCTTGTCAGCTTGCGGGATTTCGAAATGTTATTGGAACACTGTGGGGAGTATCCGATAAGTATTGTGTCGATGCTGCGAAGGATGTATATGGTACAATGGTAAAGGCCGGTATGAGCGATGAGTCTGTATCACAGGGTCTACACAATGCTGTGCTGAATCTGAGGGGTGGGCCCGGTGGGACTGGCGCGACTAGGGCAGCTAGGAATGCACGCCTGATTGAGACAGAAGAAGAAAATAAAGAAAACGGTATTGGCGATCCTTCTATCTGGGCTGCATATATCCACATTGGAATCTAGCAGTAGACTGTAAGTCATTTGCTCTTATGGTATTTTCAGGGAACGGCGCAACTAACCGCCTTATGGCTAGTGATGCTAAAGCATTGATGAATGCCGTGGTTTCGGGTTGAGTATAGGGGTGGAGAAGATAGCATTGAGTTTGGTATTGGAGTTCGTGTATAGGTGTTCGGCTGGAACTTTTTTTTTGTGGTGTAATGTTAAACGCAAGGTTTTAAAAACAGATTATCAACGTTTTAGGCAGGGCAATTATTCCCTTCTACACTCCGTTACTTGATGAAGTGTGCCGCATAGACCTTTGGTGGCTTGACATCGTAATTACAGGAGCGGACTTACGGGGGTTATTTCATCTTACATGAGGACCACATGAGTGCGGTGATGGTTGTTGTTGTTGTTTATTCATACTGTATTTACTCTAGCTAGAGTATGATAGGCCCTTATCCCCCTCCGCCTCCAGGCGAGCCAGTTAGATGGCGGAGCTCCCACTAGTGCGGTGATGGTTTGATTGGGGAGTTGGATGCGGGTGCAAGGAGGAGTTATAGATTTGAGATGAGAGTAGTTAATAATTACAATTGAGGTGACTCTGGTGTGTTATTGGCTTCCTGTTGGTGAGGGTTTTCCGTTTAGGGCATAATTTTGCTTGTACACTACACGCACCGATAACAAAAGTACCCGGGCGCCCTATTAGTGTGAACCACGGGACGGGATTACCGTCCGAAAACCGTCCCGTACAAGTGCCAAGACGGGATTTCTTACGGATATCCAAAAACACGGTATGTGGACGGGATTATCTCGACCGCTGACTGACCGCGTACCTACCGCTCAAAAAACGCAAAGTTGGCCGCCGAGTAAGAACGGCTCCTCTGAATTAAGATCTGACTTGTGAAGCTAATAGAACCCATCGAGTAGATCATTGATGAGTAACTAGCATCTTTATTAGACCAATATTCGTGGAGTTGGCATGGGCGGATGATGTGAATTGATGGAATTCTCTCCCAGCTAACCCCCCCATCATCCACCCATGTCAACTCTATGAATACTTGTTCGATAAGGACACATGTTGGACGTCAAATAATCTACTCAGTGGGTCCTATTAGCCTTTATGTCCGATCTTGAATCAGAGGAGCCGTTATGACTCGGTGGTCGTTATTGGTGATTTGACACAACATAACACAGAATCCCGGCCAATACCGCCTGGGATGCCGTAATTCGGGCATCCCCACTCCCGTTCACGGACGGGATAAGGGCCCATTAAAACCGTCCCGTTACCATCCCGTGGTTCTCACTACGCTCTATCAGGCAGAGAATACAAGGAATTGCCTTGGAGAGCCAACAGATTTCGCATAGCAGTCGCTTCCCAAAGAGGTGCGTGGTGAGACATGTGCGGCACAAAATGTAGTGCAGCTCGATTTGGCAGGTGGGGTAATCCTAGCGGGGTTCATGACACCAACAGCGCCTTTCTTACTCGAACTTTTGAAACTAGTTTTAATAATGGAGAAAATTGAGAAAATACCAGAAGAGAGGTATCCCGGTAGCCGGTGGTTATCCAGCGTTTTCATCAGGCTGCAGAGCATGTTCCGTGCGATGATTGGCAGTGGTCTACTGGCACCACCTCCGACAGTCTGGCCGGTAGTCCTACTGCTTCTGCCCGTACCTCCTTACGGCCCTCTAAATCATTTAATCTATAGATATATATAGGTATTCTCAGCAAATTTGGTCGCCCCGCTGCAGATTTGAAATCCCCCCTGCGGATGGGACATTCCCGCTGGAAGTTACTTGTCCCGGATCAAAGTTTTGCCTACTGTAGTGTACACATCTTGTACTCAACTCACAATTCTTCTCATTCCTCAAATATCCACTGTAATCTATCCCCCGGTGTTATCTTTCCCCCTCATTTGGGTGCAAACCTTCTGTATTGATGTTTGTAAGAGATAGTGGATGAAAAAGCGTCTGAATAATCAAAACGGCGCTGTTCGTTTTGGTTTAGAGAGGGGCCGATGATCGTTGCCAAAAATCTAAGCTCGTTTTCGGGCTTTCGCTGGCACGAAAGCCGGAAACTGGTTGATTTCTTTGGGTTCACTTTGATAGCGCTAGGATATTTCTAGCTTTCAGGAGACAGATCATTAGGCGACTTGACTTTCGAGCCTTCCGGCAGATGAGGCTGCTTATTAGTATTAGGATTGTAGTTAACTTTTTTTGTTTTACCAGTGGTAACTATACCACTCCAGCGCTGTAACTTTTACCCCCTGGTAGCTGTATGCAATGACCATGTTGATTATGTTATCGAAGGTAGACAGGTTATCCTTCCCAAGATAGTATTCTCACCTAGCCAGCGCTCTACCGAACTATTCCAGCGCTTTACTTTTTGTTGATATAAATCACCTGCGAATATAGAGGTTGAAGTGTCTGTCATACACAAATGACTGTCTAGCAACCTATCAAAGGGAAAATCTAGCCCTTATATATAAAGAATGCCTGGATGTTCTGAGGAGATACTGAAAGTTGAGAGTGGTAGAGTCGGGTGACGAGTGAAATTCGTGGATTAGTCTACACAAATGACTCAGTGTATTAGCAACCACTCTTCAGTCATTTCTAGCAGCTTCGACGGCCTTCGGGCTATTAGTAACCACTCTCCAGTCCTTTTTAGCAGCTTCCAGGGCCTTCGGGCTACATTCTGAGTCAACACTTTTATCACCGTGGTCGCTGTATAAAACGGCCCTGTTGATGACAGTCTAAAAGTAGAGAGGTATGATCCTTTTCGAGGGATTTTTTACACCAATAAAGCGCTTTGCTGTCTTACTCCAAAGCTGAGCTCTTGTCCCTCGGTCGCTATATACGATAGCCATGTTGTGGACAGTCAAGAAGGTAGGGGGTGGTCTTTTCCGAGAGATTTCTCACGCCCAGCCAGTGCTCTACCGAACCATTCCAGCGCTTTGCTTTTATCGCCTTGATAGTTATATACAACGGCCATGGTGTGGACAGTAAGGAGAGCAGAGGGTGGTCTTTTCCAAGAAAATTTTCACGCCCGACCAGCATTATGCCATTTCACTCTAGAGCTTTGCTTTGGTTCCCTTGGTCGCTATATACTACGGCCATATCGCGGACACTGGTGAAAGTCAATGGGTGGGGTGGTTCTTTCCGAGAGATTTTTCATACCTGGCTAGCGCTCTGCCGTACCATTTAAGTGCTCTGTTGGAGTCTCATTAGTTACTCTATGTATATACGACAGCAATGTTAATAGTGTTGAAGGTAGAAGAATTTCGAATACCTTTCACATATTGTTCTGCTCCTTTGTCCAAACTGAGCATTATACTGCCTGCTGCCTTTCGTGCATCGGAATCCCACTTTCGAACATCTTGTGGTGGTCTTACAGGTCGTAGCCGTTCTTCGCGGACAGTCGGCCAGAGATCGTCTTTGACAAGGGCCATCTCCATCTTTGTTTCCCAAGTTGAGTAGTTGGTACCATTAAGCTTTGGAACGAGGTGGTGGAGAGATGGTTACATTGTAGCGGCAGCGGTAGTGAGATTTTTAGATAGAGAAAAGAGAAGCGGCCGCCGGGCTCATAGCTGTTGGCGTGGGATTTGGCCCGGTGGCTGCTGTGGCGCTCGGGGGCTTACAGCCCCCATTGGCCTAAGGCTGCTGGCATGAGGCTGGTAGCTTATAGCCCCCATAGGCCGCCGCGAGCTCCCATGCCGAGGAGTAGGCCTAGCCTCGGGAGTGATAATCAGCATTGGGCTCCGGTTGTGATACTCGGTTTCGCCGATTATGGTCTTTTCTCTCTATATAGTCCTGCCGCTTCCTCTCTGTTTGTTTCGTAGACAATATAGCTTCTTCGTTCTTTCTCTATGGCTCTCAACAATAACCTGTAACGATAGTACGAAGGGAGAACCGCGTGCGTGTATTCTGTGGTACAGAGAAGAGAGATGGAGAAACACGCTATCTCCATGAGACGCTGTACAATAGTATGGTTACTATGGTACACCCTACCGCTCTTATAGCTAACAAAAGGCTCCCACTAAAACCAGTAGCATGAGATATCACTCGGTAGGTCCACAGTCCAGCCCGTATTACCACAATCCTGGAGATTTGACAACTGGACGCCCTTGGGTGACGAAAGCAGTGGTCTGGGCCGGACTGCACGCTATCCCCTTAATAACTACCGTCTGGATGGACCGTTGCCAGCCCTGCTATCAGGCCCGACGGGCATAGTAAATGGACCGCTGAGACCCCTGTCCTCGCTCACAGAGAATGTGAATATGTCGCAGTGTTTCACTGTTTAATCATACTGCATTCACTATATCTAGATATGCCGCAGTGTTTCAGTGCCAAGCAGCAAAGTTAGTAGAGAATCTAATAAATATTCCTACATGCACTTCAAAGCTAAAACCCTACAATGATTCTTGATTCATAGCATCAAGATGGTGATATCAGTCATTGTTAAAGACCAGTCTTGCCAGCTTATACCCGTCACCGGGAATGCAGGGTTCGTGGTCGAGTGGGATTAGTTAGCTATTGCATGTCAGATGACCGGACCGACAATGTGTGGTGGGGTGGGTATTAAAATGATCTCGTAAATACGTTTTCATATGATTCTATACCGTTGCGGGGCAAGTTCGAGTAGACACGCAAAACATAACGCTAGATTCGATGTACCCAGCTGAACCAGCGACAGACTACAGAAAGCCACAACAATTGTACAAAGAAGGAATTGCATTCTAGAGATGGTATTTATATGGGTAGCAATGGCATTAGGATAATTGTTGGATGGTGCTGTCAAAGTCATTATTTTCGCGTGTCCACTCAAATTTGCTCCTAGACTGTACGTCTCTCTAGATCGCGACTCCAGTAAAAAGCGTGCAAGGAGAATGATAGAAGATTAGATCATCGCGCGGAGGAGACACCTCTACAGAGATAGAGATAGACATGTTGGCCTACGAGTGCGACTGTACCGACTAGGATAAGAATCGTCAAGTACTTTGTATATAGTGCCATAAAAGCAAATTCACGTTCCGAGCCTTGTTAATTCATTCATTCCTTATGGTTGGCCAGGTACAAGAAGAAGCATTTAGAATCGAGTACGGCCTTGAGGCTCTGGGTGACAGCACACTGACGATGTGCTGGTAAAGTGAGGATAACGGTACCAGAGGAAATACTAAGAACGATACACTACTTCTACCGCAAGGCTGACAAGTACACCGGTGACTTCTGAAATCTGAATCACAAGTGCGTTCAGAGAAAGAAGAGTTAGTGAACACAATTGAATTTGGCCCAGTGGAACTCAAGCCCGCCTGCCTATGCATCTGAGCGTGATAGTAAGTGCAGGGTCCAGCAAACCCGGAATCCAACCAAAACCACATGCGCATGGACGTTATTACAAGCTGTACGCACCGTTGCTCCGTAGCCCCGAACTCGAACACAAACTCGTGCCAAATTCGCCCCTTTGATGCCTAGTTCCGCTGAGAGCCTCTCCAGACAGCTACATGTAACTGTTCCATATTCGTGAATGCGTATACACGATTAGGAATGGAACTTGTGAGATGTTTTTACATTATAACGTGCCGAGTTCGGAGACTATAAGATCTTGTGCACTGCTTGATTCCGGACATGAGTTCTGCAGGACCTACAGTACGCCCAAGTTGGGGTGGAATTTGATAGTCGTCATGGGTTCTTTTGCGATTTCTTTCGTTAAATGCGAACCAGTTTTTTTCTACAGTATGTGAGGAGATATATTTCCTCTGTTCACTTTGTTCTGTAATTACTAGAAACCAGCAGCAGTCGCTTCGCACAGAGGTGCACGGTGAGACATGTGCGGCGCCGAAAGACCCTGCATTAGCGCAGCTCAATTAGGCAGGTGGGGTACAGATAGTGGGGTAAACGACATTACAAGCACCTGCTAACTTCCGAGACTAGTCTTGAGATACGGAACTATCTAACGGAATCTTAGTATCAATTCAGAACCTTATTGTACACTTAGAAGCTAGCCACTGTCTGGAAACAACCAGCAGAACTTTAAATAAGTATTTGCCATTGTTGCTTACATTAACCATCCCAACCAAACAGAGACCACTCCATCAAGAGTGAGGCCCTGGCGGCCCCCAGCGACTGGAGGAGATGCATGGAGAGGACGATATGACAGCAGGTACAGGAACTGATGCAGCTGCACCAAACAGTGGGACATCTCGCAAACCTGGTGGAAGCCGGGGCAGCCCACGAGGAGGCACAGCCGCTGCCAATGACGATGTGGATGCAAGAGAGGGAGCAGAAGTGCAATGCCCGCCATATGAACGACATGCTGTGGGGGGCCGGCATCACGAACATGATTGCCAAGATGATGAAAGACATATGACGAGGCGACGAGGGGAGAGAGAGAGAAAGAGAAATGACTGTGAGGACGGACGGTGTGGGACTGGAGGCCTTCCGATATACAGACATGACGCGAGAAGAGGGACCAGAGGAGCACCAGCAGCTGCAGCAGCAACTGAAGCCCAAACTGCAGCTCAAACTTCAGTCTAGACAGCAGCTGGCGCTGAAACCAAAGTTAGCACTCATAGCCACTAGACGGTGCGAGACCGTCCCACCCCGAGCCAAGAGTCAGAGGGCAGCCATCAGCCCAGGCGCTGCCCCGATGGCTGGACTAAGCATGGCAGAGAGACGCCTGATATTAAGAAGAGACGACAAGGTACCGCTCTTCAATAAAATGGACCAGGAAATCGCCTCAGCGATCAACAGAGCGCTCTTCCACCAGAAGGCACCAGCCCACATTAGGATCATGAACGCCAAAAGGAATTCCAAGGGCGCAATTACTGCAATGACGGACCCGAATGTGACAGCAGAGATGGCACTGCAGGGCAGCGACATCATCATCACAGCAGCCAGGACAGTTGACAAACGAGTTGTGGACGTTGAAGAGAATGAGTCCTGGGAAACGATAATGATCCACGCGGTCCCTCACATACGGTACACTGGGAAAGGCACGGATGGCCTGCAGAAGCTGCGAGATGAATTCAAAGCGGAGAATGAAGGTATAGTGATTCCCACCCAAGGAAGGTGGCTGGCCAACCCCCGTACTGTTAGGGACGGGAGGCAGAATGGAGAAATTCCTGCGTCGTCGGTAGTTTTTGTCATAAATGGGAGCAAGCTGGGACAGAGCGTAGCCAAGAAAGGCATCAAGGCGGCGGGAGTGTGGTACAGAGTCGAAACATACACGAACAAGAGACCTGACAGCAGGTGTGAGCTCCGCTGTAGATGGGGCCACATCGAGAACAAGTGCGGCAGCAAGCGTAATTGTGGCTACTGCTCAGGCCATCACCAGACAAGCGACCACAAGTGCACTCTGGTGGGATGTACTCCAAAGCATGGGTCACTCTGCGGCCACATGCTGGAGAAGTGCCCTAATTGTGAAGGAAATCACATCGTGTTCAGCAGCAGGTGCGTGAAGATGCGGGAAGCCACCGACGCAGCGCGGCAGAGCGGAAAAATAGGGCTCCCAGGATGAGTGTCCCCAAGTGCAGCTCAGGACAGGGTACTGGGCTCCAACAGAGTGGTGTTTGGCCCTAGGCTCCAGTGGGTGGCGGAAGGAGGGGGAGATGAACCAGAGATGGTGGATGTGGACGAAAATGAGGAGCTAGCGGGCAAGAGATGTCATGATGGCCAAGTCTGAGACTGAGACTGCGATCAGGAACGCGACTGATACCGAAACTGAGATTGAAACCGGAGCCCAAGCTGCCAATGATTAGAGGGATCCAGCACAACAGGGAAAGGTCATACGAGTGGACCAGAGCGGTGCTAGAGACCGGAGTTGAATGCAGGTCGGACGAAGTGTGCTTGCAAGAGCCACCAAGAGGAAGAGGAGAGGTTGGAATCAGCCATTCGGCATACAAAATAGGAAACAGAAAATAAGATTGGACAGTGCTATCTAAAGGGAGTGGCCTGGTGGTTGATGAGCGGACGGATTTGAGAAGAGGGGCCACAAGACAATGGTATCACTACCGACGTCAGGAGGGGAGGTGAAAACAACACAAGGATTGTCAATATTTACGATCAAAAAGACACGCAGTTGGGAGAGACAGAGAGACCAGCGCAAAGGTTGAACTGGTAGAGAATCATTCGGCAGGGCAGCACTGTCCTCGGAGGAGACTTCAACGCCCACAGCAAATGATGGGACCCATGATGCCAAGTGCAGAGGGATGCTGCTTTCTGGGAGGGCGTGATTGACAAGAATGGACTGGAGATTGGGAATGACGGCAGGCCCACCCAGAATTCGACAAGAGAGGACCAGGAAGACGACTCGGTCATCGACGTGACATTGGCAAATCGACCAATAGTAACGTGGACCATACTGGCCGATGACCACGCCACTGGATCTGACCATGAGGTTATAGAATGGGAGGTGGGAGTAGACAGGCTGGAGGAAGTGGACCATGAGAGGGTAGTAGGGTGGAACTTATTGGCAATGACAGAGAAGGACGCGGAAGCAGCAGAGAAGCTATGGAAGGAATTAGTGAAGGAGAGAGCTCAACTAGATGCAGAGTGCACAGAGGACGAGGTGGACCAGGAGGCCGCATCGTGTCAGCAAACAATAAGCAGCGTTCTCGACGACACGGCAAACAAAATCAGGATTTGTGCCCGGTCAAAGAGGTGGTGGAACGCGAAAATCAAAGAAAGAAGACGCATGGTGGGGAGAGAGAGAAGGAGGAGACGGACCCCGGAGGATGCTACCCGGGCGAGCAAAGAGCTCCAGAACTCGATACTGCATTCCAAGAAAACGATGTTGGGCGATTACTTCCAGAAACTTAGGTGAACCGAGGTGTGGAGGGCGGTGTGATATGACAGCCCTCGAGCGGGCATGACTGTGGAGGCCTTAACAGACAGAGATGGCAAGCAAGCAAACACATCATTGGAGGAGGAGGAGAAGCTGAGGGACAAATCCTTTCCCCCAAACGACGGCGACCAGTACTACCAACTACCTCGAGCGGGAATCGCACACACACTCGTCACTGAGCAAGCTGTCAAGCGATCCATATTTTCCCAGTCAGTCAAGAAAGCACCAGGACCAGACATGCTGTCTTTTGGCCCTATACGGCTTCTCGGGAAGTGGGACAAAGTGAGGATTGTGAGGCTAACGAGAGCAGCAATTCGGATGGGGAGACACCCAGCTGTATGTAAGCGGGCTAGTGGCGTGGTGATTTGCACGCCTGGCAAAGCGTACTATACAAACCTGAAGGCCTACTGTTCAATATCGCTGCTCAGCTGCACGGGAAAAGTGGTTGAGAAAGTAGCCGCAAAGCTGATGTCAGAGGAGGCCGAAAGAAGGGGGCTACTGAGCGAAGGACAATTCAGAAGCAGGAAAGGACGGTCAGCCATCAATGCAGCGGCCACCATGGTCGACAGAGCACATGCAGCGTGGACAAACGGCGACATAACAGAGGTGTTTCTCAGGGACATTAAGGCAGCCTTCCTGAGCGTGGGACAAAGAAGACTAGTCAACTTGATCAATGTGATGCAAATGGACAGAGACGTTACACAATGGACCGAGAGCTTTCTGTCGGAGATAACAGTGGAGATGATAATCGAGTGCAACGTCATGGAAAGACAAACAGAGGAGGAAGGGGTCCCGCAGAGCTCACCTGTGTCACCGAGCATCTTTGTGATCTACACCTCAGGGATAATCAAGTGGGTTGAAGAGTATGTATCAGAGGCCCAGGGGCTATCCGGTTTAGACCACCTTGGCTGGGTCGCGACCAGATGTGATGTCAACCATGTCATCACCATATCTGAGAGATGCGCAGCAAAGAGCATCGACTGGGCAAGTAGACGAGGGGTTCAGTTCGACACTGCAAAGACTGAGGCGGCACTGTTCACGCGCAGACCTGGCCACAGAAAACACCTCCGGCCAATACTGTATGGAAAGATCAGAGTCGGAAACGGGTCCATACGGTTCAACGCACAGCCGACATGCTCGCTAGGTGTCTGGATGGATGCGCATCTGACATTTAAGGAGCACCATGACCGATGCATGACGAAAGCCAGGGCAGCAAATGCCAGACTCTGAACGCATACCAAGACATATGGGGTTGGTTCTGACAGAGTAAGGGCCGTCCAAGTTGCGTGGGTGCAAGCTGTCGCATTGAATGGGAGTGAGCTCTGGTGGGACCCCATGGAAGTAGGCAGGCGAGATGACCTCCAACTCCTCCTCAATCGGGAAGCCTGATCCAACCTTGGTGCGCTGCCCATGACCCCACGGGGTGTACTCATGAGAGTGTCAGGGCTTACACCGGCACCGGTAACCTTAGACTCCAACAACAGCGATTTGCAGCGAGACTAGAAAACGCATTCAGCAGCAAGCTAAAGGAGCTGGACGGCAACTCCTCCTGCTTTGCGCCGATATGCAGAGTAGTCCGGAAACAGCCTGAGCATCACCGGACAACTGAAGGCATGAACTGGGTGGCCCTGAGCAAAAAATCACCTGTCAGGACCAACATACTGGAAGACACTTCTGCAGGCAAAAGCACCAGGCAGCGCTGGGCACGAGAGAAGGAAGCCACTATTGGAGCAGGAGTCTGCAAGTGGTGGACAGATGGATTATGCTCAGACGATGGCCGAGTTGGAGCCACAGTGGTGTGTAAACATGGAAATGAATGGAGGTTTCGCTGCAGCTTTCTGGGCACCTGCCGTGTAAAGGTCATTGATGCTGAGCTGTGGGCGATTGTGCTCGGGCTTGATGTGGCGATCGACATGAGAGAATCATTGCAGACACATGGACTGAGCACAATGGCAGTCTTCAGCGACTAACAGGCCGCAATTTGACGAGCGGCACACCTGTAGCCGGGTCCAGGGCAGCGACTGGCAAGGCGGATCAACAGAAGGGCGCGGAGTCTCCTTGCCCATGGCATCGCAACAGAGATCAACTGGGTCCTGGGAAACTCCAGCATTCCCGGAAACGAAGAAGCAGACCATCAGGCCAACTTGGCCCTAGGCGCAAGCCGAAGCACAGTGATGGTGCAGCCATACACCTCGGCCTGGAATAGGGCTAGACGAATCTCCGACGGAAGGTTGGGAGCTAAGGCAGAGTGGGACGCAGACATGTGAAGTAAGCACTTCAGCTACAGACTCATGGGCAAGGCGGAGACCAAAAGACCTAGCCCGATGACAAGCGTAAGATCGCTGGGCGCCAGGTTCAACCGACTGAAGTACGGGCATATGCCCACTGGAGTCTACCTAAAGCAGTTCGGCCACCGAGATGACTACAAATTCTGGTGGTGTCGATGGACTGTGTCCGAGACACGGGAGAACCTCTTCCACCACTGCAGCAGATGGAAAGACCTGCAGAAGACACTCTGGAAGACAGTGGGACAGGCAACAGGCTGGAAAGTGGGCAGGTGCCGGCACGTGCAAATCTCTGAGCTTTTTACCATAGGAGAGTGCGTCCAGGCAGTGATGGACTTCCTGGTGGCCACTGAGGTAGGGATGTTTTAGCCCAAATGAAGTAGTGGTATGGAGCAGGCTCAGGGCTTGGGGCTCGGGGGCGGCGCTGGCGGCAACGGGGTTATACTATTCTTTCTTTCCTTTCTTTTCCTTTTTGTCTTTCTCTCATCTTTCATTTGTCAGCGGGGACGAAGGGTAGCGGGGGGGGAGCTCCGCCATCTAGCCGGCTCGCCCAGAGGCGGAGGGGATATCAGGGTCCTGTCATACTCTAATTAGAGTCAATACAGTATGATTAAACAACAACAACGAGACCACTCCATCTGAGTCCATCTCTACCGTCTCCAACCTTCTCCCGGAGAAACCACCTCTACGATCACAAGCATTCACCATCCAGCGCTGATGGACTGTCTCCTGTCGCTTCCCGCAGCTTTATCACTACCATCTACAGCCTGCTCCCGAGCACTATCTCCAGACGGCTCCTGGCCAGCCCAGATCGACCCCTGTAAGATCCGCTCTAAGTGCATCTCCAAGCATATCTCCAAGAGCACCTCCCAGCGAACCTGACTGCAGTCCCCAAGTGCACCTCCGAGCGCTCGAATGCTGTCTCCAAGTTCACCACCAAGTGCACATACATGCGTCCTTCATATTCACCTCCAATGGTGCTCATATATCGTCCCCAAGTGAATCTCCAATTGCTCATCCAAGTGAACCCGAACTCAGTCTCAAAATGAACCTTTGAGCGCACTCAGGTGCTATCTCTAAGTGTACCTACAAGTGCTCTCGAGTACCACCTCTAGCCAGCTGCCAGTGAACTCAGAGTCGCTGTGATAGATAGACAGTATAAAAAGGTAGCCAAAGGAGCCTAGCGAGGAGAGGAGACACGCACAAACAGCGGAGGAAAGCCGAAAAGTTCACCGGAAAGGCTTCAAATGAGAGAATGCTGCGAAAACTAGAAAGTTGACAGTGCTTTCCGAAAGAAGGAAAACAATTGTGAAAATGGAGGACAGCTGGAAAGTTGAGGGTCCTTTCTAAAATTCGCACGAAGTTTGAAAGTTGCCCGGAGTTAGACGATATCTAAGGCCTTAGAGTGAACAACGGGATGCAAACGGGACGGTGCAAAGATTGCTGCCGTGGAGGGTACGGTTGTACCGCGCTAAGAAATCCCAGGATTGTTTTCAAAGTTGCAATTTTCTCAACAATCACGCTATGCAGAGAATATTGAAAGCTGCAGTCTAATAAAAAAATCCAAGGACTATATGGAAATTCAAAAATCATGCTAATCGGACCAAATTTGAGGAAGTCAAGAGTGTGAGTGAGAGCCCATGAAGCTGACGGATTTTTGCCCACCCTCTACTGTTGTTTCAGCGCTAGTTGTGGATACGATAAGATAGTGATGCTCGTGGAGCATATATGGTTAGCTAGCATTTGATTCATACCAGTAATGGTAGATTTGGGCCGGTGGTTATCAAGACTGAAAAGAATTCGCTTGGCATGGTTGAAGGCAAAAAAGCGCATTCAGTGAAGGATGACACTCAATCTACACCTGTCTCCACTAGTCCCTCTGTAGCTTAAGCAGAATCCAAGCCGGTTGAAAGCCAACAGGTTTGAGATACCAAGGGCACCAATAAGTGTAGTCTGCTAGAATAAATGCTGCATGGGGTACATCAGACAGTGCAAGTAAATAAGACAGACTCAACTACAGTTTTAAGGATGCTGATAGAATGATACCAAGAAGAGGAAAAGTAGTGAATATAGTACCATCAGAGTAAGCTTTGAAAGAATTACATTTTGGGAAGCATATGTCTCAGTTTATATTCACACTGCAGGTTTATAGAACTAACTACTCAGTGCTGAATAAATATTCAAAAAGAAGAACCAAAAGCAATTCCTCCTGCGGAATGGTTAGACTTTGCACAATATCGATACAGGATCTACATTATGGAAACTGAATATTTTCCATAGGAAGTAACACTATGGTTTATATTTACATATGTCAAGCTTGCTAGCATCAAGTCAGCATTCTCCGGATGAAGGGGAACAGCTTCTCTGTGGAAATCTGGAATCAATCATAGCGGTTTCACAGGCAGCTGTAATGGCACGTCTGCAAATGACGTGTCTAAGGCCGGGTAACCCCAGTTTTATATTGTCAGCTTGCCACAAGCCTTATATCTCTAGTGATAATTGTACCTACACATCTACATCTATAATCACCCGAACCCACATTTGCATCCATATCCACCCAATGACCGTATGTAAGCCTACGTGGCAGAGCTCAGGCGTACGTGCCTTTACACCCTTATCGCTTTTCTGTAGGTGGATCTGTTTCGCGTTCGAGATTTGTGAGTTTACTCTTATTTCGACCTGCCAGAATATAAAGTCAACAATCCAGAAATCCATTGTGACATGAGTCTAGGACCGACCAGTTACATGAGCGATGAGTGTTAAGAAGTTCATCCTTCAATCATGTCATTTGACAAAAGCAGACATGATTTGTATGATCCAATGGCCGCCATGACGCATCATAGCCAATTTCGACAATTACTATGTGTACTGAGAAACGTGATACACTGCATGCGATCAACTGAGACAATTACCTGCCGATAGCTACAATCTATCTCTAATTGGGGGAAGAGACGCAATCACTACCACGTTGCCCCATAATGCGTCGGTTCAGCAGTAAAGTGCCATACACCAAGTTGGAGCCAATATTCGAGTCAACACGGCTACATCACACGATGAAACACACCGATGAAGCACTCTCACGGTTACACTCCCCCAAGTCGAGTGGACTGCACCGACATCACTGATGGAGCACCTACGGCAGAGGTGATCTACAAAGCAGTTATGTGCGGCCAAATGAAGACCACATAAGAATGAGAAGCAACCTACTGGGAATGAACGCCTACAAACATAATAAATGAAGCCTACTTAAGGAGCAGAACCATTGCACCACCGAAGTACGCCAACGGAGGAGATGCTTTGGCCAAACAAACGAAATGGACCTACAGATGAAGATCATTGCATGAGTGACGTGCACTTATGGTCGAGACCATCATACCTCTGACGATTGACCGAGATCGGTGCAAATGAGACCAGATAAGAGATAAACTGTATGCACACAGTTCAAAAGCCATCATCCAGAACTCTAGTGCCTGCGGAACTGTAACAATGGTGTGAATGCCAGCATTCAGAGGCCGAGGTCAGCGTTAAGAAACCCAAGTACGGGCGAGTGACATAATATGCATGTTTTCTGGCACGGAACTACCATCATATCGAGGGGAAAACCCGGAGATATACTCATCGCGAAAGCGATTCTTGTAGTTGCAAATCCCAGCGGTTGGCACGATACTGAGAATACCGAACTTGGTCAACCTGAAGGGTGTTAGAAGTGTGATGCATTTAGCTGCCAAAATTGGTGATCTGTTTCCTAGTGAAGAGGTTGCCGTTGCAGCCATCATGGTCGATAGAGCGCACGCCGCTTGGAAAGAGGACAACATCACGGGTGTCCTCCTGATGGACATCAAAGCAGCGTTCCCAAGCGTAGCGAGAGGAAGGCTGATCCATGCAATGAAGGCCAAGAGGATAGATGGAGATCTCATACGATGGACCGAGAGCTTTCTCTCAGAGAGGATGGTGGAGATGGTAATCGAAGGCAATCTATCACAGAGTCACCCCGTGGAAGCAGGTGTCCCGCAAGGCTCAACCCTATCGCCGATTCTCTTTGCGATACACACCTCTGGACTGATGAAGTGGGTGGAAGAGAGAGTCCAAGCCGAAGGCCTCTCCTTCGTAGACGACCTCGGATGGGTGGCAACCGGGATGGACGTGAACCAGGTGGTCGAAAGACTAGTAGCCTGCGCAGCAGAGAGCATCGAGTGGGCCAGCAGATGAGATCTCCACTTTGACACTGCAAAGACGGAGGCAGTACTGTTCACACGCAGGAAAGGCCACAAGAAGCACCTCCGGCCAAAACTCACAGCCAAAATCAAGGTATGAAAAGGTTTCGTCCGATTCAATAAACAGGCGATGCGATAGCTGGGAGTCTGGATGGACGCCCACCTAACATTCAAAGAGCATCACAACCGATGCATGAAGAAGGCCAGGGCAGCAGAAGCCCGATTTTGCGCACTCATGAACATTTATGGAATTGTCCCAGAACGAGTGCGAGCTGTCCAGATATCCTGCGTTCAAGCCGTCGCGCTGTATGTAAGCAAACTCTTGTGGGACCCGCGAGAGATTGGCAGACAAGAGGATCTTCAACTCCTGCTCAATCGGCAAGCTAGATCAACCCTAGGCACCCTCCCCACGACGCCGATGGGAGCATTTATGAGAGAGTCAGGGCTCACACCTGCGCCAGTAGCCCTGGTCGCCAGGCAGCAACGATTCACAGCGAGGCTCGCAAGCGCGTACGAAGACTCAAAACTAAAGGCGGTGCACGACCACCCCACGTCTGGCGTACCAATATGCAGAGTTATCACAAAGGAGCACAAGCGAGGCCGGGAAGCGGAAACCATACGCTGGCCGAACCCTGACAAAGAGCCGGCTGTCAAGACGGTCATACTGAGCTAAGACATGGCGGCTAAAAGAGAGGCGATCCGCTGGGGAGAGAAAGAGAGGCCAATGTTACGGGGGTTTTTAAGCCACGCTTCAATAATATATATTTTATTACTTAAAAACAGCCGCCTAACTAAACTTCTTTTTCTTTCCTCGTCTTTCCCAAGACTCAACCTCTTGTCCTTATACAAGAG
>Ga0307514_10000666_pt1 | contig 61754 bp, 74 predicted proteins | sample 16_EM_MG_FD_203088 | JGI IMG/M metagenome (GOLD analysis project Ga0307514, IMG submission 203088) | Populus trichocarpa ectomycorrhiza microbial communities from riparian zone in the Pacific Northwest, United States - 16_EM | ecosystem: Host-associated > Plants > Roots > Unclassified | place... | reverse complement strand
TACCCTTCGTCCCCGCTGACAAATGAAAGGTAAGAGAAAGACAAAAAGGACAAGAAAGAAAGAAAGAAAGAAAGAAAGAATAGTATAATCCCGTTGCCGCCAGCGCCGCCTCCGAGCCTCCAAGCCCTCAACCCGCTGCATACCGCTCCTTCATTTGGGCGGAAATTTCCCGACCTCAGTGGCCGCCAGAAAGTCCATCACCGCCTGGTCGCACTCCTCTATGGTGAAAAGCTCAGAGATCTGCACGTGCCGGCATCTGCCCGCTTTCCAGCCTGTTGTCTCTCCCACTGTTTTCCAGAGTGTCTTCTGCTGATCATTCCATCTACTGCAGTGGCGGAAGAGGTGCTCCGGCATCTGGGCCACAGTCCCTCCACACCACCAGCATTTGTCATCGTCTCGGTGGCCGCACTGCTTTAGGTAGACTCCAGTGGGCGCATGCCCGGACTTCAGTCGGTAGAACCTGGCGGCCAGCGGTTTCACGCTTGTCATCGGGATAGGTCTCTTGGTCCCCGCCTTGCCCTTGAGTCTGTAGCTGAAGTGCTTGCTGCACTTGTCGGCCTCCCACTCCGCATTCGCTGCCGACCTTCCCTCGGAGATACGTCTAGCCCTGTTCGAGGTCGATGTGTAATGCCGCTCTATCACTGTGATTGCGCTCACGTCTCGGGCCAAGTTGGCATGGCGGTCTGCTTCTTTGTTTCTGGGGATGCTGGAGTATCCCGTGACCCAGTGGATCTCGGTTGCGATGCTCTGGGCGAGGAGACTCCGCGCCCTTCTGTTGATCCGCCTCGCCAGTCGCTGCCCTGGGCCAGGCTCCATGTGTTCCACTTGTCGAATTGTGGCCTGTGAGTCGCTGAAGACTGCCACCGTCTTCACTCCATGCACCTGCAGTGTTTCTCTCTGCTTGATCGCCACGTCAAGCGCAAGCCCGATCGCCGACAGTTCGGCGTCGAAAACTTTCATCCACCCGGTGCACAGAAAGCTGCGGCGAGGGCTCCATTCATTTCCGTGTTTACACACTGCTGCGGCTCCCACTCGGCCATCGTCTGAGCGCGATCCATCTGTCCACCACATCCAGACCCCTGCTCCGATATGTGTTCTTTCTCTCTGCCCAGCGCTGCCCGGCGCTTTTAGCTGCAGCGGTGTCGTCCAGTATGGTGGTCCTGACCGCTGGTTCTTCGCCCGGGGCCGGCCAGCTCATGCCTTCGATTGTCCGGCGATCCTCATTCTCTTTCCTGACTACTCTGCATATCGGCGCCCCGGAGGAGGGGTTGCTGTGTAGCTCCATTACCTTGCTGCTGCGTGCGTTTTCTAGTCTCGCTGCGAATCGCTGTTGTCTGGAGTCTAAGGTCACCGGCGCCACTGTAAGCCTTGACTCTTTCATTAGTGCGCCTCGCAGGGTCGTGGGCAGCACGCCCAGGATGTACCTGGCTTGTCGATTGAGGAGGAGTTGGAGGTCGTCTCTCCTGCCTACTTGCCTGGGGTCCCACCAGAGCTCGCTCCCATATAGTGCGACCGCTTGGACGCAAGCCACTTGGGTGGCCCGTACGCTCTCAGGGACAACGCCATATGTCTTGGTAAGCGATCGGAGTCTGGCCTCTGCTGCACTGGCTTTCTTCATGCATCGGTTATGGTGCTCCTTAACAGTCAGATGGGCGTCCATCCAGACGCCCTGCCAGCGTGTTGCCTGTGCGTTGAATCGTATGGACCCACTTCCGACTCTTATCTTTCTTCTCAGTTTTGGCCGGAGGTGTCTCCTGTGGCCCCGTCTGCGCATGAACAGCGCCGCCTCCGTCTTTGCAGTGTTGAACTGTCGCCCTCGTCTGCTTGCCCACTCGATGCTGTTTGCTGCGCATCTCACGAGTATCGAGACGACATGGTTGACATCGCTCCCGGTCGCCACCCAGCCGAGGTAGTCTACAAAGAATAGACCCTTGGCCTCTGATACATACTCTTCGACCCACTTGATTAGTCCTGAGGTGTAGATCGCAAAGAGGATCGGTGACACAGGTGAGGCCTGCGGGACCCCTGCCTCCACTGAGTGTCTTTCCACGGCGTTGCCCTTGATTATCATCTCCACCGTTCTCTCCGATTGGAAACTCCCCGTCCACCGTACAAGGTCTCCGTCCATTTGCCTGACCTTCATAAAGTTGACTAGCGTTTCTTTTGCCACGCTCGGGAAGGCTGCCTTAATGTCCATGAGAAGCACGCCTGTTATGTGGCCGTTTGTCCACGCCGCGTGAGCTCTGTCGACCATGATGACCGCTGCATCGATGGCTGACTGTCCTTTCCTGCTCCCAAATTTTCCGTCGCTCAGTAGCCCCCTTCTTTCGGCCTCCTCTGCCAGCAGCTCCGCGGCTACTGTCTCGACCACTTTTCCCATGCAGCTAAGCAGCGATTTTGAGCGGTAGGCCTTCAGCTTTGTATAGTCGTCTTTGGCAGGCTTGCGAATCACCACGTCGCTAGCCCTCTTCCATACTGCTGGGTGTCTCCCCGTGCGAATTGCCGCCCTCGCCAGCCTCACAATCCTCTCTTTTTCCCACTTCCAGAGCAGCCGTATAGCGCCAAAAGACAGCTTGTCTGGTCCCGGTGCTTTCTTGACCGACTTAGAAAACAGGGCTCGTTTGACTGCTTGCTCAGCCACGTGTGTGTGCGCGCTCCCCACTGGAGGTAGTTTGTAGTACTGGTCGCCATCGTTCGGGGGACAGGATTCGTGCCTCAGCATCTCCTCCTTCTCCAATCATGTGTTTTCTTGCTTGCCATCTCTGTCTGTTAAGACCTCCAAGGTAGTGCCCCCTCGAGGGTTCGCGTATCGCGCCTCTCTCCACACCTCGGCTCCCCTAAGGTTCAGCAGGTAATCGCCTCACATTCTTCTCTTGCACTGCCGGATCAACTTCTGAAGCTCTGCCTACGCACGGGCAGCATCCTCCGAGTGCTGTCTTCACCTTCTCTCTCTCACAACCGTCCTTCTTCTTTCGTTGATGTCGGCGTTCCACCATATCTTTGACCTGGCACAGATCCTGATTTTCTTTGCCGTGGCATGGAGAACGCTGCTCATTGCTCCCTGACACCATGCGGCCTCCTGCTCCACCTCATCCTCTGTGCACTCTGCATCTAGTTGAGTTCTCTCCTTCGCCAATTCCATCCATAGCTTCTCCGCTGCTTCCGCGTCCTCCTCCGTCATTGCCGCTACATTCCACCCTACTACCCTCTCATAATCCGCCTTCTCCTGCCTGTCTACTCCCACCTCCCATTCTATGACCTCATGGTCGGATCCAGTGGCGTGATCATCGGCCAGTATGGTACACCTTACTATTGGTCGGTTTGCCAACGTCAGGTCGATGAACGACTCGCCTTCCTCGTCCTCTCTTGTCCAATGGTGAGTGGGCCTGCCGTCATTCCCAATCTTCAGTCCGTTCTCGTCAATCACGCCTTCCCAGAAAGTAGTATCTTGCTGCACTTGGCATCTTGGGTCCCATCGTTTGCTGTGGTGGTTGAAGTCTCCTGTGAGGACTGTGCCGCCCTGCCGAATGACTCGCTGCCAGTCCAACTTTCGCGCTGGTTTCGCTCCCGACCGCGCGTCTTTTTAATCGTAAATATTGACAATCCTCGTGATCTTTTCACCTCTCCTTCTGACGTCTGTAGCGATAACATCGTCATTGGCCTCTCTGCTCAGATCCGTCTGCTCATCAACCACCAAGCCACTCCCCTTTCGTATCGCCGTCCAAACTCTTTTTCCTTTCTTATTTCGTATGCCGAGTGGCTGAACGCAATCTCTCCTCTTTCTCTCGGTGGCTCTTGCTAGCACACTACGTCCGCCCTGCGTTCGACTACCATCCCCAGCGCCGCAATGGTCCATTCGTATGATCTTGCGCAGTTGTGCTGGATCACTCTAATCATCGGTAGTCCAGGCTCCCATTCCAATCTCAGTTTCGGTATCAGTCGCGGTCCTGGTCGCAGTCTCAGTTTCGGTCTCGGCCATCGTGACGTCTCTAGCCTCCCCCGCTGCCTCCTCTTCTTCTTCGTCCACATCCGCCATCTCTTCTTCCTCATCTTCCCCTCCTTCCACCACCCCCTGGGGCCTAGGGCCAAGCACCACTCTGTTCGAGCCCGTTGCCATGTCCTGACCTGCACTCGTGGCCGCTCATCCTGCTAGCCCTATTTTTCTGCTTTGCCACGCCGCTTTGGTGGCTTCCCTCTTCTTCACGCACCTGCTGCTGAACGCGATGTGATTTCCCTTGCATTTAGAGCAGTTCTCCAGCGTGTGGCCGTAGAGTGATCCCTGCTTTGCAGTGCATCCCACCACATTGCACTTGTGGTCGCATGTCCGGTGATAGCCTGAGCAGTAGCCACATTTGGGCTTGCTGCCACACTTGTTCTCGATGTGGCCCCATCCGCAGCAGAGCTCACACCTGCTGACAGTTCCTTCAATCGTGTACGTTTCGACTCGGTACTACACCTCCGCCCCCTTGATGCCTTTCTTGACTAAGCTCTGTGCCACCTTGCTCCCCTTTACGACGAAGACTACCTACGATGTGGCAGTTTTTCCGTTCTGCCTCCTCTCCCTGACAGTACGGGGGTTCGCCAGCCACCTTACTTGGGTGGGGATCACTATTCCCTCGTTGTCCGCTTCGAATTCTGCTCGAATCTTCTGCAGGCCTTCCGTGCCTTTCCCCATGTACCGTATGAGAGGGACTGCGTGGAACTGCAGCATTACCCAGGACTAATTCTCTTCGACGTCAATGACTCGTTTGTCCACCGTCCTCTCTGCGGTGATGATGATGTCGCGGTACTGCAGAGCCATCTCCGCTGTTGCGTTCGGGTGCGTGATTTCAGTAATCGCTCCCTTGGCATTCCTTTTGGCGCTCATGATTGCAATGTGGGCCGGTGGCTTCTGGTGGAAGAGCGCTCTGTTGATGGCTGACGCGATTTCCTGGTCCATTTTATTGGAGAGCGGTACGCTCTCGTCTCTTCTTCATATCAGCCGTCGCTCTGCCATGCTTGATCCCGCCGTCGGGGCGGGGCCTGGGCCTCTGCCTGGGCTTGGGCTGACGGGTGCCCTCTGACTCTTGGGTCGGTGTGGGACGGTCTCCCAACGTCTCGCGGGTGTGGGTGTGGGTGCTGACTTTGGCTTGGACACGGGCTGCGGTTTTGGCTGCAGTTTGATCTGCAGTTTGGACCTGGGCTACGGTTGCTTCTGCTGCTGCGGCTGCTGGCTCTCTTTTGGTCCCTCTTCTCGCGTCGTGTCTGCATGTTGGGAGGCCTCCAGCCTCCCACCGTCCGTAGTTGCAGTCACTTCTCTTTCTCTCTCTCTCTTCTCCTGGCCTTGTGCTACCCCTTTCATGGTCTTTGCGATCACGTTCGTGATGCCTGCTCCCCACACCTTGTCGTCCTCGTAGCAGGCGTCCCACTTCTGCTCTCTCTCCTGCTTCCAGGTCATCATTGCACGCCGCTTAGCCTCCTCACGGGCTGCCGGGGCTTCCACCAGGTTTGCGAGATGTCGAACTGTTCGGTACAGCTGAGTCAGTTCCTGTGCCTGCTATCATATCATGATCTCCATGCGGCTCCTCCAGTCGCTGGGGGCTGCCGGGGCTTCGCTCCTCTGTGTCCCCTTTTCCGTTCTCGTTTTTCTCCATCGGGTCAAACATGGTTGCGCCCGCAGTCTCCATGGCGGTGGGTGTCGCCGCCGTGGCCCTCTCCATTGCCACGTCCATAGGTACGTCGCTCCTCCCCTTTCCAGCTTGTCTCGTGTCCAGGTCACTCCTCCCGCTTACTCTGAATTCGGTCATTACTCCTCTGAGGCAAGCCTTCCAGTCCTCGTTGTTGCTTGCTCGTTGGTCGACGCGTCGTTTCGGTCGCGTTCTCTGCGAAGCCTTTACGCGAACCCACTCTGTTGTGTGGATTCCTATGCGCGCCCTCCTCCTGTGGTCTCGCTGGTGCTGGGAAACTCGCTCCAGGGTCAATTCGACGTCTAGAATCGTTTGCCGCCGTCCGTTTTTCAATTGCTATCGTTGTTGTCGACTTATCGCGCTGTTTCCTAGCTTCCGAGGACTCAACTTCAGTCAGTATGAGTCTACTTGGTGACCGCACTTCAGAACATTCTAGCATTCTGATGACCTCTTGAGTCAACAATTGCCCGGTGGCTCAGAGCATCAGTGACCTCACTTCAGAACTTTCTCGCAACCTGATGGCCTTTGGGCGAAATATTGAGTCAACTCTTGCCACGGAACCTCCGGAATTTTGCCATATATAAGTCACCCGTTCTACCTGCCCTGACATTAATCGACTTCATCTGCACTTCACAATTGAACACCACTGTCTCCCTGATTCAACAACGTCATGTCCAGTCAAGCAGAGGACATCCAACTCTTTACACCTTCACCTCCCTCTCCTTTCCACTCTTCATCACAGCTGTCCTCGGTACGACCATCTCCTCTTCCTCCCGAATCAAGTAGTACAAATGGTGCCACTACAATATTCCCTTGTGAACCTGCCAGAGCAATCCATTTGACGTCCCAGATCCATTCACATGGTTCACTGTCCGGTTCTGTGGGATCGAAAATTTGGAAATGTGCTTACTGTAGGACAACCAGCTCAACCTTACGAATTCAAAATTCTGTGTAACTGTGGTGCTGACAATGTTTACAGGCTCAATGACTTACAAGATGAGCGGGGGAATCACAAAGCCTGCACGGCACCTGCGAAAACACCACTCAAAGAAAATTGATGCTGATGCTCTGGGTGGAATGAAGTTTTCTCCAATCATCAATGGAATGTTCAATGCTGCAAATATGGTGGAGAGATATCGATTCAGCCAAAAGCAAGCCTATGACCTCCTGATACTTTGGATTATCCATTCGGATTTTCCCTTAAGTGTGACATCAAGTCCGTATTTTCAAAGCCTGATGCAATATCTGAACAACAAATTCCAAATCCCTTGGTCACCAAACACTATCAAGAAATGTATTCTCTCTCGTTTTGAATCCCAACCCACTGACCTCGCTCATGTCATACAACATGCAATATCCCAAATCCATTTGTCTTTTGATGGATGGACTAGTCCACATCACACAATGGCCATCCTTGGGATAATTGCCCACTTTCCAGATCCGTCTGGACGGCGAATGAATCCAGTCATTGGACTCCGGCTACTCGAGGGGTCACATACAGGGGCAAATATGGCTGAGGTCATTTTGGAAGTGCTTCAGCATTATGGGGTTGCTGAGCATATTGGGTATTGTGTTGCAGACAATGCTAGCAATAATGACACATTAGTCAAGGCCCTTGGAGAGGATTTGGTATTCAGTACTCAGCTCTATGATGCATCACAGCGGCGGCTACGTTGTGTGGGTCATGTTGTTAACCTAGTTGTTGTTGACATCAATCGAGTACGAATAGAGATATTGAATTGATTATTGTACAAAAGTGATTGTCTAAAGAGCAAAGAGAGAGAAAGACAGGCGAATATATACGGAAAAGGAGAGAGCATACTCGGCGAAGCCGAGTATCACATCCGGAGACCAATGCCGGGCATCACTCCCGGGGCTAGCCCTACACCTCAGCATGGGGGCAGGCGAGGCTGGTGGGGGCAAGCGAGGCTGGTGGGGGCAGGCGAGGCCAATGGGGGCCGCAAGCCACCGGCCTCATGTCCGCAGCGTTAGGCCGAAAGAAACACAAGCCATTGGGGCAAATCCCGTGCCAACAGTTGTCCGGGCATTTTGGTTTGGAGAAGTTGATCGGGCATTGCTGCAGGACCTGATTGTGGTGACCAGTGATACGATGGCTCAATGGCGCCAAATGGGACCTTGGGGCAAAGCTCATAACATCACAATCTACTCTCTAGCTTCACCACAACGACGTCAGGAATTGAAGAGACTTGGTAGGATTACAGTACTTCAGCGGGATAATGCCACTCATTGGAATTCTGGATACAACAAGATCAAGAGTATGTTACGTAATCGAGATGCAATTGATGTCTTCGATACACGCCACTCAGATCTTGAAGATGACTGTTTGAATCCTGAGGAGTGGGAGCAGATCTCCGATGTTATTGCAATACTGGAACCATTCCAGTCTGCCACTCTGCGAATGGAAAGTGACTTCGCTGAAATACATAACATTCTGATTGAACTGGACTTTCTCCGATCTACTCTCACTGCTGTACTTCGGAAGTAACAGCCAAATCCCCATTGTCATATCCGGCGAGCTGCTGAAGATGCTGTAGTATTACTGGATAAGTATCGGGAAATCTATCAGACTATAACCGTGTGTATAGCAGCGGTAGTACTGCACCCAGCGTACAAATGGGAATACTTTGAAGTAGCGGTAACGAAACTGGAATGGTCCAACGAAGAGCTAAATGATGCCAAAATGCGTGTGCAAGGCCTTTGTCTAACGCAATACAATGTATCATCCCAAAGCAATGAAGATGAACGTCAATCTGATATGGCTGACCTTCCTACTACTCCCTTTGCAACCTGGAGAGCCCAGCGTCAGCGTGAACTCATTGGTATGTGATTGATTTCGATTTCGTGATTACTGCTAACAATCAATGACATAGCTGATGAATATGATCGTTTTCTTGCGTCTCCCACAGACCCTTCGATTTCAAATCGATTCAGCTGCTGGATCTCACAACGGTGAATCTATCTGCCGTTGTCCAAGATGGCCATAGACATTCTCTCTATACCTTCAATGACTGCAGGAGTGGAAACATTATTCTCCCAGTGCAAGATCATGTTGACAGACCGGCGCAACCGTCTGCACATAGATGGCGTCGAAGCAGTGGAGTGTATGAAGTCCTGGGAGAAGTTAAGTATTGGATTTCCGCAGGTAGTTGTAACTCAGGCAGCAGAACCCGGAGATGTGCAAAGCGAGGATGAGTTCGAAATGGATTTGGATTTGGATGAAGGTGGAATGTTAGATTCCGATGAGATGTAGCTAGTGCGATAGAAGATGTAGCTAGTGCAATAGAATATCACTTTTGGACTGGTCCAGACTGGAACGGTCCAGTCCAAGACTGCCAGTCTGTGGTCCAGTCCGATCCCAAGCCTCTAGTGGACCGGACCGTACTGAGCCCTACCCCAGACCGGGTCCGTCCGGACTGGTGAAAACACTGCGTGCCGGACTCTACCTTCACATCAACCTCCCGGTTGGAGGGTGCTTTCTGATCGCAGTGGAAGTTCAAAGCTACCAGGTAAACATATAAATGCAGTATACAACCTTTGGCAGCACACTCATCTGACTTCGAGCACATCAGGGCCAACCAACTGAAAATTCGCATCCAGCGCCGACGCAACACACCGTGCGCCATGCCAGGTACTTGGTCTGTCGCAGTCACCGGTTATATAGTATGCTGACAAAGACATTCCAGATGTCGCTCTGGAACCCATAGGACATCGCTTGCGATCAGTACAACAGCTTCGAAAAAGCACCATCCGCCACCGGCTTATGACGTACGTCCCAAATATTTTAGCACAGTTCCTGGAACGTTTTGGTTACTACGACACTTTTGCGCTACCAGTCGGAGCATTTTGCATCATCGTTGCCATGACGATGTAATAAGCCTTTGGGAGTTTGGAAATAGACCCACCACGAACGATCATATTGGGTTCTGGTCAAAATTCGTTCTGGATGGGTTGACAACAAGAGTCACCACTGTTAGTTGTGCCATTCTTAGGATTTTTATCGTTGCTCAATCGTTTACCTGCTGCTGTATAGTGGCTTCTTTGGCACTCGAATACGACCAGGTTACAAAGGAGAAAGATGTCAAACTTATGACCATCTATTAGCGTGCCAATGCTGGACCAAACGACATTATGCTCTTGCTCCTTAAGAGATTGAGCTTCAAACGAAGCCAAACTGGGTTGGGCGTGACTGTACTAATGGCACTTTCTATCCTCGTTTCACAAATGTTTTCAACTATTCTGATCTCCGATGTGAACATCAATATTCCAGGCGAAATCGTATCAGAGACGGTGTTTTATGGTAGAAATACTAGTAAGGCCACTATTTGGACCTTCGATCCGAGCTCCGATATGTCTCCATTGGAGTATCCTCTCATGGCAGAAAACGCAATTGATCCCCTTTTTGACAAGGGTAATCAATCTTCGCCTGGCATAAGCGACTCAGGGGGTGCCTTCCGTGCATTTTTTCATCTAAAGTCACAAGACCGTCTCTCAATAGGTTCTTATAGTGGCCCAGCAAGTGTAGCGGAGTTGCGCTACTTGTGCTTCCCTCCAGAACTGAGTTACGACAATGCCACTTACACAACGTTCAACGGATACATACCCCCAGCATACATAATTTATCTGAAAGGAAGGCTCAGGCAGGCTTCCCAATAGTCCGTCCCGTCCGGGCAAAAGTAAGCCCCGGACCAGACGACAATTTTCGGGGCAAGCAAACTAAGGACTGTTTAGGACTAGGGCAGCAGAGCCACAGATGAAAAGACTGTAAGGCCCTGCAGTATAGCTCTGCGCACTGCGCCCGGTGATACTATAATAGAAACATGATAACATACAAACAAACAAGACCCTCTGCTCACTACCAAGCCTCCTCCATTCACAACTGTAGCTCTTCCGCTTCCGTCTGCATGTGGACCCTTGCGTCTTCAGGCACCCAGCCGCAGCATTCAGACGCATCCAGGATTTGGAGTTCGTGTAGACCCTAGCTTCGTATCCAAAAACCGTAACATAAAACTACAGTCATCTATATCGGGCCCTAGGTATTCAGATTCCGTACCGGGACGGACCAGGCCTCCGAAATGCATGCCCCGGATCATCTGCGGGAGCGACAAAAGTCTTGGCGAAACAGAAACAGCGCGATAAGTCGACAACACCGATAGCAATTAAGAAACGGACGGCCGCAATCGATTCTAGACGTCGAATTGCCCAAGGAGCGAGCGTCCTAGCACCAGCGAGACCACAGGAGGAGGGCGCGCACAGGAATCCACACAACGGAGTGGGTTCGCATAAAGGTTTGGCAGAAAACGCGACGGACACGACCTGTCGGCCAACGAGCGAGCGACGCCGAGGACTAAGAGGACTAAGAGGCTTGCCTGAAAGAAGTAATGACCGAATTCAGAGTGAGCGGCAGGAGTGACCTGGATGCGGGAGAAGCTGGAAATGGGAGGAGCAACGCACCTATGGATGTGGCGATGGAGATGGCGGCGACAGCGACCGCCATCCCCTCGGAGACTGCGGGAGCTACCATATTTGAGCTGATGGAGAGAAATGAGAACGGAAAAAGGAGAAGGAGGAGTGAGGCCCCAGGGGCCCCCAGGCACTGGAGGAGCCGCATGGAGAGGTCGATACGACAGTAGGCACAGGAACTGACGGAGCAGCACCGAACGGTTGGACATATTGCCAACCTGGTCGAAGCCCGGGCAGCCCACGAGGAAGCACAGCGGCTGGTAATCATGAGGTGGATGCAAGAGAGAGAGCAAAAGTGGGACTCCCGCCATGAGGACGACAAGCTGTGGAGGGTGGACATCACGAACATGATCGCAAAGACCATGAATGGTGTAGCACAAGGCCATGAGGCGAGAGAGAGAGAAAGAGAAATGAATGCGAGGATGGACGGTGGGGGGCTCGAGGCCTCCCAACCTGCAGACACGACGCGAGAAGAGCGAACAGAAGAGCGCCAGAAGCCGCAGCAGTAGCAACCGAATCCCAAGCCAACACTGCAGCTGAAACTGCAGCCTAAACTGCAGCCCGCGCCCAAACCAAAGTCAGCACCCCCACCTGCTAGACGGTGGGAGACCGTCGCGCCCCAAGGGAAGACTCAGAGGGCACCCGTCGGCCTAGGCCCCACCCCGACGGCTGGATCAAGCAGGACAGAGAGACGCCTGATACTAAGGAGAGATGAGAGCGCACCGCTCTCCAATCAAATGGACCAGATCATCGCATCAGCGATCAACAGAGCGCTCTTCCACCAGAAAGCACCGGCCCACAGTCGGATCATGAACACCAAAAGGAATGCCAAGCGCGGGATTACTGCAATCATCCACCCAAATGCGAGAGTGGAGATTGCAATTTGGTACCATGACATCGTCATCACTGTACCGAGGACTGTCCACAGTGGAGTTGTGGACATCGAAGAAACCGAGACCTGGGAAAGGCTAAAGATCCACACAGTCCCCCGTGTGCGGTACATGGGAAAAGGCACAGAAGGCCTGCAGAAGATGCGAGAGGAATTTGAAGCGGAGAACGCGGGCATAGCGATCCCCACCCAGGTACGATGGCTTGCGATCCCTTACACCATCAGGCAGAGGAGGCAGAATGGAGAAGTCGCCCCGCCATCGATAGTCTTTGTCGTAAAGGGAAACAGGCTGGCACAGAGCATGATCAAGAAAGGCATCAACCCTGCGGAAGTATGGTACCATGTCAAGGTGTTCAGGAATGTGGGCCCCCACAGCAGGTGTGAGCTCTGCTGCGGATGGGGCCACACAGAAACCAAGTGTGGCAACAAGTCCAAGTGTGGCTACTGCTCAGGCAATCACCGTACAAGTGACCATATATGCAATGTAGTGGGGTGTATGGCAAACGAGGGATCACTCTGAGGCCACACGCTGGAAAATTGCCCCAATTGCAAAGGAAATTATATTGTGTTCCGCAGCAGATGCGCGAAGAAGAGCGAAGCCGCCAATGCAGCGCGGCCGAGCAGCTAGACAGGACCAACAGGATGGGCTCCAACGAGCGTAGTTGTGCACATGGCAACGGGAACGAACAGAGTGGTGCGTGGTCGTAGCACGAGGGGAGGAGCAGCAGGAGGGGGGTGATGCGAACAAGAGGATATGGCTGATGAGATGGCTGATGGGCAAGAAGAGGAGGCGGCGGGGGAAGCAGGAGACATCGTGACGACCGAGACCGAGACAGCGACTACGGCCGCAACTGAAACCGAAGCTGAAGCGGGAGCCCTTGCTACCAATGATTAGAGTGATCCAGCACACCAGCGCAAGGTCATACGAGTGTACCATTGCGGCGCTGGAGATGGTAGTCGAACGCAGGGCGGACGTACTGTGCTTGCAAGAGCGTCCCAGAGAAAGAGGAGGTATTGGGATCAGACATTCGGCATACGAAATGACAAACAGAAAAAGAGTTTGGACGGCGATACGGAGAGGGAGCGGCTTGGTGGATGATGAGCCGACGGATGGAAGTGGAGGTGCAAACGATGATGTCATTGCCACCGACGCCAGCATGAGAGGGGAGAGGATAACGAGAATCATCAATGTTTACGACCATCAGAACTCGCATTCGGGAGAGAGACCGGTGTGAAATTTTATTAGGTAGAGAGTCATTTGGCCCGGACGCACTGTCCTCGTAGGAGACTTTGTTGCCCATGGCATACGATGGGACCCAATGTGCCAAGTGCAGCTGGGTGCTGCCTTCTGGGAAGACGTGATTGACGAAAAAGGTCTGGAGATTGGAAATCATGGTGAAGCCACCTACCACTGGACAAGGGATGGTCATGAAGGCGATTCGGTCATCAACCAGACACTAGCGAATCGACCTATGACCAAATGGTACATACTAGCCGACGACAACCATGCCACAGGATCTGACCACGAGTTTGGTAAGTGGAAGATGGAAGTAGACCGGCAGGAGGAGGCGGGCCATGCGAGGGTAGCAGGGTGGAACTTAGCTGCAATGGCAGAGGAGGATGCAAAGGCAGCGGAGAAGCTATGGATGGAGCTAGCAAAAAGAGAGAACTCACCTGGATGCTGAATGCACAGCAGACGAGGTGGAGCAAGAGGCCGCATGGTGTCAGGAACCAATGGGCAAGGTTCTCGACACCATGGCAAAGAAGATCAGGATCTGTGCCAAATCAACGAGGTGGTGGAACACCAACATTGGGGAATGACGGAAGACGGCCGGAAGGGAAAGGCGGAGGAGATGGAACATGGAATGGGCCACCAAGGTGAAGGTAGAACTCCAGAAATCGATTGGACAGTCCAAGAGGAAAATGTGTAGGGAGTACTTGCAAAACCTGAGGGGGGCCGAGGTATGGAGGGCAACACGATACGCGCACCCTCGGGCATGCATGGCCGTGGAGGCCACAACACACAGGGAGGGCAAGCAAGGAAACGCAACCCTACAGAAGGAGGAGATGCTGAGGCGCGAGTCCTTTCCTCCGGATGACGACAACCAGTACTACGAACTACCTCCCTCAGGGAGCGCACACACATGCGGCACAGAGCAAGCAGTTGAACGAGCCCTATTTCCTCAATTGGTGAATAAGGCACCGGGGCCGGACAAGCTATCTTTCGGCGCAACATGGCTGCTCTGGAAGAGGGACAACGAGAGGATCCTGAGGCTGATGAAGGCGGCCTTTCGCAGAGGAAGACAACCATCGGTATCGAAGTGGGCTACCGGCGTGGTGATTCCCATGCCTGGCAAAGACGACTACACGGAGCTGAAGGCCTATCGCTTCCGATCGCTGTTGAGCTGCATAGGAAAAGTGGTCGAAAAACTAGACGGTGCGCTGCTGTCAGATGAGTCGAAAAGGAGATGACTACTGAGTGACGGACAATTCGGAAGCAGAAGAGGGCGGTCAGCCATCGATGCAGCAGCCGTCATGGTTGACAGAGCTCATGCAGCCTGGAGAGATGGCCACATAGCAGGCGTGCTTCTCATGGACATCAAAGCGGCCTTCCCAAGCGTGGCAAAGGGAAGACTAGTCAACTTGATGAAGGCAGGCAAATGGATGGAGACCTCAGACGAGAGAGGGAGAGCTGTTTCTTGGAAACCATGGTGGAGTTGATAATCGAGGGAAACGCCATCGAGAGACATCTGGTGGAAGCTGGGGTCCCACAGGGCTCACCGGTGTCACCAATCCTCTTCGCAATCTACACCTCATGACAGATGAAACGGGTCGAAGACTACTTATCCGATGCCGAAGGGCTTTCCTTTGTTGATGACCTAGGCTGGGTGGAGACCGGACGCGATGTCAACCATGTCATCCCGATACTTGAGAGATGCGCAGCAAGGACCATCCAGTGGGCGAGCTGACGAGTGCTACAGTTCGACACTGCCAAGACGGTGGCGGCACTATTGACGCCCAGATGAGGCCAGAGGAAACGCCCCCGGGAAAAACTGAGAGCAAAGATAAGAGTCGGCAGCGGGGTGACATGATTCAACACACAGGCGACACGTTGGCTAGGCGTCTGGATGGACGCACAACAAATGTTCCAGGAGCAGCATAACCGATGCATGAAGAAAGCTAGGGCAGCAGCAGCGAGACTTCGAACCCTGACCATGACATACGGCATAGTTCCTGAGAGCGTAAGGGCCATGCAGGTGGCATTCATTCATGCTGTCGCACTGGATGTGAGTGAGCACTGGTGGGATCCGAAGAAGCGGGCAGGCAGGATGACCTCCAACTCCTCCTCAATCGACAAGCCAGGTCCATCCTGAGCGCCCTGCCCACAACCCCACGGGGTGCATTTATCGGAGCGTCAGGGCTTACACCCGCGCCTGTAATGAAAGACTTCAGACAGCAGTGATTTGCAGCGAGACTACCAGACGCATGCAGCAGCAAGCTAAAAGAGTTACACCGAAACCCTTCCTCAGGTGCACCGATATGCAGAGTAGTCAATGAAGAGCATGAACACGGCCGAACAACCGAAGGCATGATGTGGACGGCCTCGGGCGAAGAATTCGGTGATCAGGATGATCATACTGGACGACACCACCGCTGCCAAGAGAACCGCACAACGCTGGGCGAGAGAAATATTTCAAAGACATGGAGTGAAGACGGTGGCTATCTTCAGCGACTCGTATTCTGCAATTCGATGAGCTGTACACCTGGAGCCCGGCCCGGGGCAGTGATCAGCGAGGCTGATCAATCGGAGAGAGCGGGCACTCCTCGCCAACGGCATCGCAACCGAGATCCACTGGGTCCCGGGACACTCCAGCATCCATGGATACTAAGAGTCGGACTGTCAGGCAATCCTGGCCCGAGAAGCCAGTGGTGACACTGTGATAGAGCTGCCATACACCTCGGCCTCGAATACAGCTAGACGAATCTCTGAGGGGAGGTTAGCAGCCAAGGCAAAGTGGGAGGCTGACAAGTGCAGCAAGCACTTCAGCTACAGACTCAAAGGCAAGACGGGAACCAAGAGACCCGTTCCGATGACAAGCGTGAAGTCACTGGCTACCAGTTTCTACATAGTAAAGAGCGGGCATGAACCCACTGGAGTGTACCTAAAATGGCTCAGCCACCGAGAGGACGACAAATGCTGGTGGTGTGGCGGCTGAGGCAGGACGGCCCAGATATAGGAACACCTCTTCCGCAACAGCGGCCGGTGGAGAGACCACCATCAGGCACCATGGAAGGCGATGGGAAAAGCAACGGGCAGGAAAGCGGGCAGATGCAGACATGTGCAGATCTCTGAGCTGTTTTCCGTGGAAGAGTGCGACCAAGCGGCGATGGACTTCCTGGCGGCTACTGATGTTGGGAAGTTCCCGCCCAGATGAGGCACGGTATGGAGAAGGCGCAGAGGCTGACTCAGGGGCGGGGAGCGGCAGCAGTGGGCGTATACCTTCTTTTCTTTTCCTTTCTGTTCTGGCGTGGGATGGTCTGTCGTTTAGTCTCTTCATTTGTCAGCGGGGATGAAGGGTAGCTGAGGGGGAGCTCCGCCATCTAGCCGGCTCGACCGGAGGCGGAGGGGATATTGGGTCCTGTCATACTCTAATTAGAGTGCATACAGTATGAATAAAACAAAACAAAAATGCATGCCCCGGACGGGACCGTCATTCGGGGCCCCGAAAGGCGCCAGTCGCCCCGGACCGTTGGGAAGCCTGGGCTCAGGTTTCCATCGCAGTTGCTGGAATACACTGAACGGATGTCTCGAGATTCGTTTCCTCTCAGTAACATCAATAAGACATCTAGTTATGGGTACTTTGATTGGGGATTTGATTGCAAGCTCCTGGTCTCAAGAATCATGGTGTACTACCTGGACCAACCAATACCCGAAGACGGAGACTCTTCTAGTACTGGCCGTGACCCACTTTGGAACTTAGTATTCAGTACACAATCCCCTATTACTACGAATAGCTCCGGGGTTACATATGAAGGGGAATGGGCGACTACTGCAATAACTTTTACATTTGAACAATCCACACCTAGTCGCTCCGAAACGATTCCACCACGAATCATTTGCCTGTAAAGTCCAGCTTGTGTGTAGGGTGGAGTCATTCCGCTAGTAAGGACGTTATAGAAGAGATAGCCCCAAACGTCACTGAACCAATATTGGGACAGCGGCTTACTAATGGTACGCATACGATGGATACAACTTCTATACAGATTCAGCTGGGGGTCATGTCGCAAAATTCTAGAAAGAGGGATCACAGCCATGGCATCTTTAACCTAAAAAGTAGTAACAACAGAAATGAATCCGATTATGACATCAATCTTGACCCCGATTGGGTCACATTCGACTGGTGCATTTCACTTTCCAAGAGTCCGAAGTCGAGCATCTGGAGTGGTTGTAGCAATATTAGTGGTAATAGAGCCGACTTTCCGTTTCAATTGACGTTACATACTATATATAATGAATTATTCGTCAAAGTCCTCCGCGACACCGGGAAATTAGTACTGGCAATAGAGGCTGTTCAAACCCTCTTATATTCGACTGCATATTATCAGAATATGTTTGATTTTGACATGGAAGCTCAAGTTAACATAAAACCGTTTGCACTTACGCTGCTTCCGAAACGTTGGTGGGGCTTGATAATTGTTGGGAGTTTGTCGCACTTCACCTCGTACTCCTCATCTCGACTACATGGCTATATGTCCACAGTAAATCTTTCAACAGTCTATCGAGTACAAACGCGATCTACGAAGCCGTGGAAAGAAGCGAAAAATATACCGGGGATAGTGCTGATCCGTTGGTCAAGGTACGGGCAGAATACCAATCGTTGTTGTTGTTTAATCATACTGTAGTGACTCTAATTAGAGTATGACAGGACCCTGATATCCCCTCCGCCTCCGAGCGAGCCGGCTAGATGGCGCAGAATACCAATCTGAGCAATGTCATGATGAGTTCGTTCTGGAACAAACTATCCCATTGGAGTGATATGTACTTACTGCGATTAGGCATTCAGCATTGAGCTTGCGTCATTGAGCAACACTGTAGGAAGTCAACGAAGTAGAGTGGATTATACGCGTCTGATCCTTTACGGGGTGCACTTAGAGATAGGGGAGCGACAATCGGAATTCACAGAATCGGCGAGACCGAATGTAGATAGGTAGGGATTGAGATAGTCTTCCGGAAAGGTTAACAGCGTCAGGCAGAAAATCTCGTTATTTCATTTCATACTATCCTATTATTTATTAAACATTTTCTGTACACCTCTTGTATGCAAAAGTTCGGGTGTTATTTGTAGCAGTTAAATAACCCACTAGCGGTACGGAATTCGGCACATAATCATTCAATATCATATGAGGTCTCGTGCACGTGTCAGGGGTCAGGAAGTTCCAGTACTGGTAAGTAAGGGGACCGTTTGAATTACCAACTATTAGATGAAGTTAGGAGACGGGGAGCCTACTGGAATTAGAGTACGTAGATAGGCTACGAATAATTCTAGTTAGCCGCAGTTTGGGGTGCGTCGAAAAACCTAGTCTAGAGCTACCTTTATGAGGTAAGTGCATGACGTTCTTTACCTACCCCGTGGAGAAGAGCCAAAGTACAAAATTGCAAAAACTGCACCGCTATACAACTACCTTCTGTAGTGGTGTCGGTCACAATCGTTTTCATGCATCTCTATTGCCTGCACTGATTAATGCACCTCTAGAGCTTGTAGTTATGGCATGTATGCATTTTTGGTTATGACTTGTGCAATGTCACATGGGGTCTTCTGAATGTGTCCAATGGTTCGGGGTGTCGGGAAGTTCCGGTGCTAGCAAGTAGATCGATCGATGGGGTGTTTAGTTTTCGGCGCATCGCGACTATCGCGGCGTATTGATTAAATAGGATGAAGCCTATTATTGGAGACGGGGAACGTACGTAGGCTACGAACAATCTTAGTTGTGGCCACTATTATGAGTACGTGGACAAAGCTAGTCTGCGGTTAACTGTATCAGGTATGTGCACGACGTTCTTCCGACACTCCGTACAGGATGCATACATTCGGCAGCTTCCAACACCCTGCAACACCCTGCAGTAGTGCAACTCGCATCCAAGTTTTCACCAATCTCTAAGCTAGACTCTAAGCTCGTGTACCAGCCCCCGCCCCGATCCAGGGGGGCTGGACGATTTACGTCCCCGAATAGGTGATCAAGTTTTACGGTGCAACTCCGAGGGTTGAACACCCGAACTGACCGAAAATCTAAAAAGAAGTTTTCGGTCACAGCCTATGTAGATAATAACTGCTCTAGTAGTATGCCTGCACTTGACCGAAATTGTTTGTGTGTGGTGGAGGTACTCCAGCATATCCCCTGATGTCATGCAGGATAGACCCGAGTTCGGAGTGAAGCATCGGCCAGCACTGAGGGCACATTCACCACACACAAACAATTTCGGTCAAGTGCAGGCAGACTACCAGAGCAGTTATTATCTACATAGGCTGTAACTGAAAACTTTTTTTTTGATTTTCGGTGTTGAGTTCGGGAGCTTGTGCCTCTCCGAACCTCGGAGTAATCCCGACGACTAAGTCGTCCAGCCCCTCCCTGGGGCGGGTATTCATTCCCGTACCAGGAAGGGGCTGGCATGCGAGCTTAGCTAGACTCGTGCCTAGACCCTCTCTTAGCGTATCTGCTACTTTCTAACGAAAAGGCTTCGACTTTGCGAGAGTCTAGAACTATTCACAGCGGTTCGCTTATCGGAGCGCGGCAAAGAGCCTCCACATGAAAAACGGTTCTGAATAACTACTAGATCTTAAACAATTACACAAACTTGGTCCCCCAACATCATTTTTCCGACAACTACAAAGCCGCCAATGCTTGCGGGCGAAAGGAAAAGCGTTGCCAAAAGATTGATCACTTCGTCTGCCCCCCCCCTATCACCCACTTTTTGCAATACAAGTATAAAGACTCCCGAAACCTGACTCAGAACAAGCCAGAGAATTATCCATACGCGTTGGCTTCTTGTACTCTCGCCATTGTCAAAGTTTGTCAAAGCTTTCATAACTACGTATGGAGCAGCCATCGACAGCAAGGCAAGAACAATCATCCATGATAGAAGTCCCCAATTTCGTTTTTTACCCCGCGCGTCATTCTACGCCTTGTTAGTATTATCTCATTCATACTTGTTACGCATAAACCTCACATGCTTGTCGTAGTCCCAATCTTTCAGGTCCCCAACGGCATAACCAACTGCTCCGCCTACTAGATTTTCGAGGTGTTCTTGCTCAGGAGTAATGTCGAGTACCATGGTAGTGATGTCGGGCTGTTTGGTAGTGGTAGGTGATGGGCCAGTAGTAATATCGGGTTGTTTGGTAGAGGTTGGGGATGGGTCGATAGTGATGTCGGGTTGTTCGGTAGAGATGTGGGGTGGACCTGTAGTAATGTCGAGTTGTTTGGTAGAGGTAGGGGATGGGTCAATCGTGATGTCCAGTTGTTTGGTAGAGGTATGGGATGGGCCGGTAGTGTTGCCGGTTCGGACAGAGTCGGTTTGGACAGGTTGTTTTGGACGTGGGGTTCGATGAAGTACCATGAACATCGATGGATATTCAGGTTGAAGTATGGTGGCGAATAGATTAACCAGGGACATCAAAATGTATGGAACAACCGTCAACGAATATGCTGCATACCCATACTTCTCAAGCTGACGTCCGCGTGCTTTGTAGAGCTCGACTGAGCCATAAATGATTTGAAAAATTGCGGCTAACCCCTTCGTAGGGTTATAATTGCAAGCGAGCTTGACTTCAATAGGCTCCGTATCGCCGCCAGGATTTATCAAAGGTTCAACGGTAAAGTAGGCAGGAACTATTGAAAGATAGTGTGACCTTCTGAAAGGAGATGGTGATGAAGGTTTCGGTTGTCGGCGGTATTGAATCCACTTGATGACATGGGCAAGTTTAAACTGGAAAGGCTGAGTCGGGAATTGACCATGAACGTGCGTAAACGGACGCGATATTTTACCCCTGAATGAATTCCATTAGCAATGTAAGATACGACAGATTTTTAGTGTACCATGAGCGCTCTGGCTTTTCCAGCATCATGCAAAGTGCACCTGCATTTGCAGCATCCTCCAACGAGTTGTTTGCGATCATCATACTAGTCACGATTGCGTCTAACGCCCTGTACATACCACTGTACGGCACAAGAATAGACGAAATTACATTACACACCGTGTGCAGTGTGCTGCTTCCCGGGTGTGAGAAGGCAGTGAAAGCATGCAGTCCGTAATTGAGCAAAAAGAACTTTACAACATCGGACCACTCGGTAGGCCTACAAACAATGTCGCCTTTTCTTCCAAAGGATGTCGGATCGGATGAACTCATAGCGCTGGTGGGATGTTGAGTTGTTCTTCTGAAAAAGTTGCTGCACAAGCAAGGACGTTAGGTTGTTGTTATACTTCTCATCCCCCTTGATGGTCTATCTCCGGTGCCTGCTAACTGACACATCACATTTGGGAAGTTAGAACAAGACAGTACAGCCTAGCCTCCTGTGTTTCACCAGAAGAGTCACATGCCCTGTTCGCTGTTCGCTGGTGTATACAAAAAGAGCTGTACTTGTTTTTCATTTCGTGGCTACAACAGAAACCATAACCAACCTATTTCCATTCGGCACACTCTGCAGCTTGCAGAAGCCCCTGTGGGGAGCAATCAACAAAGAGAAAGAACAGTGCTCATTGTCTGTCGTACAATGAGAGAATAAGATAGATAGAAATAAGACAACAAATCATACCTGAAGCGAAGCTCTACTCAGGTTAGAGGATCGCTGGGAGATAAGAATCGCACCATTCCCGAGGCTCGCGGGTAAATCGGAAGCGTACCAAGCCCCTAATGTAGTGCCTGCCTTATTCTCGGGCCCGCGGCCTGAAGTCGGAGGCGATCGATTGCCCGCCTTAGCTCAAATGGTCTTCGGGTAATATCCTTAGCCAACAGCGTCGACCCAAACGTTAGAGATTAAAGTAAGTGATAGAATATAAAGGACATGATTGCATTAGTAGAGGATACTCTGTCATGAAGCGGACTGAAAGTTGGAGGTAGTGTAGATAACAAAACCCTCCATCAGTAAAGAGAGCTGAATCGTACAGCGTCGAGTGTAAAATTTTGGTGGGTCCCGAACGTGACTATGAGGGATGAAGCCTCCAATTCTGCTCACTAAGTATGTGCATCATTAGTATAGATTAGGATGCAGGCGATCATTGGATGGAGAATTGAAAATGAATCCTTGTCATCGGGTGCTAACCTAGTATACTTTTCTTAGCGCCTACATAAATAACCATGCATGAACTTTCTGTTCTAGTCTAGTCACGGAGGATGTCCCACCCTCTGTGACTGGACTGGTTCTTTCGTAGAGTGTACCCCTGCACCCCACATCCGTGAATGGACCAGTCCATTCACGGAGTGCACACTCGGTGAATGCTCTGCACCCATATATGCTCACGCATGTATGCGTACTAAGCTGGTCATATCCAGCTGAATATAATCAACGCAACTAATTGCATTCAGCCCAGTGCAACTACGTGCATTCAGCCCAGCGCAACTATGTACCTTCAGCCCAGCGAAATGATGGAGTTCAATGCACAAACAATGGTGTTTCTTTCAACGCCATATGGTTCTTGCAATCTTAAACGGAAGACGACACCACCTGGACGCAGTCACAATCAAAAGCGACTTCGAGCAAATACACAGCGAGAGACAACAGCGCAGACATACTCTACTTCTGTTCATGATATCAATAAGAGCGCAGAGGAAAACGATGAAAGTGATTTGACAGAACCGGATATTGAGGAAGGAGAGGGTCTTGAAGAGTACAAGGATGTAGACGAGAAAGAAAAGGAGGAGGAGGAAGAGGACGATGTAGAGGAATACTCGTCGGTTCACCAAGATATTGGACACGTACTAACCCTAACCCTACGCTGGTACTCGCTCCTCTAAGCGCTCGGCGTGGGTTAGGGTTTGTCTCGTGTCCAATAACTTGGTGAACCGACGAGTAGGGCAACGAGGAAGAAGAGCTGGATTCAAGTCAGGATATGGAGCACAGTGCAATTGTAGTTGCACCACGACGTTGAATGTAATTAGCACTTTGTATGTATGCACCGCGAATGAACCAGTCCAGTAACGGAGGTGGGGTGCAGGGGTACACTCCGTGCATGGACCGGTCTCTCCGTGGAGGGACATCCTCCGTGAATGGACTAGAACACGTTCTTTATCTATCCAGCAACATTCAACACCCTGCAGCCCAATTCAAACCACTCCACCCAACAACCAAGTTAGTACCACACTCCGAGGCCAGAACCAAGTGCGGGGTATAGTTTAAGGTTGGCTCACTCGCAAACTAGGCTAGCACTCGAGTGCAGAACAGTTCAGCCTGTACATGAGCCGGAGCCCTAGGGTTTGTGACTGCACTTTCAGACTTTGCACTCTACTCTGTTCTTCCCTACTCTTTTGGATCGTTAGACCTGTACACAGTCATCGCACCATAGTCAATGCACATGGTTCTCCCCATATCGTAACACAGCCTCGCATGCACCTTGACTCGGTATTTAGAATGATTCTATGCTTACTAACCACCAAAGCACGACCCATCCCGACCCAATTGCCACGGCTTCACGTTTTACGTAATGATTCTACTAGTCCGGATGATCTCGGTCGGAACTAGACCATAAGACGATTTTTTGCAGTACTGGTGCGATCTGAGGTAAGGCTCAGTCTGGGATTGGTTCGGACCCGACTGGTCGACCCCTGGACTGCTAGTTCTATTCTCCATTCTGGGCAATAATTCCCATTTTCAGTACTATTTCCAGCCTATTGCGCAAACTCTTGATATAATACCCTGGGATCCGAGCGGTCCCTGGCGGACTATGGTCCTTTGGGGCACAGAATTCAAGATCATTGGAGGCCAGGGCAAGATTTTGTTGGACTATATACCATCAGGGCCCCGTAGTCTTGAGCTATACAAACATCAATGGAGAGAAGCAGCTGGAATAACGATATTTCATATTGTAATTGGTATCGTACTACCGGCATTACCGCATACACTACCAGTAGATTTAAGCTCACCACCACTGATCTTCAGGCCCAATCAGTGCTCCTAAGCGGCCAGGCCGGCCTTAGCGGCGGCTTTCAAATGAGGGCCTGGCCGGGCCTGGCGGCTTTTCCGGCCGGCCTGGCGGCTTTTCTTGGCGGACTAAGCCTAAACAGAATATTTTGTTTACTAAGAAAGTCTCCAAAGTACGAAACATAAACCATATCCAACTCAATCATCGTAGCCCTGCCATCGCCGTATTCCATCCATCAACCAGACCAAGGCTTATGCAGGCCGATGCAGGCTTTTCAAATCACGTGCAGGCCGGGTGGCTTCTGACCCAGGCCGCTAAAAAGCCGGCCGGCCGGCCCGGCTGCTTAGGAACACTGGGCCCAATACCGGTATCACGGCACGTACCGCTACTAGTCGTACGGCCTGCCGCCTGTAATTCCGTCGGCACCAGTACTGGGTGCTTTTTGTGAATACTGTACTACTCACAGTGGTCCGGACACCGATGGGTGCTGACGAGTATTTTCCCACCGGACAGCCAATGCTGACAGCTTTTGGATAACTGGACACTGTAAGGCACAGGACATAATGGTAAGGTGTAAGGAATAAGGCATGATTATAAGGCATGATTATAAGGCATGCGAAACAAGGCAGATAGTAAGGAATGCACCACAGGGCATGATGGTAGGGCATAAGGAATTATGATAGAGCATGACACCAGAGGTTATATATTAAGAGTCTCCTTGTTGATAGACACTGTATTAAACACAATTACTTCGATACATCCAAGTTTACCGTCTACCAGTTGTTCATCCCATACTCAGAATCTATCAGTAGCTCATTTTCAACTCAAACTTTTCTCTCTTGTTGCAATGGCACAACCTTCTCATTCACATTCCAATTCATTTTGCCAACCTAGTGTCTATTCTTTCTTCATAAAGATTGATTCTACCCAGTTCCAAACAGCAATGGCACAGGAGATTGCAGCAGATCCTGGGTAACAGCCACACTTGAAGACAGCCACAACAGCAGAAAAGAAAGTCCCCCGAACAGAGCAGAATAAAATGTACCAGAGGAAGTTTTGGGAGAGAACGAAAGAGAAGGAAATGGCGGAAGGACAGCATGATATTCTTACCGGAAAACCTGTGAAGCAGCTTGACCAGCCAAACGAAGAGTCACCGGACACAGCAGATCTCACAAATTCTTTTCATCGGAAGAACAGACAAGATTCAACGTTGCACACCATGGTAAATTGGCAGCACCAACTTCATTGGCCATTTATTCGTGAAGCAGCCATGTGAACTGGATTGCGAGCAAGAGCAATTATACATGATCCTGAGTTACAACATCGAAAAACCAATAATTTTCCTATACTTCAACCAGGCACAGTACATAACTGGATAGGCAAAGATCGATGTAGTTGGAAACCTGAAGTTCTATGAAGAGTGAAAGCTGGAAGCTGTTGGAAACCTGGAAAGGGAAGAATATGTCTACTGGAAAGTTACCCAGAGGTTTTCAATGCTGCATTGAAAACACTTACTGCTTTATGGAAAGCAAGTAGGCAATTAGTACATCATTGGCTCACAATGTTATCCTTGGTAGTATTGAAGCTTTAAATCCAACAATTCTTCAACAACTGGATAATCCCTCTATTCCTCGACGAGCAGTAAGTGCAGTTCTTCGATATCTGAACACAGAACTCAATTAGTCATTTCGAGCAGGAACAAATTCAAGATGGAATGTACCTCATGTTTGTGAGGATCAGTGTGAGGTGACATTTTTTCGACTTGTATATACAAATGCTACAGCTGATATTCACCCATTACATGTTATACATGCTGACCAGACAATGATTCATTTTGTACCTGGCAGAAATCAACATTCCTATGATGCAAATGGATGGAAGCAAGTATCTTTGCATAGACTTGATGAAAAGAGTGGGTTTACCTCTTTGCTAGCTATTGCTATAGCAGGAACTGTACTCAGGACACAATAAATCTGGAGTGGAAAGAACACAGCACGAGAGTTAGCAACGTTTCTGGACCTTGGCTTCGGGTCTCGGTCTGAGTCAGAAACAAAGTGCCGCCAAATTGGTGAATCGAGCTGTCAATAAATACGAACTGTCGATTGGAGTATGGGTTAATAGAAATCTCCCAACCAGTCTGAATTGGGCTGGTCCTCAGCGGGTTGTCCAGTGGGTACATCTGTAAATACATATAATGTACTTGCCTTTGCTATTTGATAATGGTACACAATCAAAATGGATTATTCGACATCCAGGAATCACATTTTGCGTCTTTTGCAGGTAGCAATATCGATAATATTTGAATTGATGTTGTTCCTTCAATAGTTTTCCTTTTTGACCATGCAGGACGTCAATAGTTCTATTATAAGCTCAAATATCCATGCAATGCCTTCATTACCCAATATGCATCACCAGGAATTGATGACCCTCAGTTGATACTAGGTTGACGGTCATTTTCAGAATTAGGCTGTAACAGTGACGCATTCTCTTGTGACTCAAATGGCTGGGCAATACGTTGGTTACGGATAACAGTCAGCAACTTGCTTACCAAATACCTTACTTAGCAAATGGAAATTCATTGAGGCTCTGTTGACCCTTATTTTCAGGATTGGGAAGTACCTGTCTTGCTCGCTCTTTTGCTGATATAGGCTGCCAATATGATGGTTACACCTAACAGCAAGCTTATCCCATTCCAATTACATTACTTACATTACCAAAAATCATTGACACTCTGTGGCCTAGTGTTAGCAACGGTTCCGGGTCCGAGTCAGAACCGAACCATTGCCAAATTGGTGTTTTGGGTTGACAAATCACATGAACTGTCAATTCGGGTACAGTTCGATGGAAATCTCCCACCCTGTCAGGATTGGGTGGGTTGTCAGCGGGTTGTCCAGCAGGTCCATCTGTAGATTTACATAATGTTCTTGTTTTTGCAGTTGGATAATTGAACATTATTAAAATTAGGTATTTGAGAGCCAATGATCTCTTTTTGGATGTTTAGCAATCTGCGACATTGATTGTATTTAAATACGTGTTTTGCCTTCTACCCATTGCATTTTTGGCAAGAGAGGTAGTCAATAGGTCTGTTATGGGCGCACCTATGCGCAGAAAGCGTTGATTACCCGATATGCAAGATCAAATATTGTTGATGCTCGGTTGATGCTCAGTTTCATGATGGGGTAACATATGTGTCATGCGTTATTTCAATTGAAAAGGCTGTCACGACTTTGTCTATGAATTGTTACCTCATTGTTACACTTAGATTTCCCAAGATCCAGCACCAACAATCCCTGACACTCCATTGACGCTCATTTTCCGGATGGGACAATACCTCATTTCTGAATGGCTGCAACAAATCGTCACTTTGTTTTGCCAATGAAGGCTGCCATTACATCGGTTATGAATAGCAGTGACCAGGTCACTCATCAATTACCGTACTTACAAGACTAGAAATCATTGACGCTCTGTTGACGCTTATTTTCAGAATGGGGCAGGGAGCCTGATACTATGATTTTTGGTTTGGAAGGCAGCCAATACTTCGTTTATGAATGGCTGCAACCAATTGGCACTTAGGTTACCCAAGATACACAGCCAAAAATTGTTGATACTTTGTTGAACCTCATTTTCAGAATGCGGCAGTGATCGTGTGCTTTACTCTTTTGCCACGAAACGCCGCCAGTATGCTCGTTATGGATAGTGCTGACCACGTCATGATTCAATTACCGTACTTACAAGACTGAAAATTGTTGATGCTCGGCTGACGCTCATGTTCAGGATGGGGCAGGGAGCCTGATATTATTATTTTTGAGTTTGTAGGCAGCTAATACTAAGTTTATGAATGGCTGCAACCAATCAGCACTTAGTGTACCCAGGATGCACAGCCAAAAATCGTTGAAGCTCCGTTGAAGCTCGTTCTCAGAATGGGGCAGTGATCTTGTCGTTTATTCATTTGCCAAGAAAGGCCGCCCGTGTGTTGGTTATGGATAGTTCCGACGACTTTGTAATGGCACGTACGCCTGCGCTGGGCTACGTAGGCATACGTATGGTAATTGACTGGATCATGGTTGCACACGTGGACTCGAGTGATTGTAGGTGTAGATGTATAGGTACGATTATTGCTAGAGATCTAAGGCTCGTGGCGAGCCGATTATATAAAACGGGGGTTACCCGGCCCTGGACACGTCACGTGCAGCCATGCCATTACATTATCCCCCTCTTTAGGTGCAGACCTCCTGGGCTGCATAATCCCGTACAAGAGTAGGAAAGGAAAGAAATGGAAAGGAAGCAATCAAACAACCGTTCCACGTACGCAATGGTACGAATCCATAAGCCCCACAACCGATCAGTACCGCGCAGGGTGACCTTTCGGTGGATCCGGTGCACGGGGAAACTCCACCTCCCATTGACTGAGATCCAGAGGTGGTAAAACCCGTGCCGACTCCATTTATACCGGGCCGAGATTCAAAGAAGAGAAGAAGAGAAGAGAGAAACAAGAAAACATCCAAAGTGATACCGTCTCCATATCTCCACTTCCAAACCCGTGCTCCAATGACCATCATTCCCGTAGCTCGTATCTCTGCGTAGGTCATTGTCGGAATTGTCAAGGTAGCAAAGCTTCTGCTCATGATTGGGCATCGATGGGAGCTTCCGCTGCCGGCATTGGTCGTAGCCTTTGGTGATCATCGATCATATACACCAATTGCATCATTGTGCAGTCGCGTCTCATTCGTCGACATCTAACACGTAAGCTTCTCTACAATGGTTATACTTACCAACTTCAAGTGCACCAGCGCTCTCCCGAGCCTTCGTGCAGTGCTCCATAGAATATCGCTTGCAGTCGGCAGTCATCGGTAAGTGGCATTGTCTGGTAGATGCTGCTTGACTGGGTAATCATCGTCCGAGGTCCGCTTTGGTGACCATCCGGTCGACTTCATGGTTGCGCTCTCGATCTGCGGCTTCAGTAGAATCTTAGTCGCGTAGGTTGACTTCTCGGTGCGTGTCTCGGTACATTGCCTCCCGGTGTGCTTGTCAACTTGTCGGTAGGACTTGACTGGTCGACTTCACGGTACGTGTCTTGGTACATTGCCTCCCGGTGGCCTGTTTAGTTGCCGGTAGGATTTGATTGTGTAGAGGTGGTTATCTCCACCTTTTGAACTCGTTGCTTCGTCGACGTCTTCTTCATCATATCGATTGTCGATTGCCATTGTGGCTCTGTAGCAGTGTAATCATGATTCGGGATATTAATCGTAATCTCTATGTGATTCGACACGTAATTCGGTTCGGGATTCGCTTCGTCTGCAGACTATCTCCCTTCGGCTTCGGTCGTCCTTCCGCGTTGCCCTCTGTCCAGTGACTACCCTGACTTGCTCTGCCTGTTGACTTACTGTCGTATGAGACTTCCCAATGTCCTCAATCTCGACCTCACTGCAACAGCTATGCTTCGTCCATCCACATTCGGGTATCCTATTGATGTTGCTTCGCTTATTGACCTCCATCCACCTCTCCGGTGCACTTGCATGTACACTTGTCGTCCGTCGTATGCTCGGTGAACTTATCATAACAAATCGCTGGGTGCACTCGCCGGCTTTCCCCTGCTGTGCTTGCCACTTCTTCGTCAGGTACGCTTGTCGACTCTGCTTCAGGTGGGCTTCTCGATTCATCTCAAGGTGTGCTGGCCGTTGTGGTGAAACGGCAGAGTACCCGGCCTTGTGGTTCCACGCAATTGGGTTGATCCACGATATCTTCGAAAGATCATCGCCGTTTCCCGAGTCAAGTTTGACAATTGTTCCCCTGGTGCACTTGGAGCTGCTAGCCGTCTCTATTGGTGAATGCACTTTGCGGTGCTTCGTTCCAGCACTTCCGGTATGTTGACAGTTCGCGGTAGGGGTTCTGGACTCTGGCATGGTTATACCCCGCTTTTGAATGTCGTTGCTCTATCGACGACTAATCTCGTACGGCTTTGTTGGATGCCATATCGATTGGTATCACTTGATTCGGTGTTGATTCGGAAGTCGATTGCGGTCTCCAATTGTGTATCTCGGGGGTGCCGAGACTTAGTCGGCATCTCATTCGGCATTGTAATTTCGTAGCGTTGTATTCCGGAAACTGATTCTGAATCGTATTCGGCTTTGTAACTTTGGCATGCGTCTGCGTCATTCGGTATCCCTAAATAGTGCTCTGGATCATACTCGGTGAAGACATGCTGCTGGTACATCATGTATCTGCATCTCTGCGCTCAATTGCAACTTTCGTACCATGAACTTAGTAGTCAGTGATCCCAAAAAGGGTATAACTTCACATAACCTCAATATCGTCATATAACAAGCACGACTGATTGTCTCTCCCTCCCATGATTCATCTCCGGTCATCTATCTCTGGTACTCCTAAGTGCACTTCACCGTCATACGACTCAGTATCTGCTCCATCTGCGTTACCCAAAGGAATCGAAAAGGACGGAGGCGGTGAAGGGGAAAATCCAGGAGTCGCGGTACCGCCGGCCCGACACAATGGATCATGACCGTGGCGCGCTGTGCTCCCTTCGTGACTCGGCGAGCCAGTAGCAGTCATTCAAGTATACCTGAGTTGGGTTCCTCTTCTGCCGCAACTACCGCCGCTGGTCCTACTCGCTCATCCAGCATACGAGGGTATTCACATTTCTCGTGAGTCCGCTCTACCGTAGCTCCCAGCAATCCAATGCAATCCTCTACTCGTAGAGCGAAAGCCACGGCAACCTCTTCGCTAGCAAGCAGATCACCAATTGTTGCGGCCGAAAGCATCACGCTGCTAACACCTCTCCCTTCGGGTTGACCGAGTTGGGTATTCACAATATCTTGCGAACCTCTAGGATTTGCAACGACAATAATCGCTTTCACGATGAGTATATCTCCGGGTTCTCCCCTCATAATGGTAGCTCAGTGCCAGAAAGCATACATATCATATCCCTCGCCCGTACACGGGTTTCTGAACTCTGACCTCGGTCTCCCTGAACGCTGGCGTGCACACCATTGTTACAGTTCCGCAGGTCCTAGAGTTCTGGATGATGGCTTTCGAACGACGTGCACGCAGTTCATCTCATATCTTTCATCTCATATCTTCTCTTGGTAGGTTCCGCATCTTCGTAGGCGTGTTTGACTCGTGCATGGCGCTGCATTCGAGTAATACATCTGTAGGCGTACTTCAACAGTAGTGTACTTCACGCTGTGCAATGATTCTCCGCCATAGGTGTGCTTCTTTCTCCTCCTTCAGTACGCTTCCTTCAGTACTTTCGTAGGCGCTTATTGCCGGTAGGCTGCTTCTCATTGGTATGTGGGCTTCATTCGGCACTCCCATAACCGCGCTTCATAGATCGTCTCTGCCGTAGTGGCACTGTCAGGGCTGCTGGTGAAGTCCACTCGACTCGGTGGAGTGTAACCGTGAGTGCGCTTTGTCAGTGTGAATCATCGTGTGATGTAGCCGTGTTGACTGGAATATCGTCTCCAACTTCGTGTATAGCTCTTTGCTGGTGAATCGACACGTTAAGGGGCAACGTGATCGTAATTACACTCCTCTGCCAATCGGTGATTGATTGCAGTCGTCGGTAGGTAATCTTCACCGTTGATCGCATGCGATATATCTCCTTGGGGGGGGTGTTTTAGACTCGCTTCTCGGTACTTGTAGGAATTGTCGATATTGGCTGTGACGCGTCTCGATGGCCATTGGATCATCGGAATCATCTCTGCTGCCGTCAATGACATGATTGAAGGATCGACTTCATAAGACTCATCGCTCGTGTAATCGGCAGGCCTCTAGACTCCTCTCGAAGTGGATTTCTGATTGTTGACTTCGTATTCTTCCTGGTTGAAATAGGGGTAAACTCGCAAATCCCGTGAGCGAAACATATCCGTTTACTGAAAAGCGATAATAGTGTAAAGGCACGTACGCCTGCGCTCGGCTATGTAGGCATACGTATGGTAATTCACTGGATCATGTTTGCACACGTGGACTCGAGTGATTGTAGGTGTAGATGTATAGGTAAGATTATCGCTAGAGATCTAAGGCTCGTGGCGAGCCGACTATATAAAACGGGGGATACCCGGCCCTGGACACGTCACCTGCAGCCGTGCCGTTACAGACTTCAGCATTCAATTACCGTACATACAAGACTGAAAACCGTTGAGGCTCCGTTGACACTCATTTTAATGTACAGTGAACTCAAGATCTGCTGCTATTAATAATTGCAATCATAAATATTTGAACTTTGTGGATGCCTTTCAGCATGATTAGGAGTTGGCTATATGGCAAGGACCAGCCCAGTAATATTCCAGCAGTGGTCGATCTCATCCGGTTAAAATTTATATGTTATGCCAAATAGTGTATATTGCCTGCTTCAGGACTGTTTGTTACCCAATATTCCCTTGCGACTGGTCAACGTTCTTCCATAATAATTCTCTAAACAAAATTCGTCGTCAAACTACATAGTGAACTTGGTGATAATACATTGATGCATTCTGTCGTACATTTTCTTGACCCCCTTATTCCTCCTTGTTTCCATTATATTGACCGCCAGTAACGCCTTTTCAACCTTCTTCTTTGATTGTCGTTTAGGCCGAATCAGTCCAGGAACATTCGGTGCCGCACTAACATTCCGCACCTCCAGGGTTTCTGAAACGTCACTGCAATTGTCCAGTTCCTTATATGATTCATTTTCCGCCTGCCAGTCATCTTCGCTGTCGTTTGGAGTATCCAAGTCCCCATTCCAGTTAAGCCAATTTTCGCTGTCTGAAATGCTTTCAGGTGAACTATCCTCGTCACCTTCGGCACGATGGCGGTCGTTTCGTTTCATTCGGCAGACATTCAATACTTGAGTTCGTCCTGCAGGGAGGTTCTATGCAGACAAAGCTGATGGCACAGGTGATTTTTCCGATCATTTGAATGCAGCCACACCATCATGATGAAAGTTTGACTAGGATGCTTTGACGATCTCTTCGGTATCTGAAATGTAACCTACGACAGATATCTGTTTATTTTGAGCGCGAGAATTCTTCTGTGTAGCTCGTAGGGTGTGGCTACCCTGCCACATCTCCAAAAAGTCGTGGACCTTGGCCATTCTGTGCAACTTCTTTTCCTCTGCCTCTCTCTTCATCTCCATGTGGCTATCAGTGCAGTCTGGATCCAATACTGGGTCGTCGCCAGCCAGTGATCTCCAATTGGCTCAAGCAAACTGCTTTACTACCACTTTTCCGCGAAGAGTCTCGCCAGTGGTTTCCGACTGGCTACACATTATCACATCTTGCCCAGGGGAGAAACTGGCCTCCACTCCGACATCGTGAGGTATAATAGAGAATATGTCGCGTGCCACATTGGAGAGATCGGCGTACTTTGAGTGTGTTTCTTCTTGCTGCCGCCACCAGTCGGTGATATCCGGTAACCGAACTGTACTACTAATTTTCATTGGGTCGGAGTGGTAATCATTATGATTCAGATTAATTCGCACCCAGTTCTGTTGTAATTCAGGTGGTGAATTTAAATAGATCTTCGGGGTTGTCAATAAACGTGCTGCACGATCGGTTCATGCAGGTGTCGTTTTGGCCATGTTGGTTGGCATTAAGTATTCGTCGTCATCGCTGAACAAATCTTATGGATCACAAGAAGATTGACCAGATCTGGAAGCAATTTCGGAGCAGATGATTGTTGTTCAGTGTGTTATCGGACTTAATCACCGTGAATCATCTATGTTTCACGCAGTATTCCTTCTCCACATACTTCGGAAAGGCCTCCTGGTATTGGGTAGTATAAAAAGTCTCGTCTTCAGGATTGATATCCATGCCCTTGTCCCACTTCCTAAACGACCTCAACATCCAGACGGGATCAAGGCTGTGTGCTGTAATCAGGAGCATACTAGTCGTTAGAGTGACTTCAGTATAATATTTAGATAACTTTTGCAGCGCACACTTCACAGCGAAGAATCAGTCTTCCTTCCATTGTGTCTTTTTCTTGCCCAAAGCTCGCATCATGCGATCAATGTGATCAAACATGTCATTGTAGACAGTGACGACGTGATGCAGAGTAATGGTATACCGTTTCGACATCCAAAGGGTCCAGTACCAGAATGGCCATAAAACCTCCATCACATACTTGACAATTGTGCACTCATCCTGAGTTGTGAAGAGCGGCCGGTAGTCGCTATATAGTGGGTTTTCAAGTCACTCCCGGGTGAATTCACGCAATCGGTTGTCGCGCTCAAGCAACCCCAGAGTCAAGTTGCAACGTATCTGCACATCCATAATGGGTAGTACTGCGATCTGGACTTTGGCTTTTTGACACTCAATAAACTCGTTTTGACGTCCAGGTGTCAGCGTAATCAATACAGCAAGTATTCTCTGTTATATGAAGGTCAGTTTCAGCACTTTCATAATATGTTGAAATACGTACTTTCTCAATTGTCTTCCCTAAACCTGATGTCATGGCCAACACCTTGTTGATTCTAGCATTGCCCTCTTTTCGAAGTCTTTGACTCTTCCCAATGTCTGTGCTTTCATTGTCTCCAAATTGCTGATCGCGCTCATGGCCTTCCCAAGACTTGGGGCGGCCTTTCACACACCCAGACTGCTCATGAATGCGCCCAAAGACAGCTGAATGACGTGTGCCATGCATGGTATGTGGCTTGTCAATGCAGGCCACTAGAGTCCGGAGGCCTCAAGGGTAGTTTGTAGTTCGCGAGTCATCGAGTAATTTGAGGAAGCATTGTCAGTTGTCATTCCAAGTCAAAGGCCATCAGTCAGTTCAAAACGATCAAGAACTTCTTTCAAATGTCCGGCTAGACGTGCTCCCGTATGCTGACCCTTGACCTGTAATTCTTAATGACCTTTCGAAATAGGAAAAGATTGGGCAATCAACCTCATCGAATGCCAGTTGTACTTTTCGCAAAGCCCAATTGTGATCCATATAGTTAGCAATTACCGACGTTACTGCTAATTTGTTTGTTGATGTCAACCCGTCCAAAGCTAAACTAATTGTATTTGTTGACGGCAATTGCTTCTTAATTGGATCCACTGTCAGTGTGTATTCCCTCCGGCAGAAATTACTCAGGGTGCTGGCTGACAGTAACACCAACTCGCTTCGTAATGTATTGTCTGACCGTCGTAGCTCGAGGTTTGATATTGCGTTTCCTGCAATATGTGCCGAAACAAAACCTAACATAAGGTACCGATTCCAGGTGTCTTGGTGAAATTCAGCTGTTTGAAAGTCCTTTGCTGCCAGTTTAGAGCGTTTTGTCTGTCAATTCAGTAAATATACTTGAAACCTGAATGGTCAAGTTGATTTTACTTTGGGAACTTGCAATTGGAATTCCTCGACATCCTTGCCACTTCAGTATGGCGAAAGCTGTTTCATTGATCGTTGAACTTGTTCATGTGGTTACCTCTGACACTGTTAATTGGTTTAACTTTGTGATATGCGCTTTTGCCAGCAAGTGTTTGCCCATTGAGCTGGTCCAATGTTCTAATGGATGGCGAAGAACTTGATGACAAACGATACATATGATGCTGGGGCTGCCAGTCTCTCAAATTCCGCAATGTAAATAGAATCCCCACGAAGGCGCATGTCTAGAGTTATTCCAAGCAATCGGCCGATTCGAGCTTACATTGATTGAAGCCCACCAAGCATCGAAGAGGAATTGTAAAGTAAGGTCCCTTAAATCACGAAAAAAGACACGTTCGTTTTTAGCAGATATCACAACCTCTAGCAACAAGGAATTTAGAGATTTTGTATCTGACATTGCAGTAGGCAATTGAACTCTGTGTAGATCGATCTGGGTGACTGTCAATTGATATGTTATATTCAGGTAGAACCCAGGTTTTTAAATATTGACTTTAGTGCCACAAGCTAGAAAAAAGTCACACCTGTGAAACATCGCATGCATCTTTGTGAAGTTGAATAGCAGCGCATACAAAGTCGACACAGTTGCGATATCATTGCTAGCATTCTTGCCCATAAAGGCAGCCGATAGGCCGATTTTGTGTCATCGCTCGTGCATTGGTGTCTGATAATCCATGATGCAAGGCCAAAAATCTGGAGGTAGTAGCGATATCGATACTAGCATTTTTGCCAAGAATAGCAGCCAATATTATGATAATGGGAGTATGCCATTGCACAGCCCTTGAATTGTCTATAATGCAAGACCAAAAATCGTTGATGCTCTGTTGATGCTCATTTGTAGCAGGAGGTAGCGATATGGTATTAGGCATTTTTGCCCATAAAGACGGCCAATACTGCCATTATGGCTTAATGCTGTCGCGCAGCATAGTCATTATCCAGAATGCATGACCCGAAATTGGTGACACTCCGTTGACGCTCATTTCTCAGATGGGGCAACGAGCATGTCGGTATCCGTTTCACATCCACAGCCGGCCAATAACTCATCTTTAGATTTATGTTACGATGCAGCCCTTTGATTGCCGAAAACATCAAACTAAAATTGTTCACGCTCCATTGACTCTCCGTTGGTGCTCACGTTATAGACATACCAACAGTCATTGGGTGCGGATTCATTTTTCATCACCGTCATAATGTCATTATAGACAGTAAATAAGTTTTTACCATCTATGTCGGCGCTGGGACACTAGCCGCAGATCGCGACCTAATCTGACTGGCGGACAATGCAATCACTCTCACGGCACCTTCTGCACCACTATTCACATCATCCGTCCGATCAATGACATAGTTCTGTCGCGTTTGGGCGCTTTCAGCCTGTCCATTACGCGATACAGATCTATCAACTAATTTTAGACATATAGAGCCGGCCTTCCTGATCTTTCTTTGTCCAGCTCATTTTCCTTGATTACCATGACGTACGATATGCAATTTGCAAAATCTCGACCATGTGCAGCTGGTCTGAGCAATCAGTTACGCAGTTAGCTGCATGAACCAATACTGCATGATGGCTGTCATTGATCCGAGTTCACACTGCGCACTGACCGATCGTCCTATGACTCGTATGACATCACTAAATTAACATTTGTTAGTATACTTCGTCTCTATTATAGGTTTTGCTTTCTAATGTATCTGTAATTGGCAGGTCGATCTCATGTTTGCTGGCCGTCTCTCAACCTGATCTGGAGTATAGAACATTCGCATGGCCAGTTCGACCCTTGCAGACACTCTGATGAAATATCATTTCTCACAATTTGGTCACTGAAATGGGGAAAAAGCTGACATGTAGCAAAGTAGGTACACAAATTGCTTTTCCGCAAGATAGGTCATCAAAACTACCTATTTGGTTATCTTTACCTCCGGCGATGCAAAAGCTGTCACCATATCTTCGTCTGTACCCGATATCTATATGGTAATTGACTAGGGATGCTTCATGCCGGGGTAAAAGCTTACGGGTTCAACAGGATTCGCATCCAGAATCGGCATCGAATCAGTCGCCATGCTAGGCGAAAGAACCGGTATGAATTTATGTGACTGCAGTTTCTCCGAACGCAGCCTGATTTGACTACTTCCTGGTCGAGACACCACTGCTGGCATTTCTGATTGTCCTCGGATGATCCCAGGAATCTGCATATGCTCTCCACCTGTTATCGGGGAGGGTGTGGCTGTAGTTGTGTCTATTTGTGGCTTGACGACCGCAGGAACATTCAATTCGGCAGTCGCATACCTCATATGTCTCTCAGGGGAGTAGTTGGCTGCATCCCACCATCCCGGTTGGGTCAATTCGTCAGGTCTCATCTGCTTCAGCCGAAAGCTCAACATGCGGTACTGTACCGTTTTAGTGATTGTGCTCATCGCCCAGCCAGGTTCCTCATCATCACTGAGCTTGCCGAGCTCTGTATCTTCTTCATCATCTTCCTCGTCTTCCCCATCCTGCTCATCATCGGAACTTGCAAGATCGCTCAGACTGTCTCCGATAGCTTTCAACCTCTCTTTAAAGGTTGTCTTGGACTTCCCGGTTGTCTCGCACCTGTTTTCAGCAATCATCATATTTTACATAATCGCTGTCTCTGTGTCTTGAACTCGGCTTCTTGCCACAGCGGTCTCTCTCTCCACAAAATCCTCGATCGATTTCGGTTTCTCTTGATTGCTTAAAAACTGTGTTTCCTGTCCTTTCTCCGCCGCAAGGTTCTTTTTAGATTGCAAGCTGAGCAATGCTCCCAATGCTCGGACCCTTCCTGCGACCAAGCCGCTCTTTTCTTCATTTTCTTGATGACGTCGAAGTGTGGACTTGTTTGTCCATTTGCCATATTTGCCCACTGGAAGTGGGGAAAAGTTCATTCTGGGAGCATTGACCATGGAATCGTGTGTTGACTTTGTTGTTGGGCGAGATGTTGGATATTGAAAGATATGGACCACATGGAGTCAAGCGGAGTCTTTTATGTCAAGGTTCGTACATTTAATCAACTGGAACAAAGCAAAATCTGCGTTTTGACCGGCAGTTCAGTTGGAATAGTAACACTAATCGTACATTATAACATGGTAACTAGCATATATTTCATTTATGATCCTGGCTATTTGTTGGGACAAATATCACCAGATGACCATTCCATCGTAGAATTTCATTTGTATATCTTTCAAACACGAGATATCAGCTGTCGTTCACCTCAACGTATCCCTGCACACAAACAAAAAAACCAACATCATCGGACCGACTTACTGCAAATCGCGGGACCGTAGGAATCACTTCCAACTTGTAGTGATCCGCAGCAGGATGTATCATGCGTAGAACATGCAAGTTGACAGTTATTCATTCCCTTGTGACCAGTAGGTTACTATATATTCTTCAGGACTTTCCACTTTTGGTTATCATCTTTCTCACCTTTTCTACAACAGCAAGTCATGGCTCCACAATTACCTCAGCCCAGAGTGATTCAATCCGAAACGAGCCGAATGGCAGGCGCTTCATCCAATGCACCCCTGGCAGAAACACAACTGCAATGCAGACACCAGTTGGTCAACCGCGATGCTGCAATTGCAGCCACCGAAAATATGGCCCACGAAGCACATTTAAAAAAATTATGTAAAACTGGACGCAGCTATAATAGGCTGCGCCATGCTATCGGATGTTAGTAGCTCTATATGGATATAGGACGCGGTCAACTAACAATATAATGTACAGTTGGTGTACGTAGAGAGCTCCGTGACCATTTCATCGCTGCCCACAATGGCAAACATCCATGGTCGACGAAGGCATGTATCGGCACGGTCCACGAAATCGAACATCGTGATGTCGTCAGATCTGGGATATTGGAAGACCAATTTCGTGATACAGGTCCCTGGGAGTGGACAAATCAAGCTTGAATGACTAATGAGGAGGCTATGGAGTTGTATATAGTTGAGGTAATAGCCGAAGCTTCGTTATAGAAGCAGCAACTAATTTCTTGTAGGTTTTCAACATGTCTGCGACATTTGCGAGACAAGGTGGTCAGGTACAGCTGGAACAGTCCGACATGTGCCTTGCCTTGAATATCGCGACAAGGGCTAAAGGTGGGTTTCTGCGTGCCACAATAGAGAAAACGCAACAACTAATTAAGAAACCTCGAGCCGATGTCCGAGAAGAGAAGATGTGAGGAGTTGAGTTTCCTGGGCATCAGAAGGTGAAAGCTGCATTGGAAAGACACCCGGCACTGATTTACAAACATCATACGGCTGGCTGCCTTCCCTGGCAATATGGTAGAGCAAAGAATCCGGTGACCCAGTGGCGGCGCAAAGGAACCACCGCACCTCCTCCAGAACCGGCGGCACATCCGCTCGGAACACAACCTGCACCACCAGGTGACGCTCAGGGTAACGAAAGTTATGAAATAGAAGGTATGCCATCCAGCTGTGTGTATATGCATTCTCCACTTCCAAACACTCAATTTTTCAATCATAATGCATTTGCCAAGGAAAGCAAGCACGATAAAGAGTTTATTCAAGGTTTGCTGAGTACACTATCTACTGCTTGGAAATACCGCTGACATTGATTTTGCAGACGACAACAGCCTTTTGGGCGAATCTGATGGTGGGGACGAGAATTGATTGAAAGTTACAGGAGGGACACATTACTGTATATTTTAAAGGATATATTTATATGCACATTTGTAGAACGATGTAGTGATAATGAAAACATACATAAAACGAATAGAACGACTGTCAAAAAACTGTACTTGATAATATATGCCAAAGTAACTGGTTGCATAATGTAGATACGCCTGGGGCAAAATGATCGTCAATGGAGCGTCAACGATTTTTCGTTCTGTAAGTCAGGTTATCAAAATGTGAATTAATCCTTGTTATCTATAATCATTGTATTAGCCGCCTTTTTAGGCAAAAGAGAATGCTACACTCTCGCTGCCCAATGTGCAAAATGAGCGTCAACAGAGCGACAATTATTTTTGGTCGTGAATCTTGGGTAATCTTGGTGGTAAATGATCGTAGACATCTATAAATAAGGGTGTGGCAACCTTTCTGTGCTGATAAGCAAGAGGTCGTCCCGCGACAGCGTCCCGGACAATCACAACTTAATTCATTTTCAATCCTGCAACTCAGTGATCCTAAACGTTTCAGCCCATAAAACCAGTCAAAACTCCATATATAGCCATTAGTAGCTATCTCGCACTTTGATTAACCATCCTGCAAGGCCCAAATTCGTTGACACTCCGTTGACGCTCATTTTCATAATGGGGCAACAAGCATGTTTCTTTCTTTTTTGGGTTGAAATATGGCTAATACCTCATTTATGATCGTTTGCATCCAGTCGCCATCTAGATTACTCATGATGCAAGACCACAGATCATTGACGCGCCGTTGACTATCATGTTCAGGATGGGGCAAGGAGCGTGTCACGCTTGTTTTTGGTTATAAAGGCGGCTGATTGATCTGAAAAGGTCAATGATGTGCAAAAGTTAATATTGTGAGATTAACATTAGGGTATCTAAATGCGACCATAAATAGAAAAACCTGAAACACACAACCTGAGATTCGACCCGACAGGTCTAGCCAAACCCGGCAAAACCCGCGGGTTGACGGGTACAGGTCCGGGTTAGACCCAACAAGACTCTGTAGGTCGGGTTTTTGGACGGTTGAGGAACCCAACCAAACCATTTTTCCGGTCCGAACCTGGACCGCTGGCGGGTTACCCGGACCTGTTATTTACACTACTGTTGATGCTGAGTTTAAGGTGGTAGCGACATTGACCCTAACTATATTGCAAATAATAGTGGCCAAACTTCGAGTATGGGTATATGCCATAGCACAACTCTTGGATTCTGCAAGATGCAACGCATAAAATCAATGATGGTCTGTTGATGCTCAGTTGATGTTCATTCTGATGTGTAGCGATATCGACTCTAACCATATTTCCCATAAAGGTGGCCAATACTTCAATTATGGGTAAATTTCACATCAGCAAAAAATATTTCCATACTGGCGGAATGGCTTTGTCAGAGTAGATGTGCTGCGTCAGAGCCATCAGAGACACCATTGTGGCGGATCACTGTGCGCCCGGCCTCAATACAACACATCGCGTTGATTATCACCCTCCGATTGCTGTTTCATTGGTTCTTCTCACTCAGTCAGTCTCGTATTTTAAATGAATACTTTGGCGCTGTGCCATTCAGTGACCATACGTCGGAATGTCTTCATTGGTAACGCCCTTGAATCATAGTTGCTATGTGATGGGTGACATTGGGAAAATCTCTCCTCGGATTCCTTCTACCAGCGCACAAAATTCAATTCTCTCAGTGCTAGTTATACATATCATTCCCCGTCGCCAGATCTATGTGACTATTGACAATCCATCGCTCATTCCATCCATCTCCCGTGTCACTACTAGTAGCTATCTCTGGAAGTACGTGGGCGCAGCGAAAGCTGTTTCTCACCCTCATACCCTGCAAAGCAACGGCTGCCGGTGCTTTCCGAATTAAACAAAATCCGAGATGGGATCCAAGTTACCTGAGCTTTCAGGTATTGTGCTAAGCGCCAGGGCTAACCAGTACTCAATGAAAGCTCCATCATCGTTTTGGAGCTTGATTTTGGATAGTCATTGCAGTAGCCACGGGAGACGCCCATTCCGCGCGCCACAACACCTCTCTGGGCCTTGCTATATCCACACTCAGTCGTTTCGTCGATCCCCTGCGCGCTAGCTCTGGCTTCCTGTTCATCGACACGTCTGAGATATGCATTCACCTTTGAAACCCTCAACTTGAACGATAATAGTGTTGTAAATACTGACCTCCATTGCTTGCAGTTGTTCATCCGATACATACGTCTTGTTACGACTCTTCTGATTGATAAACTACTGCTTCCTGCTGTATACAGCTGCATGGTGTGTTGTACCTAGCATCATGTCGAGTAATGCTCTGAAGTCTAAGATCCTAGCGTCAGCATTGGGTCCATCACTGCGGTTTTGGAGTCCAATGAATTCGGGCTTCCCATATGGCTGGGGGCTCTGGGGGGTAGCCAGGTCAGCACCGGAAAGGAGGACTTTCCCGGAGTCAGCGCTGTTCTCCCGACGCTGAGCGAGGCGTTGGACATTGAGCTCTCTGATTTCGAAGCAGAGGATGCAACACGGAAAGGTGATTACTTGTGGCAGGAAGCTGAGATTGTAATTCGAGTCGTTCCAACCGTCCTTGAGGTTCGTTTTATATGCTTGTTCATGTCTGTTGGCAGAATACTGTTGCAAGGCTCCGTATCTGCGAATATGTTTGCCCCAATGAGGCATCAAGTGGATCTTCGGAAAGTTAAAGTCGGCATCTCATTCCTTGTAAATACCTATCTCATGGCTGATATAATCATGCCAAGCGTTCATTTCGCGCCGCTTCATGGACGGCGTCCTTGTTTCACCATTTGTTTCCTCCTCTACCTTTCACTTCTTCAGGAGTTCCGTTCCCAGGGCATTAGGTTTGGCCTTAATCTTTTTGCGGGCTCGCCCGAGTAAGAAAACATCTTTGAATGTGTGGAAATGATGCGAGGTGTCCTCAATAGGGCTGAATGTTGCATCATGGTGAGAGTTATATCGAGTATACATATCGAATTCTTATAATGTCCGTGTGCACTCAATTGTGCGAATCAATATGGGACACTGAGTGTGGTTTCTGCGTCTTAGAGACTGGGTTACAACTCTAAGCAGGTACCAGCTCATTTCCTTTATCTCCTTCCCATTCCATTGGGAAACTTCCTCTTATGACTTAGTTTTTGGTGTGAGGTCATGGTAAGAAGGCACGGATAACCAGATTGCATTATAATTGTCGAGTCTTTCGTATCTCTTCATGAAGTGGAAAATCTACTTCTTCAGATGTTCCAGGATGCCGATCTTCATGGTATGGAGGAGGTCGGGCTTGTGTAGGTCGCTCATGATACAGGGACTATTTCGAACGATGTTGAATCCTCGGGGAACATGCCGAGACTAGAGTTCGGCATAGGCTGCACCGGTGTTGGCATCGCTGAGTCATCTACATTGGTTGTGATCCCGCTTAGGGTGTTGTTTGTCAGAATTCACATAATTTCAAAGTGCGTTCTTTGGACACTCACTCCAAATACAAATATGCCGCTCGAGATCATGTAGGTCGTTGTTCGTTTGAGTCTCCCACATGTCTGTGGACTTTTTGAGCTGCCATTTTCGCATGAAACGCATCCGGGTGTGTAGTTATGATGAAGCATAGTGATGTGTCTCTCTATCACAGCCTTCACCTTCTTAGGCCCAGGGAACTCAAAACCCCGCTTCTTCTATTGTTGGAACTCGGCATGAGGTTGGTTGATCAGATATTGCATTGCTTCTTCTGCTGTGCGCGAAAACCCACCTTTGTTCAATTTGGTTGTGTTCAAGGCCAGGTGCATGTGGGACTTTTCCAGTGTTACAAGACCTCTTTGCCTTGCCATTGTAACCGACATGTTGAATACCTACAAGAATTTAGTTGCTTCTTTGAATAATGAGATGCACATATTACCTCAACAATATAAATTTCTGTAGGCTCCTCTAAGGTGATTACAGACTGTTTCATCCACTCTCAGGGATGCCAATTACGAAATTGGTCAACAATTATCCCGGAGATGTCAACATCGTCATTTGTGATTTCACAAACTGTGCTGATAAATGCCTTGCTTGACTGTGGAAGTTTCCTCTTACAGGCAGCAATAAATTGGTCATGTAGCTCTCGACGTACCCTCGCTGAATGTTATATAGTTAATTACCGGCTCCTTAGAATGGAATTGATATGCTCACATCCAACCGCATGCTGGGTTTTACTTCTGGTGCTTCCAGTCTTCCGGACGAATTTTAAATGTTTATATGGGGTCATATTGATGGTGGCTACATTGGCAGCGTCGTGGTGGACGTGCTGGCGTCTGCGTTGTTGTTGCCTGCCAATAATTGATGTACTTGATGAAGCCCCTGCCAATCGGCTTGATTTAGATCCGCTCTGACCTGGTCGAGGTGGTTGTGTATCTATGATTTGCTGGTGTGGAATAGGAGAGGAAGTTAATAACAGAAAGAAGAGGGAAGTGCTGAGCGGTATATAGTTAGCCTCATGTCCGAATCGAATGATTATCTGGCAACATGTTCTTTATAGTCAAGGTGATTCCTAATGCATACTGCTGCAATTTGAAGGGGTTTCCCACAGCCCTGAGATGTGCAACAGGTCAGTGTGATGTTATTGGTTTATTAACAGGGATCAATTGGTGCACAACAGCTGAATTCGCATGGTTGACAGCAACATATATGACATTGTACGAGTGAAAGGACGTCTGCTGATGTATGTCTCAATCAATCCCCGGGATAATACCTGAATCGGACGCTAACTATCAGTGCATGTGGTACTGTTTTTCTCACTATTCATGTTTTATTGACAGTCAAAAGGGAGGCTGTGCTGTATTCAGGATGAGTAAACGTACGAACCTTCAGATAAAAGATGCACCTTGCCTCCATTTTGTCCATTTCTTGCAACATCCAACATCTCGCCCAACAACAATGTCAACGCAAACTACAATGGTCAATGCTCTAGAAAAGAACTTTTCGCCACTTCCAGAGGGCAGATACAGAAAATCAACAAAGTGGTCCATCCAACGATGAAATCAAGCGAATCATGGCAAGAGCACCTTCGAGGCAGAGAGAGTATGAGCCCTTGGGGCATTACGCAGATTGAGAACCAAAAAGAAACTTGCGGCCTAGACACGACGATAAATGCACGACCGAAGCAATGAAGAGACAGAAAGATGGATTGAGGATTATGTTGAGTCAGAAACCGCTGGGGCAAGAAAGCGAGTTGAAGATTCAGAGGCAGTGGTTCAGAAAGAGCAGGAAGATATGAAGCATTCTGAAATCACGGGATTGACAAACAGAGAACCCGCAAAATCTGTTGATCAGATGACGGTTGCTATCGAAGACAGTCTGGGTGATCTTGCAAGTTCCAACTTTGGAGATGATGGGGAATATGAGGATGCTGAAGAGACTGAGCAGAGCAAGCTGAGCGAAGATGATGAATTCTGTTGGGTGAGAGGTACAATTTCCCAATCAGAACAGCAGCCCATGGAGAGGTTTCGGAACAAGCAGATGAAGCTTGACTAATTAACATAACCTTGATTGGATGATGCAGCCGACTACTTCAATCAAAGTCATAAGAAGTACGGCGCATCCGAATTGAGGGTTCTGGCAGTGATTACACTGCAAACAGATGACTACACTACCGCACCTTCACCGACAACATTTGGAGAGCTAATGGAGTGGCTTGACATTGTCATCGGAATATTTCACATGCTGCAAGCGACTTCTGGACCAGGGAGTGGTCATATTAGGCAATGTTTGGCGATGGGGCAGTTGAATTCAAGCATACCCAAGCTTGAGCCCAGGACAGAGGGTGATTTATCCCCTTGGCTGAAAGCGAAGCCTGTTTAACCTGTGAGCTGTTACCCCTGCGTATAGCCTCCCAGTAATCACAATAATGATTTCAGATTCTCACGAAGACACCATGATACCTGCTTCGTCAGTGCAGGAATCAATAGGCAAAGAAAGGAAATAAAACGGCTGGATGCAAATGATAATACAGACAAACTCAATATAGAATGTCGATAATGAGTATATGATTGGTTGCATGCAATTATTGAGTGTTCAAAGGATGTTTCACCGTGATCAATGTGAGCGTCAAAAGAGTGTCAACGATTTGTAGTCTTACACAATCGGCAATCAGTTGGCTGAATTGTCACATCCTTCAACTGCGAATGTATCAGTCTGCGATATACCAAGATAGGCAAATGACATGCTCGTTGCCACATGCTGAAAATTAGCCTCAACGGACTGTCAACAATGTTTGGCATTGCCTCATGAAATAGCCAGAGTGGGGTGCAGCGACAGTAACTGATAATCGAACGAATGGCCGCCTCTGTGCCTCAACATTGTTGCGATAATATCACTACGCAGTCCAAAAAATGACCCTCAACGTGGCGTCAACAACTGTTCGCATTCTATTTTCGAAGAGGCAAGGGATGTGCGGCGACATCAACCCATGATTGAACTGTCAGCCCCAATTGTAGGCAAAGCCACTTCCGACGACATCGTCAGTATGCCCTAAAAATGAGACTCAACCCAGAGTCAACGATTTTAGGTCTTGCATCTTGTAAAGTGCAGAGGTAGTGTGACTATATTGATTCATCATCGAACAATCGGATTTCTTTTTAGGCAACACTGCTTTCTACGACATCGGCACTGTGTCCTAAGTCAAAGCATCAATGTAGCATCAATGGTGTTAAGCCATGAATCTTCGACAATCAAGGGGTTGTGTCAGTACAATGATTCATTAGCAAACTATCGGCCACACGACTAGGCAACCATGCGTTCGACAACTTCGGCCGCTGCTCCATATACATGACTGTCAATGGAGCGCCACCCATTTTTGGTCTGGCCTCGTGGAAATTCATGAAGCTGTTCAACTAGATTGATCCATAATGGAACTAACGGCCGCCTTTGAAGGCGAAAATGCTTTCGACGACATCATCACTATGCCCTAAACATGAGCATCAATGCAGCGTCAACCATTTTAGGCCTTGCATCATGGAAAATCAATGGACTGTGCGACTAAATTCATCCATAATCGACCAATTGGCCGCCTTTCTCCTCGAAACAGCTTCGCACAACATGAACACTCTGTCCGATCATTCAGCTTCAATGGAGTGTCAATGATTTTTGGCCTTGCATCTTGGAAAATGATGGGGCTGTGCAACTACATTCATCCATAATCGAACTATTGGCTGCATTTCTTGGGAAAAATTCTTACCACACAATCTGAACCATCTCCCAAAATGTGGTTCCATAGTACCTCATTGGAGTGTCAATGCTTTTTGCTCTTGCATCGTGGATAACCTAATGCCAATGGAATGCAGATAATCCACAATGAACATCTTGCCAATCTTTATTGGCTAAAATGCTAGTGATGATATAACGTCCACCTCCTACATCTGAGCACCCACGGAACGTCATCCATTTTTGTGGAGGCTTTGTATGCTACACAGCAATGAACTGCATTGTGCTCTTCCTATATAGTGTTTTATGCGGTCAGTCTTTGCAATCTGTCCTTGTATACAACTTTACAAATATGCATGGAATGTCTCACAGAGGAGATTTTTTACTTGTAGGTGTAGGGTCGATATTAACGAATGCGCCATCTGCTTTACTGTAAAGTTACTTTTGGCAGTCTCTCGAGTTTGATTATCCACTTTTCTCATTCCTACAGTTATGTTGGATTAAAAATCTTGGAACACCTCTTTACTAAAGGTTATGATATCACCCAAAAATGAAGATGTTGTTATTTGTGATTTGAGTGACCTTACTTTACAAATCATCTTCGATGCTTGATGGACTTCAACGAACGTACGCTCCAAATAGCCTATCCCTTGGAATAATTCTTGGCCTGCGCCTTGATGGTGATTCTATTTGCACTGCGGAATTGAGGAAACTGGCAGCCCTGGAATCATCTGGATAGTTTGTCATCCAGTTCTTCACCATCCATCAGCACATGGCATCTGCTCAATGGGCAAAAACTTGTTGGCAAAATCTCACATCCCAAAGATAAATGAATTAACAGAGTCAGAGATTACTGAATTGACTAGTTTGATGGTCGATGAAACAGCTTTGGCCATGCTGACAAAGCAAGGAAGATGAGGAATCACAATTTTAAGTTTCTACAGGAAAATCATATTTGACATCTAGGTTCAGCTATATTGCACGAAATGACAGGCAAAATATTACAAACTGAAAGCTAAGAACTTTGAAACTTCTGAATTTCAGCAAGACACGTGGAATTGCTACCTTATGTTAGGATTTGTGCGTGGTTATATTCCATGGAACACTATCTCAAATCTGGAGCTGCGACGGTCATATAAGCCATTACACAATGACCCAGTAGTGCTGTCTGCTATGACCCCTAGCAACATTTGCCTAAGGGAATATGCACTGACTGTGGATGCAATTAGGAAGCAATTGCAGTAACAAAATAAAGTTAGTTTAGCTTTGAAAGGATGGACTTCAATGAACAAACTAGCCATAACGTCGGTCATTGCTTACTATTAGGCTTAGCACCGGGTCCCAGTGACCCGCCAGCGGTCTGGGTATGGACCACAAAAACGGGTCGGTTCCGTTCCAGAACCGTCCAAAAGACTGACCCGCTGGCTCTTGGTGCACTCAACCCAGAGCAGTACCCGTCAACCCGCGGTTTTCGCCAGGTCTCACTAGACCAGTCGGTTCTAATTACAGATTCTGCGTTTCGGGTTTCACATTTTTAGTAGCATTCAGACACCTATGGTAAGCAATTTCATGACCTCATATGGTCCTTGGCATTGGTAAATGCCTCGATAGAAAATGGTCTAAAAGTGGTGGGCAGCTGCCCGTGTGCTAGGTAGTAATAAATATGTAGTGACTTACTTCGCGGTAGACTCCAACCATTCAATAGTAGGCCATACTTATAAGCATGTGTTGGTATTGTACGGCTATCATTTTCTGGTGCGCCAGCAAAGAGTATCTCTATCCCCGCACATTTCAAAACTGTCGCGATTTTGCTCTTGTTTCGTCAGTATTTTCAAATATGCGTCAGTCCTGACCCGTATTGGGCCATATATGGTTTTCATTCGACCCTAATTCAATGTCAGTCTCGCAACGTTCAGTACAAAGTTTTACTGCCCAGTATGGGTACGTACTTGCTTGTATCTGTGGCTGAGCCATGTTCATTTCGCGGAATAGTCCATGGTGGATCACTTGTGATACTCCAACTTGTGTGTACCACCTGGTATCAGCTTATATTCATCCGTACTCATTAGTATCTGATTCTGTGTTGAGTTCATTTCGCACAAGTACAGAGTCTATCGCAGAAAGTACTTAGGTTTATATTCATACTGCTCAATACTGCACAGTACTAATCTGTACAACGCCAGATTTAACACTTCAGTCAGTTCACGCCTGACTTCATATGTTGTGTATCGCATTGATTGCTTTTGTCGCACACGTTACTCTCCAGTATTGGTGTGTACCGATCAATATCAATAGATTGACTGGGTTCATTTGATTTATTCCTAGCCTTTCGGCCAGAACAAAAAAGAGTTTTCCCATATTTCATGTAACGGGAAAGTATGCAAAAGCACGGGCTTGCATTGGAGCGAGAATCCCAAAACATGAGAACTGTCAAGAGTTTCAGCAAGAGCTCGGAGGCTGAGCCTGGGCTAGAGCCTGAGCACGAGCGGGAGGTCTTGGCACCAGATTGTATTGATGGGAGCGAAGTAATTAATGATTCCACCAGTCCGGGTTTTGTCCAGTCCAGTCCAAGAGATTTTTGCACCTATATCAGATCAGCCCAAATTTCCACTTGACTGGTACGGACTGAGACATGACCAGTCCACTCGGATGGAATTAGCCCGATGTCACTGGGAGTCAGCCATACACCGAGTCACTGAATAGTGACATACAATAGTAGTCATGTTCGTGAGAAAGAGCGGTTCTGGCTCGAGGAGCATAGGAACAGGTTGAGAGGATGTGATAGGCTACCAGAATATGAGGAACCACACAAATTGCGCAGATCAATGATGGCTCGGTAAGATTGGGTGAGCAGCCTGGTAAATTGCGTTGATATATGAAGGCTCGGCCAGAGTGCTTGAGGAACCACAAAAATTGCGGGGATCTATGAACGCTAGGCAAGAGTACGTGGGTCCAAGAGCTGTAAAGAATGCAGTGTGTATTCCGTTGTTTGATGAGATGATGTTTATCTACCCTGGGGTCACCCAAATATATACTCCCTGTTGCGATAGAGAAGGGGAGAACCTTGTGTATTGGCTATGGTGTGATAACTAGGTACACGTCTAAAGTTGCAAGATGCGTAGGGAATGGACGAGTAGTGTGAAGTCTAAAAGCGCTATCACGAGCCTTCTGCTGAATCAACACTCCCCGGCGCCCATTCCATCTCCGCAATCACTGTAACTCCGTACTCCCCCCGCCGGCTTCCCCCATGCTGAACTGAGTGGTCGTGGTGGTGAGAAACGGATTTTCCTGCCACAGCATCTGCATGGACCGAGTCAGACTGAGCCCATCCAGTCCAAGACTGGCAATCTGCGGTCCAGTCCAGTATGCCCATCCTGTTGGACTGGACTGAACAGAGCCCGATCGCGGACTGGAATCGTCCGGAGTGGTGGAATCATTCGAAGTCGGGAGTCCAGGAGCAAGAGAACAGGTATATAAGAGGAGCGGAGCGGCAGTTGTTAAGGCAAAGCAGCGCATTCAGCTGCAAAAAACCCGCCAACTCGCATCCCTGAATATACCGAGGGAAGCTTGTTATGTTTTTCGACTCTACACCCCGTGAAATGGCTTCCTGCTAGGAATGGGAGAGTCCTGATGGAGAGGCGTCACCTCTGTTTACACGTCGTTTAGTGTTTTCTTTCTCGTCTTTTGTTTTTCGTGACTGTTCTAGCGTGTGAAAATTTTCTGTCTATGAGTGATTAAAGCACATACGAAGGGAAGAGCGAGTCCACTAGGTAGTATTGGTCAGTACTAGCATATACTTCTTCAACTCAACCTCGGCAATGTTATTGAGTTGTAATATTTGGATTCATTTAGTGCTTTGCTTGTCAGGATCTTCTAGTATTGTCTAATGACTCAAGCGTGCTGTATTCAGTATCTGTTTTCGCTGTCTCTGATAGTGCTTTTTCCTTCATTGAAAATTACATTCAGCCGTTTCCTGCTTGAAACCATTAACAAATGATGTAGCCTTGCCGAGTTCAACAAAACCCTACGCCATCACTCGAGTGACGTCGAATTTTTTAAGTACTTAGCTACATCTACTGTGACCTACACCTCTCACCCTGGCTTGCTCACTTTTTGACCTCACCACACTTCACAGAATCTCTCCCACGATGCATACACCACCAAGCTCTCTGCCATATGAACCTGGCCATTTCTTTCAGTCTTCTTTAGCTCGTTTATCCTCTCCAAACTGCCTCGTCGACAAGGATGCCACTGCCCACACCTACGAGCTTACGACTGCGATGGACTGGTGTTCGTCAAGGGCTGTTAGTGGTCTATTGCATGATAACGAGGCCGACAAGGATATTGAGGTGGATACTAGTGATGTGGTGGACGAACCTGCTGATGATGCGGATAGTGAACACATCGAGAGGCTTGTTGATTCACAAGTTGATGAACGCGCTAATGAGATTGACCATGTGGCCATGGAAGGGGGTAATGTGGAGTCTCTGAGTGTTGACGGAGACACTGATGGGAGTGATGACTGTCTTGCTGCCACAAGCAGCTCTCCTCCTACGCATCGAGCCAAAAAGTCACGAGGTGGTACTACAATCCACTCCGCTATGACACAGTCAATAGTCGTAAGTTCTCGCCCCAACTGGCTGCAATGCTGTGATAAGGTGATTTAATCCATTATCAGTGGGAGTACTTCAACAATGGCATGGTTTACGCCAAGTGAAATGCAGAAGATATTTAGACTGTCAGTCGGCTGACTACCCTTGCAATTAAGCAAGTAAAGGTCAGTATCAGCAAGTACTAAATGGGAATATCTGGTTTTAAAGTAATTACTTCCCTTAGCAATGCATGGCCAACGAGCGGAAGCAGTACAAGAGCCGTCCATGTCTACTGAACAAGATTTCAGCAACTGCAGGGATTTCCAACAAGGTAGATGAGCTAAGGGAGGCTTTGGAGGAATGCATGTCAGCAGGCGAGCAACCTGGAGATGGTATCATACATGATGATTTATGATGTCTCGCCAAGACTTTGGTATGATTCCTTATATCTTCACGAATAGTAGGGACTGAGCCATGTTAGAATAAACTATTGACATTGCCCGTCACAAAGTGAAATTGGTAAATCTCTGTACCGATTCCTTCATCTACTTCTCGTCATCCGGTCGCCGTCTGCTTTGCAGAGTTGAAGTTGATAGCTCCAAAACAAATCTAAGATCTTGTCTATTTTATACAACTGGGAGACCCTGTAGACGTGGTTGGCAGGAAGATTATACGGAGTTCTGCACCCGCGCCAGCGAGGCAGAAGCATTTGTAAACAAGGCCTTTACAAAGGCAAATATGAAGAAAGGCAAAAGCAAAAGGTAAAAGGCAGTAGGAAGGTCAGGAAGGATGACAGCAATAACAGTGGTAAGTGTAGTGACGAAAATGGCAATGATAATGTTAATGGCGATGCCGATGCCAATAGCGATGGTGATAAGGTCATACAGCCAAATAACCCAACAAAGAGGGTGGTAAAGAAGTCGAAAAGGAAGGTAGAGAAGTAGGGGGGAACTTGGGCATAGTGTTGTAGAGAAGACGAAAAACATCATCTGCAAAATGGTACTATTGTGTATTGACAAGTTCTGAGAAGTATTGACTTGTATTGAAGTGTAACAAAGCATGTTGATAATTCTTTCAGCTGACGAAGCGATACAAAAGAATACCAGTCAGTACTTACAAGTACTACTCGATACGGTCACACTACGCTCAAACTAACTTCATTTATTTGCATATCATAGGGAAGCGTAGTGAATATTACCCAAGTATACCAGCCAATACTAGTTAGTACTCATTGACCTAATTGCTTGTATTGTGAGTCGCAACAGAACTATAGATTACAAGTGCTTAAATGGTAGAACAGTGCCAATTATCTCACCAAACCTCGACATTTTCCGTTCCCTAAGAGACCGTTCCAATTAAGCAACACTCTCCTTATCGACAGAGATTCCCATCGCCTCCAGATCAGTGATACCCTCATCGACATTCGGTTCAAGAAAGCAATGAACATTATGCTTGACACTCTTGGCAAGCATCTCACTATCAGTATTCTCATCCGGGAACATTTCCAAGACCTCGCGGTGTGTTCCCATGGTATTGCTGATGTTGGTCTATGGAAATCCATCGTGGTTAGTTCTGCCACTAATGCATGAACAAAAGAAAACTTACATTGAGTTTCTCGCAGCGAGCAATGGAACTCTCCGGAAGTTTACAGGCGAGGTAAAGCACCTCCAAGAGTCGCTTGCTCTTCATACCATGAAGTCGTTTATCCGGAACGTACTCAATGATGTTTTTGACTTCTTGTTTGCCGATCACATGGTTCTGTTTCTTTGTAAGTATAAGTACATTGAAAGTAGTAGAAGTTACTCACACCTGATCACTCAACACTTGAATGCAGATACGTCTGTTAACCTTGGCTGGGTCGACTTCGGTTCCCTCATTAGCCATTGTGGTAAGGATGTGATATCTAATCATGTCGCAAAGTATTGTATCAGCCTTGCTGAGGGTCCTGGGAGGGTTCTGTGCAACAGAGTGCACAATCTATTTACTATTTGTCAGTAGCGATCAGTACCAGTTAGTATCTGGAGGTAGCAATGTACTTGTACTTTTGGCATACTGGTTCTGATTCTTTGATCGTCTTTGAAAGTTCGGTAGCGATACAGATATGCAGGAGAAAGTTCGGTAGCACAGCTTGAAATGGTCGGTACTGCCAGCTTAGCATGCCAAGCATCGTCAACTGACATCAGAACCCCTTCAACCACCAACGACCAGCCTGTGTCAATACACACACCAACAACAACAACAACAGGATGAGCCTCACCAGCTCCCAGCGGTCGGCGGCCAAGATCTTACAGCAACCCTTACCACTCCGCCCTGGCAAGTAAATCGACAAACTTGCCGCAACAATTATCGTGCGTGGTGGTGGATACACAGAAGATGATGTTTGGGATGCTCACGAGAAGTTCAAGGTTGTGCCAAGGGATACCATACACGTGGGTGAGATATGAACCTTTTGAAAACTTATAGGCACACCAGTACGCAGTCTTGGCTTCATGCACGCGTTCAAGTTCCGGAACCCTTTAGGTCATCCCCCGTCGGTAACGGCTTGTCATCCCACCCCGGTCCTAAGCTCCCATCTTCTCTCTACCAGGCTCTGATGGGCCCACCGGGATTCCAATCACGACACTCCGAAAATGGTCTACCAAGTACAAACCCTCATATCAGCCACGGGTGTCAAGAAGAAGATGTGAGCTTTGATATTGGCAACAGGAATCAAGACGACGATGCGAGCTTCGATATCGGCAGTGGGAACCAAAGCATGGATTTGAGCTTCGATATCGGCAATGGCAATCAAGACGACAATACCAGATTCGATATCAGCAATGGCAATCAAAGCATCGATGTGAGCTTCGATATCAGCAAAGGGAATCAAGACGACAATGCGAGCTTTGATATTGGCAAAGGCAAACAAGGTAACTATGCGAGCTTCAACGTAAGCATCGGAATGCAGATTTGGCATGGATGCCATTAATGTTGTTGATGCCGAGGTTTTGAAGCTCGTTCAAGTGTTTCAGAGTATCGGTACTGAAGGAATTTTTGAATTAGTATGTATCTATACTGCTCTCTACCCGATATATGTTAATTGCTTTCTAGATGTCGGCTGCATACCATTGTACATTCCATAAGCAGAAAGGGTGCAACACGATACTGCCGGACACAAATGACTCGCCAGTACATTAGTTGGAAGATGGGAAGAGAAAGGTGGAAAAGAAAAAGGAGCTCTCGGAGGAACGCAAGGGAAAGCCAAAGAGAATGTCTGAGAACACTCTGCAGCAGGACGATTGCCCTCACCTCAGACGTGAGAGGAAGTACTTGGACAGCAAGCTGGGGCCTTACTGCGCTTGTTCATAGGGATATATGCAAGGATTTATCAGCTTTATTTTTAGCACACGGGGAGTTTGGGTATTCATAGCGAGCCATATACCATAATACTGCTTTGGAAATTATATGTCGGGTAACTGCCATTACTGTTCAGTATATTTTGGTATTGGATAGCTAGAAATCGACAAACCAGTGCAAAAAAGAAAAAGCTGGTGGATACTGTACAATACAAGCGGATACCCGTTAGTATTAGTCAGTACCTTGCCACTGCCTCTCTATTGAACAATCTCTCTATTCTGTTCCAGACGAACGAGCCGTATAATACTCATTCCAGGTGCCTATCTGACTACTTAAGAAAGGATTCACAGACGAAAGTTGCTGCCGGTGGAAAAATTTTAACCATGTTTGAGTGATCACATGAAGGCGCAGGCAAATCGTCGTTGATGCACGGCCTCCATTTCAAGCCCTCTGACGGGGTTTAGTCGTAGTCTCATGGATTTAGGGAGAAGTACGCGCTGTGTTGGAGCAATGTTATCGGTAGAACTCCCTTGAGAAGCTGAAATCTTCAGGTAATATGTTCAAGTATGCAACTCTCTCTGTTTAGGTCAACTACCACTTGCAGGTGGCATGCAAAGCCATAATATGTAACCCATATACTTGCGTCGAGCTTATATGTTCATTCAGCAACTGATCGAAGCCTCCATTTTAAACTTTGGAGTCATGCCAACAAAAATAGTTTCAATCACGCACGGAACACAGACTCAATCGATGAATAATTTACAATTCATACCCAAATCTCTGGACCAGACTGTTTATAATATCCGGGAGTTGAACTAGGTTTTATTGCGCCTATAGTCCATGCTGACATTCTCTGCATACATTTACTGCGATTTTCACCAAGGCTTGAATTCAGTTGAAATCGGTCAAACTCTAAACAGAGGTTTGACACTGTCCGAGAGCTATCAGCCTCAAAAATAATGCTCAGCAGAGTATGTGTAGCTTTGAAGCAGGGAATTAGAGGGTACGCAGCAAGCTAGTGATAGTCTTTCAGAGAGCGTTTTCACGCTGTGACAGCCATGTGATTTTGCCATATTCGTGACGAGTAATAGCTGCGTGGCCATTCTGTATTGATATTGGAGGGTATTGGCCACTACCATCACATACTTGTTGGTTTATGCCTATCAACTAACAAGGTTATACATCATTCGTTCCTACTTGGCTTGTCCATCCGATCTATTCTTCAAGCTCCATTCTCTCGGGTTCCTCCTGCTCCTCTTGCTCCTCCTGCTCCTGCTCCTCCTGCTCCTCCTACTCGATACCATCCCCCTCTTCCCCGTGTAACACCACTTCCCATTCACGCTCTACATCTTCCATGATTTGTGCGGCCAGCTCTTCATCTATCTGGCCATAGTCCCTGTCACCGTCTCCGTCATCTGCCAAACCACCATCGACAGCATCAATATCCTCCAGTCGCGCAATACTCTGCATGTCATCCAAGATTCCTAACCAGAGTCCTCCGGTAGGTTAATACTTGCAGGAATGATTTTAAAGCAGTGGAATACCTTCGAAGCATCTCCGTTGTTTGAGCGGGAATAGGGAATCGTGCTTTACAGGAAAAAGAGAGGGCATGATTCGGAAGCGATGAAGGAGAAGCTCTTTAGCATTATGGCTATGCATCCTCATTTTGCAGTGGAGGAGGTTGAGAAGCACATTTCCTTGATGTTTGAGCCATTTAATCAGCCTTTGGGCATGCAATTGCAGCATCCTTCTCTCCCCAACGACCCATTGTTGAACGAAGTACCACCGCATAGCATCCCTAACATACTGGTATACTGCCCAATCATAATTTGTCATAAGCCTTTGAATATCCCATATCACATCGTTTTCTATACCATTTTCTTGAACATCTTTTGTTGATAATTGCCTCAAGTTGGCATCACCGACTTTGCAAATCTTAGCGTTGTGTTTCTTCACCAAGTTGTCGAGCTGCTTCCATCTTCCGTTAATCTTCGCAATGAACTTCTTTGCCTTCTTGTGGCCTCTGACTCGCTTGTGAAGGACGTCAACTTCCACTCGCCTCTCTGGCACTATCTTGATGTGCTCTGCCTGTAGGTAACAAAGTTGTATCAATGCATGAGCACATTGATGGCCCAGGAAGTGCTCACCATTTCTTCTCCACTTCTCCCGTGTCGAGTCGGTCAACGCGAGGAGTCTCGTCACCCTCGGATTTCGTCTTCGTAACCGTTCTTCCTCCGATAGAACCTTCAAGACCTCATCATGATTCGATTTTTGAGGCACCCTGTGGTAGATCAGTAATTATCAATCTTGTGTGGTATATTCCAGTACTCACCGGTATTGAGTATAATACCTGACTTGATCAGCTGATTGCTCCACGATGAAATCTAATGTAATCTTTCTCCGTGGATGCACGCGCCCTGATTTATCGATTCGCTCTGCTACCACCATAGTTGTTATCTGTGCAAGAGTTCCCTTTGCATCTTTTGCCATTTCAACCATCTTTGTCCAGCGGCGTCCCAGGTATTGCCCATGTCTTCTCTAGAACGTTGAGCATTGTACAGCCCTGTATGAGCATTCCATTAGGATTGTAATGAATCTATTTATATTGGCCAGTACCTACCAAAAGAGTCTATCTACTGCATTAGGCGGGAACTTGATGAAACTTTTCCCGACCAGATAAGATATTGCATCATTTACCATAGATGCTCGGGCTCTTCACCAACCATGAGACCGTAATTTGTTGTGTGAAGATGGTTGTACAAGAAATGGCACTGGTACTCATGCCCATATATATGAAACCTCCCTATTGATGCTTCAACTACCTCCATTCAGTACGGATTGTAGCGGTACAGAGCTCTCTCAAACACACATGCAACATCATAACACAACTTCAGCTCGGCGAAGTGGGATATCTCATTCAACACAGCATCTATCAGTCTGATACCGTGGCTCTGCCGCTCACCACTACCGTAGATATTCAGAAACCTCAGATTTATGCCATGAAGGCATGTAATCCCAACAACGCCACTCTCGTCTCACTACTTCTTTGTCGCGGTAACGGTTCCGGGTCTATTCCATCCGTCAGTGGCCTTAAATTTGTGCCTGCAGGCATCTGAGGGGATGATTTTGTTGACCTGCTCATTAGCGCTTGTTGCCAAGTGGAACTTCTTCGTGACATAGTCGACGAAGAGTTTTTGTTCCAAGATCTCAAAGTCCCCCAGTGTATGCCTCTTCAGTCATGCATGCTGCATATGTCCGTGCATTGCTATCCAGATGGTACGGTCTTTATCTTCATCGGAGAAGATAATGCAGGGTGGACACACATTCACAAGTTGTTCCTCCTTCCACGGAGTCTGTTGGTCGGCTTCCTCGATTGCTGATGCCATCATTGTATCTACCTGATATTTCGTGGCAACCCGGTGATGGTAGGCGTCTCCAAGCTGAATCACTGTGTAGATCAGTATTGAAGAGTATTAGGCAATATCTGGGCATACCGGGCGCGAAATGTCTGGCAGAACCATGTTGTTATCTGCTTCAAAAGCTGCTCGAAGGGCTCCAGCGCAACTCAGTTTGGTGATATAACCCCTGGTACACTGTTCATGTAGAGTGCAAAGCAGTTGAAGTGAGAACACAGTATGAGGCTTTCTCGCGCTCGACAGGAAGAATCCAGAGAATATGAGGCAGCTCACTGAAGTTGCGCACTCGCAATGCGCACTGTCTCTCCATGTATAGCTCTCCATGGTGATGTGCCTAACGTTAACGACATCTCGATGGATGCATTCCCAGGCTCTCTCCGACCGGCTGTCGATACCCTCCGAGAACATCTTTTCAACTTCTCGCAAGTTTTTAGCAAGCTTTTGCCTCTCGCTGAGCCACGACCTCCTCTTACTGTTCGTAGTGCCGATCGTCTGGTCAACACAATGTACACCGTCGTTTCGAACATACGGTTTATCATCTGGCTGGTTATGAAGCTTCTCTTGCTCGTAATCAAGGTGAATGGGCCGGAAACAGTTGTGGTCTCCTCCACTGGTGCGATTTTGGATTCTTTCAATCAGATTCGGAGCTTGAAGGTGGATCCTCCTCTCTCCTTTCCATAAATCCAATCATCTGCGCCTTTCGGCCACCATATTCACCGATTGCAACTGTCTTAAAATCAGCTGTTTTGCGCTTCCTAGCCTTGATATCTGAGTATGAGAACATCGAGGGGATGAGAATTAGGCATAGATCGGCACAAGTGTGACCTGCAATAACAGATGAAAGTGGTAAATGAAATGGTGCGGTAGGTGCCGATAAGGCGGGGTGAATATGGAACTGAGGTGTCGAGGTGATGAATGTGAAATGGAGGTTAGCCTGTAGATGAGGCTCTGTGGGACCCTAAACTGAAGCCCTACAGACACCAACGGGTTATTTCACCCCGTAGTCTTTACATATTTACTTGCAACTATAGTTCAATCTTTCTTAGTTGAGGCGGAAAATAGTTCAACGCATTTAGTATGATGCATTTAGTACTTGATTATACTGAACTATACCAATGAGTATTGGTTGATACCAATTGAAATCTCGGAGTCCACAGTAATGTGACTAAATTTCAAGTATACGATATTACTTGCGAGTATGAAGCAGTACTGCACTGTAGTTAAGAATTGTTGCCTATCCAGTTATTATCACTCGTTAATTCGGATACCCAGCAGTACCATTTACTTCTCTATAAGTCAGCACTATCAATTTGAATGGTTGCACTTTATTGGAATGCGGTGGTAGTTTACCTAATATAAACTGTATTCTACGATATCTTCTTTGAATGAATGTCATAAACGGACCAGCTTCCACTCCTTCGGTTCACCTTTCACAGCATCGTAAGGGATTGTAAGCTTTTCCAGCTGAGTAGAGAGCATGATGTCGTAGATTCTCTCCTGAGTAGCAACTAACTCGGCACTCCAATGCTCGGGTGCACGGCATTTGAGCTTCCTAGCAGTCAGAATGCTCTGCAGCCTGTGACGGGGAAGCTTCTGAAATTGCTCCATACCATTCGGGGTCTTCGCATCTGTACATTGTGGTGTGAATCACATTAATCTCAGCCATGTCATTATGGGCTACTTACTGATGATTGCAAGAATTGCTCAAGAAACCAACATCCTGAGTTTATCTCTCCCGGCTGTTCCTTCAAAGGTCTCAGGTACTCTCAGCAGTTTGCTCGCTTGCTGACGTCAATCCGAGCTGTCGCGCATAGTTTTAAACTCTTCAACACTTTATCCGCTGTCGAGGATGAGGGTATAGTACGATCCTCTATCGCCGGCGCTGTTCAGAGCTCGAGCAGGAATCTTAGACGGTTCAACAAGCCGGACTGTATGTTCGCTGTGGTTCCCAAGGTATGCCACCTGCTTGGTCAGTACTGTATTTCTTCATATTTGAGTATCAAGAGACTTGCTGTTTCTCGCAAAAGCTTCACTCCCTTTGTGTGTACTCTTTTAAGGCTCTCCGTTTTGCCTAAGCGGCCCTCTTCATGGATCTCCTCTACTTTCTCTTCGTAGTACTCCATGTTCTCCTCATAGACATTCACAACCTCCTTTGCATACACTCGTGTGAACCCTAGCAACACCTTATACCCAAACCCTGCCTTGGGTCTGCGTAGATCAGTGGAAACTGATTCCTTTTCCTCCCTCATTGCAAGGTTCCATGTGCTCATCTTGTTACAGCCCAAGCGAGATACTTTAGAAGCGGTCAGAGCCCTCGCACGCTCGAGGATCTGCATAGTGGTATACTTAGTCGTTGTTCTGGCGAGATCTATCACAAGTACTTTGTCGGCAAAGTCCTCTAAGATACTATTGTCTTCATCTCCGGCAAGACCAGATGCTTTGTTTACATCCGAGTCTACTTCATCATTCACATCCTGTACGAATCAGTCACCGTAGATACCAGTAAAGATTGGAAAGTGGAACTTGAGAACGCTTTGCGGCTCTCGATCTACTCTTCATAGGTTTTTTCTTTCTCCGCTGCCGAGGCATTGGCTGATCACTCTCTTCTTCATCCTCTTCGTCCCCATGTTCCTCAGCTTCTTCTCTGCCATGTTCTTCATCATCCGCATGGTATACCTGTCAGTATTAATCGGTACAATGAAGTAATGAGGGGTGTAACCCAAGACATCCTGGTCACAACCTTCCGAGGCTCCTTTGCTCTCAATTTCGAGCTCTCCGATTGAGTTCCACTCTCGCAGTCAGTTTTAGCTCTGACCAGCCGTGTTCCTCAGTTGCCATTCATTTGCAAGTCGTGAGTTGTTTCCATGGCATCATGTAGATACCCACTCTCATCATCATCATCATCACCATCATCATTATCATTATCATCATCATCATCATCATCATCATCATCATCATCATCATCATCATCATCATCATCATCATCATCATCATCATCATCATCATCATCATCATCATCATCATCATCATCATCATCATCATCATCATCATCATCA
>Ga0307514_10000665_pt1 | contig 61785 bp, 74 predicted proteins | sample 16_EM_MG_FD_203088 | JGI IMG/M metagenome (GOLD analysis project Ga0307514, IMG submission 203088) | Populus trichocarpa ectomycorrhiza microbial communities from riparian zone in the Pacific Northwest, United States - 16_EM | ecosystem: Host-associated > Plants > Roots > Unclassified | place... | reverse complement strand
ATACTTGACCCGATCTGGGCCTCCTTTCGGGAAAAGGTGTTTGTGAGAATCGAAGTTCGAGCGTAGGGACTCGAGAAACTTATCTAACTCCTTCGCTCCTCCGCAGTACCGCACAGGGTCGACCATCATGAAGTTCTTCGATTGAGTCGGCTCGGAAGTCTCGTTCCGTTCAGTAGGCCGACTGTGGTCAAGCTCTGCAAGCATCCAAGTGCGTTCTTCTTTCCATTCGGCTTGTTGTTCAAAGAGGAGTTTAAGAAGGATCCGATTCTGCGCCATCATCTCCTTATTGTGGTCGTCGGTTATCATGGATACGACATCATCGGTATGCGTTTTGGGTTCAGGGTGGGCTGGCTCTTCATCGTCTTCTTCGTCTTCATCGCTTGGTACATCTTCTTCGTCACGATGTTGAGCATCGCTGTTGCCACCATCATCAATGATTTCGTCCTCCGGTAGTACCGAGACGCGTGCGGTAGGAATAGGGGTAATTCGTCCAATCGACGTATGGAGACTCCATGCTCGCACGCACGTCAGCCATGCGCAATGGAATTCGTAATGCTTTCTTTGGAGGCATTGAGGGTTAATTGGCGTTTAATTGTTCATTCTGTACAAATCGCAATGCGTTGAAAAGGAGGTAACTCGCGCGGCCTCGTGAGAGAAACGTATCCGGTATCTGAAAGACCGAAAATAGTGTAAGGGCGCGTATGTCCGCGTCCGGCTGTGTAGGGATACGGCTGATATTATGGTATACGGTTGCACATGGCGCACGAGTGAGATCAAGTGGAGAAGTAAGTAGTACAATTTTCGGTAAAGATCTAAGTGTCGTGGCGATGACTATATGAGTGCAGTTACCCGGCGCTGGACATATCACGTGCCGCGCCGTTACACAACGTCTGAAAGTCTATTTGCACCGCTTGAAGGGTGTTGATGCCCTCTTGACGCAATTATCATAGTATTCCACTCGTTCTGGGCACAATACTTCAAACCATTGATTGTGTATATCTTCACCTTCCCAGTGGAAATCCCCCTTTGGCAGAGGTAAAGGCATCACACAGCGAACAATGACGTATTCTCTATCCTATGACATCAGTTCCATGTGCTTTTTCCACCGCTATTCGTTGGTAGCCGTGTTGGATGGTTGCACAGTTGGGACAACCTGAGAACTACTCAGTTTGTTCTGGGATGCATGAGGTTTGAGTGGTCAAAGTGATATGTGATGCCAAAGCAATGCCCAGTGTTGTATTCCATCCTCACTGCAAGTACTAAATCTCGTATTGAGGCTCCTCATCCAGGAGGTACCTGGTGGTTATGCAAGATGAAGAATGGGCCGTTTTGTGTTTGTTAACCAACAAAACAAATTGAACCAGGAAATCGCAGGAACTCGAATATATATATCTCTTCTTCCCGCCTTCACCACCATTCTCTTTTCCTCCCGTATTAAAGACACCGCCAACACACCGCCAGCATTCTGAACTATCTCGACATCATGTGACTTGCACAAAACAATGCGTCTCGTTCCAAAACACACCCGATAACCTGCACAACTTTGTATGTTCCATCTGGGCTTCCTTCCGCTACATTCAACTGTATCATAATGCTAACGCATCCGGTGTAGATTCATTTTTAACTCCCAGCGATGGCACTAAAAGGCAGCCGCAAAGGAAAGGGGAAGGCAACTGCTAGGGCAAACATGCCAACATCGGTTATAAATCAACACCTGTTGTTGGATCGGGACTGTATCAAGGGATTCATCTCGGAATACATCCGTGGACTTATACGGATATACAAAGTTTGCGGCGTCAAGGATGAAAGGGCAAGGGACTTCTTTTATGATATAATCTTTCTTGATCCAGTCACAACTCGCCACTTTTCACAATTCCACCTCATGTGGCAGGACTGCAGGAGTACGAGTTCGCCTGTCTGGGAGTGGTGGGCCGCCTTCCGGTCATATATAGGGCAAATGTTTGACAAAACCCGCGACCAAATGAACAATTGGACGTGGGGCAACCGCTGTGTCTTCGGAGATCAAGTCGTTTGCTCCGATCCGCAGACAACCAGCTCGGAGAAGGTTCTATCCACAAGCAAGCATTTCTCTTGGTACGGTACCGATGATCTCATGGCAAAGATTCAGCCACCAAGCTGCCGGCAGTACAAGCTGGGCGACTTCCTTGCTGTTAGACCACTGAATTAGGAAGAGATAATCTACAAGGATGATGATGATGAGAACTGGGCGAATCCCGGAGCGCCGAGCGATGGAAGCAGCCGGTTTAGCGATGGCAATGACTATGACAACGGCGAGGGTGAAGATGACATGCAGGGCTGTGAGAAACAAACCAGGAAAGGGAAGGGTACAAAGGATGGGAAGGGGAAAGGGAAGGGGAAGGCAACAGAGGTAGGGAAGGGGAAGGGGAAGGGAAATGGTAAAGGGAAAGGTATTGTTAAACAAACCCCAAGAGGAGATGATATCTCTTGTGCCGTTGCTTTGCAGTTGCAGAAATAAATGTATTAGGCAGACTCGGACAAGGAGGGCTAACTAGAGCAGGTATATTTTCAGCCGGAGTCATCACCCGCAGTGTCAATTTCCTCCGATGATGAGACTGACTCTACCAAGGAGTCGAACAGCGAATATGACTCAGAACTTGACTCTGATGTGGATATGTGCATGGAGAATGATGTGGAAGCACTGGACAAGATTGATTTAGAAGGCGATGTGGATATGGAAAGTGACGGTGACGATGAAGAGGAGGATGATGAAGAGGAAGATGATGAAGAGGAGGAAGATGAGGAGGAGGAAGAGGAGAAGAATGAGGATGAGGATTATGGCAAAGAACCTCGGACAATTGGCCAGGGAGAGATGGTAAATACATCAGCTAATAATGTAGATACCAGGGTAGATGATCAGCCAATCGTGCTACCTGAGCAAGGCCAAGAGATGCGCGAGCATACCCCATAGGCACAACCTGCGGTGCCTGCCCCACGGCCACAAAGCCTGGAGCCTTGCTCAAGACCACGAACTCCAGAGACTCATCTCCTCAGTGGGCTGGAGCATTTGGAGCTTATGGCGTCGCAAAAACCTCACCCGGTGGTGCCAACTTTGCGAGATGCTGAGGCAGCCGGAAATGCCTCGATGTGGATGTCGATTAGCAAGTGGCGACAGTCTCCCTGATGTCCCTCTCCCCAATGTTCCACTCCCTAAAGTCGCTCTCCCCAATGTTGCTCTACCCAATGTCGCTCTCCCCAATTTCACTCTCCCTGATGCACACCCAGATGGCTCAGTAGGCGAGGAGTGAACCAGTCCTTGCGTTTCAGAGGTGGCGATGGTTGTTGCATTTGAGTTAGAGTTGGATTCTTGTGTTGTTCGTTTCCTTCGTTCTAATCTATTTATCTCACGCATTTATTAATACACACATCGCGAGGTTTTTGGATCGCTCACAGCTTATTTTATTTATGGGTTCTGTATTGGTTTTATTTTATTGGTTGTATTTTATTCATAGTATTATGGGACATTGCCCATGCAGCGTTTTTGCAACTCCTGACATGTAAGGAACCTCCTGGTGATGTTTTTGAGGCTCAATAAGTTAGCTGAAAGTCTCATGAGCTTACAGACGGGGCTGTCCAGGCCCAGCACCAACTTTCGTCCCATTCTACAGTGTATAGTCCACTCCACACGTGTCGTCGACAATGCCAGAGAAGACCCTGTTCTATTGTCCTAAATTTTCATGCCGGAAGAAGTTCACCTCAAACAGCTGGTGATTTAAACATTTCAAATCTCACCATCCTAAAGACCTTCAAGTTGCACGCCAGAAGAATTTAACCATTCGCAGCGCGCCCCAACGCGTTGAGCCCGCTCAGCGTCTTGAAATCAAGGCTAACACAGATTCAGTCGAAGACTTCGACAAGTTTTCCTACCTCGAACACGTTGAAAACATCGCAGACTTGGAGCCTCGACCAACGCCACCTCCTCTGCTGCGGACGGAAATATACACTCGTGCCGGCGCTCCGGTGATTGATTACATTGCTGAGCTATGGGAACGCAACTCTCAGGGTTGCCTTGAGACGAACCTACAAAACAATCCCTACTACCCGTTTGCAACGCGTGAAGAATACAAATATGTCCAGTGTGGGATCAAGAAGAAGGGCATGAAGACGTACTATGACAACGTGCTGAAGGAAGGCAACACCGCTCTGCGTTTCCCAAGCTTCGAAAACGGGGATAGCATCCACAAGCTTGTGGCTAGCATGCAAGATGATCAGTCTCTCGGGGAGTGGGAACTACACACTCTCAAGGTTATGAGATGGAATGACAATCACCAACGCCCTATCAAATACTGGAGTCAGGACATCATCAAAAGCATGAGATGGTTGATGCAGCAGCCAGCCTACGCCGAGCATCTCATTTCCGCCCCTCATGGTTGCTTCAAGAGCGATACGCCACCGAAACGCCTCTAGGCCGAAATGTACACTGCGGACTGGTGGTGGGAGAAACAGGTAAGGAGAGTCACTCGAGGATAATAACGTGCTAATCGACATTCAGACAATCCTCAGAGTGCGGGATACACTGGTTCCCTTGATCTTCAAGTTCGACGAAACACATCTCTCGAATTTTGCTGGTGACAAGAAAGAGTAGCCTGTATATATGACATTTGGCAATCTCTCATCGAAGATCTGCCAGATGCCCTCAATGCACAGCATGATAATGTTCGCTCTCCTACCAATTCCAATCAAGAACCGCAATGTTCCTCAGAAGCGGCTGGATGAGTCGCGGCAAACGAACTGAGAGGTGCTTAACGAAGTACTCCGGTGGGTACTCAAGTCACTCACCTTTAAACACAATCCCAGCACCGAGAGCGGGTATTACAACATTCTCTTTGCAGATGGCAACTTCAGTCGTTGCACACTGGTTTTAGCAGCATGGCTTGCAGATTGCACAGAGTATAGCGACCTACATCATTTCTAGTGGCATGTCTGTTTTTGGTGCGATTGTCCAAAGAAAGAACTTGGAGATTATGTGCCTCCTGACAAGCAACACCCCCGGCGGGATCACAACCTATATAGAATGCTCGGCAATGCCAATACCAAGGCAGGCGATGCCGAACTCTCGTCCCGCCATGTTCACCGAGGATTCAACGTGTTTTGACATATTCCCTGTATGGTAAGCGACCTCCCTAAGCCCAATCTCCTCCATACAATGCAGATCGGTATGCTTGACCACCTCCAGAAGTGGATTTTCCACTTCATGAAGATGCACGAATGGCTTGACAAGTACAATGCAATTTGGTTAACCGTGCCTGCTTACCATCACCTCACACAAAACAATAAGTTATATGAGGAAGTTTCTCAATGGAATGGGTTGGAGACGAACGAATTGAGCTGGTACCTGCTTGGAGTTGTAATCCAGTCTCTACGAGATGGAAGCCCTGCTCAGCTTCCCATATTCAATCGCGCAATTGAGTGCGCACAGGGATTGTTAGAAGTCTATATGTATGCTCAATATAAATCCCAAGATGATGCAACATTGAGCTACATGGAGAACGCCTTGCGTCGTTTTCTCACTTACAAAGATGTTTTCTTACTCTAGCGAGCTGGCAAAAAGGCGCATGCCAAAGCCAACACCTTGAGAACAGAACTCGTGAAGAAGCGAAAGGTAGTCAAGGAAACAAACGCTGAAACTTAGACACCGTCCAAGAAGCAGCGCGAAATGAACGCCTGGCAGGATTATATCAATCACGAGATCAATATTTCCAAGGAGTTAGATGCCAACTTCAACTTTCGAAAGATCCACTTGATGTCTAATTGGGCTGAACAGATTCGTCGATACAGAGCCTTGCAACAGTTTTCTGCTGAGACACATGAACAAGCACATAAAACCAACCTCGAGCACGGTTGGAATGCCTCCAATCACAATCTCAACTACCTGCCACAAGTAATCACCTTTCAGCGTCACATTCTCTGCTTCAAAATCAGAGAGCTCTATCTCCAAGCCCCCACTCAGCATTGGGAGAACAGCGCTGCCGCCTGCAAAGTCTTCTCTTCCGGTGCTTATCTGGCTGCCCCCCTGAGCCCCCAGTCATAGGAGAAGCCCGAATTCATTGCACCCCAAAACCGCATTGATGGACCGCATCCTGATGCTATGATCAAAGACTTCAGAGCATTACTCGACAATACGCAAGACGCAACACACCGCGTGGCAATATAAAGCGGCACGGGGAAGTTTATCAAGCGTAAGATTCGTAACAAGATGTAGATATCGGATGAACAACTGCACACAATGAAGCTCCGTATTTACCATGGTATTAAAGTTCAAGTTGAGGGATTGGATGGTGAATGCATATCGCAGATGTGTCGATGCACAGGAAGCCGGAGCTCGCGCGAAGGGGATTGACAGAACAACTGGTAGTGGGTGAAGCAACGCCCGGAGAGGTGTTATGGCGCACTGAATGGGCGTCTTCCGTAGCAACTGCAACGACTATTCAAAATCAAGCTCCAAAACGAGGATAGAGCTTTCATTGAGTACTGGTTAGCCCTGGCGCTTACCACAATACCTGAGAACTTGGGTAACTTGGATCCCGTGTCAAAATTTGTACAAGTGAGAAAAGCAATGGCAGCCGTTGCTTTGCAAGGTTTCAGCATGGGAAACATCGTTGGCTGCGCACACGTAATTCCAGAGATAGCTACTACTAGTAAGACGGGAGACGGACGGAACGAGCAATGAATTGTCAATAGCCACATAGATCTGGCGACTTGGAATGATGAGTATAATTATTAAAGGGCGAATTGCATTTTGCGCGCAGGTAGAAGGAACGCGAAGAGAGATTTTCGCAATGTCACCCATCGCATGGCAATCCTGATGCAAGTGCATACCAAATGAACCCATTCCGATATATGGTCACAGTTGGCCACAACGCCAGAGTGTTCGTTTAAAATAGGAGACAAACAGATCGAGAGGAAATGGTGAAACAGCAATTGGTGGGCTATATGCAACGCGACGCATGGTATTGAGGCTGGGCGCTGATTACTCCGCCACTGTGGTGTCTCTGATCGCTCTGACAGAGGGCGTCCACTCGGACTGAAATAATATTTGCTGATGTGATGGTTGGGAGGAATTCAATGTGCGCATAAAGATGATGATCAATTGAACTCAGAGATACACTTGGAGGCAGTTATTGTGTGAACTTCGAGATGCAGTTGGATGCCGTGATAGAGTGCGCTAGGAGATTCACAGGGAGGCCATCATTCAGTGAACCCAGAGATGCGCTAGGAGGCCGTAATCGAGCGATATTGGAGATGCACTTGGAGGGCATAATCGTGTGAACTTAGGGGCCGTGATCGAGCGAGTTTGGAGATGCACTTGGAGGCCGAAATCAAGTTGAACTCAGAGATGCACTTGGTGGCTGTGATCGAGCGAGTTAGGAGCTGCACTTGGAGGCCGAGATCAAGTTGAACGCATGAATGCACTTGTAGGCCGTGATTGAACGAGTTTGGAGATGCACTTGGAGGTCATGATCGAGTAAGATTGAAGGAGTACTTGCAGGCGGTCAATAGGAGGCCTGCCGGGTGCTGAGACTCTATTCATCAGTTAGTTAACTCACAACGGTGGGAATGTGATGACTGGACTTTACATTTGGGCTCACATGGAAAGCTGCCTGGGGGCGGTCGATCCTGTAGGAAGGCACGCCGGAATCTGAAGCTACATTCAGGGGTCAACTGGTAATTACCAGAATGAAGGCAAGACAGACAATCTTGAGTTGGTGCTGTACTCGGTGCATGCTGTACTCGGTGTATGCTGTACTCGGTGTATGCTGTACTTGGTGTATGCTGTACTCGGGGTATGCAGTTCTCGGTGTATGCTGTACTCGGTGTATGCTGTGCTCAGTGTATACTGTACTCGATGTATGCTGTATTCGGTGCATCATCAGCAGCCCGAGTTTCCGTCAGAAATACCCGGGTGTTCTGGTTGACTCTGCCAGCTTTGACGGAACCTCGTACCATCGGATGGGGAAATACACGCTTCCCGTCACCGAGGTGACGTATCGCATTGCATACATACCTCCATTACTTTGTGCCCTGATATGCACCATCCACATGACACATGTGTTACACTCTTCGCAGGGGCTACAGTTATGCTGTAGCCGTTTACACAACGCCTGGCAATGTTTATGCCTTTTTCCGGACCGAGTGCCACATTTTACCTCTCCGCAATTGCTATATATCGGATGCCGCACTCTCCCCATATATGTTTGGCTTTGTGATGTGGTCACTAATTACAATACAGTCATCGCTTCGGATCCCTAGCTTGCTGTTGCATTTGCTTTACCATTATTGAATTTTACAGGTCTGAAATATACTGTCCAATCTTCACACTCTGTAGGACTATGCCCTCAGTCCACCACATTCTATGTGTGTCCATCGTCGGCTTGCGATGCTTCTTCCTCCCCATCCGCATCGTCGCCATCCTGGCCCTCTTACCCATCAACATTACTGGTTCTACTATGCCCGCAGTCCTCTACATTCTGCGTTGATCCATCATCGGCATGCGATGCTTCTTCCTCCTCATGTGCATCCGCATCTTCGCCATCCTCACCCTCATACCCGTCGACATCACTGGTTCCCAAGTCAAACTTCTCGAGTTCAGTCACGGCCCGTCGTTGCTGGCTGGCGGTGGGAATTGCATCGCGCTTGTCACTTTCATCACCTTCATCTTCGTAATCCCCGCTGTCCCGTGGCATCCCGAAATGCAGTTTCTCATCCATGCAATTGTTGTCTGTCGGAATGTTTGGGTCAGTGCTTTCGATCTCAGGTTTCTGAAGCGCTGCTTTGGACGTCAAATAGTCAAGAAGAATAGTATTGACCACACGCGCTGCTTCCATGTTGATCACCATGGCAGGTGTTGGGTTCTCCGCCTGTTGGATCTAACGCTTGACTATAGCAAGAGTGTTTTTATACACCCTCTGTTGGTAGCTCTCCAGTAGTGTGTTCCAGGTATTCATCAAGAATGTATACGTGTCAGCAACCCCAGGCGAGGTTAACAACTTGCGACCCATTACAGCACAGCAGGATGCGAGCTTACCACTGTCATTCTTGTAGTTAAAGTAGTTCGAGCGATCAGGTCTGTCCGCGTTCAGCTTTGAATTGGAAGCTTTCGGATGAACATCTTTGTTCTTTTGCCACTCCAAGAGAGTATGGCGCAACACGGAGGATTTAAAAATGATCAGTGGTGAGGGTATATGACCGTCCTTGTTGTCAATCATGGAATTATAAAATCCATAAGCATACTTACCGCGGTTATTCGCCCAATGATAAAATTTGGTGTAGATAAACTGCTGCATTGCTTCCGCCAGGAAGTGAAATGGATACTAGCCATTCGTTATCAGCTTTCGACTCTCTCTGCGTTGGATTTGGACCACGTAAACTACCTTCCACACACTCTGCTACAGGAAAATGATACTTATTGTCTGCCAGAAGGGAATCAATGAATTCCAAACGCTCTGCAGTTGACTCAAAGCGGTGGAGATCATAAAGCTCTGCAATGTTGTCCGCTGCTGATGGAATCAAATGGGATTTAACCTTATCGACTTTTGCTCGAACCTGGTACTGGTTTGAGCGTGTAATATTCAACATGGGCCGTTGCGTCAGCATACCTCTTTCAAGATCACCTTTGTGCGTGCCTCGAATGCTATGGACCAAATGTTGTTTTGCTGCATAGCGGTGTTACAGCACATCTCTATTATCTGCCAGTGTGGGGCTTCAGCTAATTCTTTCGCAACGCATTGTGTTGCATAACTTACCATCTCTAAGTTGCTTGCACTCATAAACGGCCGTCTGTTCCACATGTAGAGCTCCAGGAGGCTGCCCGTTGCAAATAAAACATGCGTCATGTCTGAGTGACCAAATCAACGGATGCCAGCAACTGCCGGAGACCATTGATCGAGGTGTAGACACCGCCTGCATTTGCAATTGCCACTGCCTCTGTCTCTGATTCTTTTCTGTAGCTTACGTTTGCAGTGTATTTGTAATGATCGCATGGGCTTCTGGATTAGGGATGAGGGTAGACAGGTTTTCAAGACCGCTGAGAGGAGTGGAAGTGCTAGCAATGCCAGATGCGGGGCTGAATACAACGCGAAGCGTTGAGTCTGTCTGGGAAGTTCTTCCAGGTGCTGGTGTGCTACGACTACTTGTACCCGGCGTGGCGGTTGGAGTATATATTGATCGTCGCAGCGTAGCACACCAGGTGGAATTCAAGCGTTGAGTGATATCTGCAACGTGAGAATTTTTCAGCAAAGATGAGGGGGTAGAGTTCTGACCTTGGATTGTAGAGGGGACTGAACTCCCTCCTTGAGAGGAATCCCTCTTGCCAGCCGGTATGGAAACGTGTCTCTTACCAGGCGGAAGTTGAGAATTCCCCGAAAGCCCACGCTTTTGTTGATTCTGACGATTAGCAAGACTTCGAACATTTCGTACGACCGGTGTTGTCTCACGATGAGGGCTTTGGGAAGTCATAGTCCAATATGGATGTTCGACTTTACGAAGGTAGGAATAATTTCCTCTGCATGGATATGCAACGGCAGGCGAGGATGACTTCTATATGAGCGACCATGTAGAGATTCGACAAAAAGGGAGGTGCAGTGTAGACTGTGCTAGACTCTAAACCCTGACAATACTTATGGACGAGATCCCTTGAAACGCATTCAATTATGGGGTTAACTGGCATCAGATTAAACTCGGCATTGAAATTCACTGTTACAGCAACGTCTGAAGGTCTATTCGCACCGCTTGAAGGGTGTTGATGCCTTCTTGGCGCGATTATTATAGTATTGCACTTGTTCTTGGCACAATACTTCGAACCATCCATTGTGTATATCTTCACATTCCTGGGGGAAATCCATCTTTGGCAGAGCTAAAAGCATCGCAAACCAAGCAATAACATATTCTCTAACCTTTGACATCAGTTGCATGTGCTTCTTTCACGGCTAGGGGTTGGTAGCCATGTTGGATGGTTACACAGTTCGGAAAACCTGAGAACTACTCAGTTTGCTCCGAGATGCACAAGGTCTGAGCGGTAAAAGTGGTATGTGATCCCAAAGCAATGCCCAGCGTCGTATACTGTCCTCACCGCAAGTACTAAATCTCCTCTCAAAGTTCCTCATTGGTGAGGTGCCTGGTGGTTGTACAAGATGAAGGCTGGGCCGTTTTGTGTTCGTTAGCCAACAAAACAAGTTGAACCAAGAAATCGCAGGAACTGGAGTATATATATCCCTTCTTCCCGCCTTCACCTCCATTCTCTTTTCCTCCCATATCGAACACACCGCCAGTATGTTGAACTCTCACAACATCACGTGACTTGCACAAAACAATGCCTCCCGTTCCAAAATACACCCGATTACGTACACAACTCTGTTTGTTCTCTCTGGGCTTCTTTCCACTAAATGCAACTGTATCATAATGCTAATGCCTCGGATGTAGTTTCATTTTCAACTCACAGCGATAGCACCAAAGGGCAGCCGCAAAGGAAAGGGGAAGGCAACTGCTAGGGCAAAAATGCCGACATCAGTTATAAATCAACGCCAGTTGTTGGATCGGGACTGTATAAAGGGATTCATCTTGGAACACATCCATTGACTCATACAGATATACAATGTTTGCGGCATTAAGGATGCGAGGGCAAGGGACCTCTTTTATGATAAAACCTTTCTTGATCCAGTCAGGACTCGCCACTTTTCACAATTCCAGCTGATGTGGCCGCACCGCAGGAGCAAGAGTTCGCCTTTCCGGGAGTGGTGGGCAGCCTTCCACTTATATATGGGGCAAATGTTTGACAAAACCCACGACCAAATGAACAATTGGTGGTGGGATGACCTCCGGGCCGTCGGGGATCCAGTCGATCCCTCAAATCCAAAGACAACCAGCTCGGGGAATGTTAAATGCACCGATGGGCTTTGCTCTTGGTACGGTAGCGATGATCTCAGGGCAAAGATTGAACCCCCAAGCTGCCAGCAGTTCAAGCCAGGTGACTTTCTAGGAGTTAGACCACTCAATTGGGATGAGATAATCGATGAGGATGATGATGATGAGAACTGGGCAGATCCCGGATCGCCGAGCGGTGGAAGGAGCCATACTATCGATGCCAATGACAATGACGACAGGGAGGGTGAGGAGGACACGCAGTGCGGTGAGAAAGGGACCGGGAAAGAGAATGGTACAAAGGATGGGAAGGGGAAAGGGAAGGGGAAGGGGAAGGGGAAGGCAAGAGAGGAAGGGAAGGGGAAGGCAAGAGAGGAAGGGAAGGGGAAGGGGAAGGGACACGGTAAGGGGAAAGATATTGTTAAACAAACCACAGCAGGAGATTATATTTATCCTGCCGTTGCGGTGCGGTTGCAGAAGGAAATGTATAAGGCAGACTCGAACACAGAGGGCTAACTAGAGTGCATATATTTACAGCCGGAAGCAACGCCCACCGTGTCAATTTCCTCAGATGACGATACCAACTCTACCAAGAAGTCGGACAGCGAATATGACTCACAACACCATTCCTATTTTGATATGCGCATGGAGGATGATGTGGACGCACCGGACAGCATTGATTTAGACGCCAATGGTGATATGGAAAAGGATGTTGACAATGATGAGGAGTAAGATAAAGAGAAAGAAGATAAAGAGAACAAAGATGAGGAGGAGGTGGAGGTGGAGGATGAGGATGAGGAGGAGGTGAAGGTGGAGGATGAGGATGAGGACGAGCATAAGAATGAGGATGATGGCAAAGAACCTCGGACGATTGCCCAGGGAGGGATGGTAAATACATCGGCTGACGATATAGATACCCTGGTAGACAATCAGCCAATCATGCTACCTGAGCATGGCCAGGAGATGTGTGAGCATACCCCACACCCACAACCTCTGGCGCCTGCCCTATGGCCACAAACCCTGGAGCCTTCCCCAGGACCATGAACTCCGGAGACTCATCCCTTCAGTGGGCTGGAGCATTTGGGGAATGTGACGCTGTAAAAACCTCGCCCGGCAGTGCCAACTCTGCCAGAAGCTGATGCTGCCGGAAACATCTCGGATGTGGATGTGGATCAGCAGGTGCTGATTGAATCGGCAGGTGGCGACAGTCTCTCTGATGTCCCTCTCCCCGCTGTCCCTCTCCCCGATGTCCCTGTCCCCGATGTCCCTGTCCCTGTTCTCCCTCTCCCCAATATCCCTCCCCCAGACGTCCCTGTCCCCGATGTCCCTCTCCCCGATGTCCCACTCCCCGATGTCCCTCTCCCCGATGTCCCTCTCCCCGATGTCCCTCTCCCCGATATCCCTCTCCCTGATGCACACCCGGATGGCTCGGTAGGCGAGGAGTGAGCTAGACCTCGTGTTGCAGAGGAGGTGACAGTTGTTGCGTTCAGGTCAGGGTCGGGTTCTTGACTTGTTCGTTTCCTTTGTTCTAATCTATTTATCTCAGCCATGTATTATTACACACGTTGCAAGGTTTTTGGATCGCTCAAGGTTTATTTTATTAATGGGTTTTGTACTGGTTTTATTTTTATTGGTTTTAGTTTATTCATAGTATTATGGGACATCGCGCATGAAGCGTTTTTGCAACTCCTGGTATGTACAGAACCTCCTTGTGAGGGTGTTGAGGCTCATTAAGTTACCTGAAAGTATCATGAGCTTACACATGAGGCTGCTCAGGCCCAGCACCAACTTTCTTCCCTTTCTATGGTGTATACTCCACTCCTCGCGTGTCGTCGACAATGCAAGAGAAGACCACGTTCCGTTGCCCCGAATTTTCATGCTGAAAGAAGTTGACCTCAGACACCTGGCGACTTAAACATATCAAATTTCACCATCCTGAACACCTTCAAGTTCCACGCCAGAAGAATCTGACTATTTGCAGCGAGCCCTGAAGTGTTGAACCCGCTCAGCGTCGTGAATTCAACACTAACAAAGATTCAGTCGAAGACTTGGACGCTTTTCCCTACCTTGAACACGTTGACAACATCGCAGACTCGGAGTCTCAACCACCGCCACCTCTACAACGGACGGAAATATTCCCTGGCACTGGCGCTCTGCTGATCGATTACATTACTGAGCCATGGGAACGCAACGCTCAGGGTTGCCTTGAGACGAACCTACAAAACAATCCCTACTACCCGTTTACGACGTGTGAAGAGTACAAATATATCCAGTGTGGGATCAGGAAGAAGGGCATGAAGACATACTATGACAACGTGCTGAAGGAAGAAAACACCGCTCTGCGTTTGCAAAGCTTCAAAAACAGAGATTGCGTCCAGACGCTCGTGACTCGCATGCCAGATGATCAGGCTCTCAGGCAGTGGGAACTACACACTCTGGAGGATATGAGATGGAATGACAATCACCAACGCCCTATCAAATAATGGAGTCGAGACATCATCAAAAGCATGAGATGGTTGATGCGGCAGTCAGCCTACGCCAAGCGTCTCGATTTCACCCCTCAGCGTTGCTTTAACAGTGATACGTCCCCGAAATGCCTCCATACTAAACGGCACACTGCGGACTGGTGGTGGGAGACACAGGTAAGGAGAGATAGTGGAGGATAATAACGTGCTAATCGATGTTTAGTCAATGCTCAGAGTGGGGGATACACTGGTTCCCTTGATCTTCATGTCCGACGGAACTAATCTCTCGAATTGTGCTGGCAACCAGGAAGAGTGGCCTGTATATATGACAATTGGCAATCTATCTTCGAAGATCTGCCAGATGCCCTCCACGCATAGCGTTGTAATGGTTGCTCTCCTACCAATTTCTATCAAGAACCGCAATATTCCTCGGAAGCGGCGGAATGTGCAGCGGCAAACAAACCGAGACGTGCTGAACGAAGTACTCTGGCAGGTACTCCAGCCACTCACCTTCAAACAACATCCCAGCGCTGAGTGCGTGTATTACAACATTCTCTGTGCAGATGGCAACTTCAGGCGTTGCACACCGGTTTTACCAGCATGGCTTGCATATTGCCCAGAGTATAGAGACCTACATCATCTCGAGCGGCATGTCTGTTTCTGGTGTGAGTGTCCAAAGAACGAACTTGGAAATTATGTGCATCCTGACAAGCAACACCCCTGGCAGGATCACAACCTATATAGAACGCTCCATGATGCCAACTCCAAGGCAGACGATGCTGAACTCTCGTCGCGCTATGTTCACCGAGGATTCAACGTGTTTCTACCTATTCCCTGTATTGTGAGCTTCCTCCCTGAATCCGACCTCCTCCATACAATGCAGACCGGCATGCTTAACCACCTCCAGAAGTGGATTTTCCGCTTCATGAAGACGCACGAACGGCTCGACAAGTACAATGCAATCTGGTTATCTGTGCCTGCTTACCACGACATCACACCAAAAAATAAGTCATATGCGGAAGTTTCTCAATGGAATGGGAAGGAGATGAAGGAAATGAGCCAGTACCTGCTTGCAGTTGTAACCCAGTCTCTACGAGACAGAAGCCCCACTCAGCATCCTATATTCAATCATGCTTTTGAGTGCACCCGGGGATTGTTAGAATTCTATATGTATGCTCGATATAAATCTAACAATGATGAAACATTGAGCTAGATGGAGGACGCCTTGCATCGTTTTCACACCTTGAAAGATGTTTTCTTACTCAGGCGAGCTGGCAAAAAGGCGATGGCCAAAGCCACTGCCCTGAGAATGGAACTTGTGAAGAAGCGAAAGGTAGACGAGGAAACAAATTCTGAAACTTGGACACCGTCCAAGGAGTGGCCTGAAATGAACACCTGGCGGGATTATGTCAGCCACGAGATAAATATTTCCAAGGAGTTGGATGCCAACTTCAACTTTGCAAAGATCCACTTGATGTCTCACTGGGCCGAACAGATTCGTCGATACGGAGCCTTGGAACAGTATTCTGCCGAGACACAAGCACATGCACATAAAACCAACCTTAAGGATAGTTGGAATGTCTCCAATCACAATCTCAACTACCTGCCACATGTAATCACCTTTCAGCGTCCCATTCTCTGCTTCGAAATCAGACAGCTCAATCTCCAAGCCCTTGCTCAGCGTTGGGAGAACAGCACTACCGCCTGCAAAGTCTTCCCTTCCGGTGCTGATCTGGCTGCCCCCCTGAGCTCCCTGATGTATGCGAAGCCCGAATTCATGGGACCCCAAAACCACCATGATGGAGAGCATCCTGACGCTATAATCAAAGACTTCAGAGCATTACTCGACAATACACAAGACACAATGCACCGCGTGGCAATATACAGCGGCACGCAGGAGTTTATCAAGCATAAGAGTCGTAACAAGATGTGTATGTGGGATGAGCAACTACACGCAATGCAGCTCTGTATTTACCATGGTATCAATGTTCAAGTTGAGGGTTTCGATGGTGATTGCATATCCCAGATGTGTCGATGCAAAGGAAGCCAGAGCTGGCGCAGAGAGAATCGACGGAACGACTGGGTGTGGGTAAAGCAACGCCCGGGAAGGTGTTAAGGCATGCTGAATGGGCATCTCCCGTGGCAACTGCAACGACTATTCAAAATCAAGCTCCAAAACGAGGATGGAGCTTTCATTGAGTACTGGTTAGCCCTGGCGCTCACCACAATACCTGAAAACTTGAGTAACTTGGATCCCGTCTTGAAATTTGTACAAGTGAGAAAATCACCAGTAGTCGTTGCTTTGCAAGTTTTCAGTGTGGGAAACATCATCGGCTGCGCATACATAATTCCAGAGATATCTACTAGTAGTAAGACAGGAGACTGATGCAACAAGCAATGGATTGTCAATAGCCACATAGATCTGGCGACTTGGAATAATGTGTATAATTTGTAAGGAGAGAATTGCATTTTCCACGCAGATAGAAGGAACGTGAGGAGAGATTATCGCAATCCCGATGCAAGCACATACCAATGAACCCATTCCAACATATGCTCACAGTTGCCCACAATGCCAGAGTATTCGTTTAAAATAGGAGACCAAAAGAGCAAGAAGAAACTGTGAAACAGCGATCGGAGGGCAATATGCAATGCGACACATGGTATGGAGGCTTGGTGCAGAGTAATCCGCCACCGGGGTGTCTCTGATGGCTCTGACGGAGCGCATCCACTCTGACTGAGTCATTCCGCACAGACGGAAATATTTTTTGCCGATGTGTATGCGGTACTCGCTGTATGCTGTACTCAGTGTTAACTCATGATCATGGCATGGAGAGATAGTGAGGGATGTCTTAACTTTGTGTTCTGCGATGACTAGACAGAAAGAGAGATGGGGGATGAAGATGGGAATGAGATGGAGGATACAAGCGGATATGAGAAGTCAGTGGTACGACTTGCCTGATTAGGTTTAAAAGACGGTGTATCGGTGTTTTTAACTGCCGGATCGGCAGGAATGGTAAATTGACTTGCGCAGGGAATTCTCTTAAGTTCCAGTTTCTCATGATGATTTCCCCCATCTCCTCTCATCTCTCTCTTTCTCTACCATCACCTATAGACACGAAGTTAAGTCATCCCTATCCATCTCTCCATGCAATGATCATGAGTTAACCCTGAGTATCGCATACACCGAGTACAGCATACACCGAGTACTGCATACACCGAGTACGGCATCATCCCAAGATCGACCGTGTCGCACTCCCAGGCGGTCTCTGGGCGAACCTTGTTGTACTCAACTCTCTACATTCCCACGATGATGAGTTAACCAAGACATACAGTCTCAGCTGCCGTCATACCTCCCTTCCGATCCACCGCCTCCAGATCGACCACCTTCAAGTACTTCCTCCAATCTCGATCGATCGTGGCCTCCAAGTGTATCTCCAAACTCCCTTGATCAGAGCCTCCAAGTGCATCTCTGAGCTCAACTTGATCTTGGCCTCCACGTGCATCTCCAAACTCGCTCTATCATGGCCTCCAAGTGTATCTCTGAGTAACTCGATCTCGGCCTCCAAATGCATCTCCAAACCCTCTCGATCACGGCCTCCAAGTGCATCTCTTAGTTCAACTAAATCTCGGCCTCTAAGCACATCTCCAAACTCACTCAATCACGGCCTCCAATAACATCTCCCAGTTCACACAATCACGGCCTCAAAGTACATCTCTAAATTCCCTCACTCAGCGTCACCAGGTGCTCCTGCAATTACGCTCCAGTACCGTCTGCAGCCGGATTGGCCATATGTATATATATAAAGAGACTTCATCAGCAAAAAATATTTCAGTCCAGGCGGAATAGCTCAGTCAGAGTGGACGCGCTCCGGCAGAGCCATCAGAGACACCCTTATGGCAGATCACTGCGCGCCCGGCCTCGATAGCACGCATCACGTTGCACATCGCCCTCCGATTGCTGTTTCGCCGTTTACTCTCACTCTGTCAGTCTCCTATTTTAAACAAACACTCTGGCATGTGGGCAACTGTGAGCATATGTCGGAATGGGTTCATTGGTACGCACTTGCATCGGGATTGAATTGTGATGGGTGACATTGAGAAAATCTCTCCTCGCGTTCCTTCTACCTACGCGCAAACTGCAATTCTCTCTTTACTAATCATACACATCTTTCCAAGTCGCCAGATCTATGAGGCTATTGACAATCCATCGCTCGTTCCGTCCATTTCCTGTCTTACTACTAGTAGCTATCTCTAGAATTACATACGCGCCGCCGACAATAGTTCCCACGCTGAAAACTTGCAAAGCAATGGCGACTGGTGCTTTTCTCACTTGAACAAATTTCAAGATGGGATCCAAGTTACTCGAGTTTTCAGGTATTGTGGTGAGCGCCAGCGCTGACCAGTACTCAACGAAAGTTCCATCTTCGTTTTGGAGCTTGATTTTGAATATTCGTTGTAGTTGCCACGGAAGATGCCCATTCAGCACGCCATAATACCTTACCGGGCATTGCTTTTCCCACACCCAATTGTTCTGTTGATCCCCTCAGCGCCAGCCCTGGCTTCCTGTGCATCGACACATCTGAGATATGCGTTCACCATCTAAACTCTCACCTTGATCCTTAATACCATGGTAAATACATAGCTCCATTACGTGCAGTTGTTCATCCAACACATACGTCTTGTTATGACACGTATGTTTGGTAAACTGCTGCGTGCCGCTGTATATTGCCACGCGTTGCGTTGCGTCTTGCGAATTGTCGAGTAATGCCCAGAAGTCTTTGATCACAGCCTCAGGATGCGTTCCATCACAGTGGTTTTGGGGTCCCATGAATTTGGGCTTCGTATATAACTGGGAGTTCAGGGGGGCAGCCAGATCAGCACCTGAAGAGAAGACTTTGCAGGCAGCAGCGCTGTTCTCCCAACACTGAGGGAGGGCTTGGAGATAGAGCTCTCTGATTTCGAAGCAGAGAATGCGATGCTGAAAGGTGATTACTTGTGGCAGGTAGTTGAGATTGTGATTGGAGGCATTCCAACCATCCTTGAGGTTGGTTTTATGTGCTTGTTCATGTATCTCAGCAGAATACTGTTGCAAGGCTCCGTATCGACGAATCTGTCCGGCCCAATGAGACATCAAGTGGATCTTTGGAAAGTTGAAGTCGGCATCTAACTCCTTGGAAATATCTATTTTCATGGCTGATATAATCCCGCGAGGCGTTCATTTCGTGCCGCTTCTTGGACAGCGTCCATGTTTCAGTGTTTGTTTCCTCGTCTACCTTTTGCTTCTTCACGAGTTCCATTCTCAGGGCATTGGCTGTGGCCTTTGCCTTTTTGCTGGCTCGTCTGAGTAAGAAAACATCTTTGAAGGTGTGAAAACAATGCAAGGCATCCTCCATGTAGCTCAATATTGCATCATCATGAGATCTATATCGAGCATACATATAGAATTCTAACAATACCCGGGTGCACTCAATTGCGCGATTGAATATGGGACCCTGAGCGGGGCTTCCGCCTCGTAGTGACTGGGTTACAACTCCAAGCAGCTACCAGCTTATTTCTTTCATCTCCTTCCCATTCCATTGAGAAACTTCCTCATATGACTTATTTTTTGGTGTGATGTCGTGGTAGGCAGGCATGGATAACCAGATTGCATTGTACTTGCCGAGCCGTTTGTGCGTCTTCATGAAGAGGAAAATCCACTTCTGGAGGTTGTCAAGCATGCCGATCTGCATTGTATGGAGGATGTCGGGCTCAGGGAGATCGCTCACAATTCAGGGAATAGGTCAAAACATGTTGATTCCTCGGTGAACATGGCGGGATGAGAGTTCAGCAACGGCTGCCTTCGTGTTGGCATCGCTGCGCGTTCTATATAAGTTGTGATCCTGCCGGGGGTGTTGCTTGTCAGGATGCACATAATCTCCAAGTTCGGTCTTTGGACACTCGCACTAAAAAGAGACATGCCGCTCAAGATGATGTAGGTCGCTATACTCTGCGCTATCTGCAAGCCATACTGCTAAAACCGGTTTGCAACACTTGAAGTTGCCATCTGCACAGAGAACGTTGTAATACCCGCACTCAGCGCTGGGATGTTGTTTGAAGGTGAGTGGCTGGAGTATCCGCCAGAGTACTTCGTTCAGCACCTCTCGGTTTCTTTGCCGCTGCTCATCCAGCCGCTTCTGAGGCATAATGCTGTTTTTGATTGGAATCAGTAGGAGAGCGACCATTACGAAGCTGTGCGTTGTGGGAGTCTGGTGGACCTTCAAAGATAGATTGCCAATTGTCATATATACAGGCCACTTTTTCTGGTCGCTATCAAAATTTAAGAGATGTGTTCCGTCGGATATAAAGACCAAGGGAACCAGTGAAACCCCCACTCTGAGCGTTGACTCAATGTCGATTAGCACATTATTATCCACAACTATCTCTCCTTACCTGTGTCTCCCATGACCAGTCCGCAGTGTGCATTTCAGTATAGAGGGGTTTCTGAGGCTTATCGCTATTAAAGCAAAGCTGAAGAGTAAAGAGGAGACGCTCGGCATAGGCTGGCTGCCGCATCAACCATTCCATGCTTTTGATGATGTCTCGACTCCAGTATTTGATAGGGCGTTGGTGATTGTCATTTCATCTTATAACCTCGAGAGTGTGTAGTTCCCACTCACCAAGAGCTTGATCATCTGGCATGCTAGCCACGGGCTTCTGGACGCCATCCCCGATTTTGAAGCTTCAGAAACGCAGAGTGGTGTTTTCTTCCTTCAGCATGTTGTCATAGTACGTCATCATGCCCTTCTTCTTGATCCCTCACTGGATATATTTGTAGTCTTCACGCATCGCAAATGGGTCGTAGGGATTGTTTTGTAGGTTCGTCTCAAGACAACCCTGAGCGTCGCGTTCCCATGGCTCAGCAATGTACTCGATCAGCAGAGCGCCAGCGCCTGGGTATATTTCCGTCCGCGGCAGAGGTGGCGGTGGTTCAGACTCCAACTCTGCGATGTTGTCAATGAGTTCAAGGTAGGGAAATGCATCCAATTCTTCGACTGAATCTTTGTTAGTGTTGAATTCACGACGCTGAGCGGGTTCAACACATTGGGGCGCGCTGCATATAGTCAGATTCTTCTGGTGTGCAACTGGAAGGTGTTCAGGATGGTGAAATTTGATATGTTTAAGTCGCCAGCTAACTGACGTGAGCTTTATTTGGCATGAAAATTCGGGGCAATGGAAAGCGGTCTTCTCTGGCATTGTCGACGACACGCGAGGAGTGGAGTATACACTGTAGAAAGGGACGAAAGTTGGTGCTGGACTTGAGCAGCCTCGTATGTAAGCTCACAATACTTTCAGCTAACTTAATGAGCCTCATCACCATTACAAGGAGATTCCTTACACGCCAGGAGTTGCAAAAACACTGCATGCGCAATGTCCCATAATACTATGAATAAACTAAAACCAATAAAAATGAAACCAGTACAAAACCCATCAATAAAATAAACCTTGAGCGATCCAACAACCTTGCGACACGTGTAATAATAAATGCCTGAGATAAGTAGATTAGAACAAAGGAAACAAACAAGTCAAGAACCCGACCATAACCTGAACGCAACAACTGTCGCCTCCTCTGCAACGCGAGAACTGGTTCACTCCTCACCTACCGAGCCATCCGGGCGTGCCTCAGGGAGAGGGTCATCGGGGAGAGGGTCATCGGGGGGATGGATATCGGGGATTGGGACATCGGTGAAAGGGACATCGGGGAGAGGGACATCAGGGAGACTGTCGCCACCTTCCCATTCGATTGGCAGCTGCTGATCCACATCCACTCCCGAGGTGTTTCCAGCAACCTTAGCTTCCAGCAGAGTTGTCGCCACCGGGCGACGTTTTTGCAGTGTCACAAGCCCCAAATGCTCCACCCCATTGAGGGGATGAGTCTGTGCAGTTTATGATCGTGGGCGAGGCTGCGGGGTTTGTGGCCGTTGGGCAGGCGCCGGAGATTGTTGCTGTGGGGTATGCTCGCGCATCTCCTGTCCATGCTCAGGTAGCAGGATTGGCTGATTGTCTACCAGGGTATTTATATCGTCAGCCGATGTATTTACCATCTCTCCCTGGCCAATCGTCCGAGGTTCTTTGCCATCATCCTCATCACCATCCTCCTCCTCACCCTCGTTCTCCTCCTCCACCTCCTCTTCATCTTCCTTCTCTTCATCTTCCTCCTCTTCATCTTCTTTCTCATCATTGTCCCCATGCCTTTGCATATCCACATCGCCGTCTAAATCAATGCCGTCCGGTGAGTCCACATCATCCTCCATGCGCATATCCACATCAGAATCATGTTCTGAGTCATATTTGCTGTCCGACTTCTTGGTAGAGTCAGTATTATCATCTGAGGAAATTGACACGGCAGGCGATGCTTCCGGCACTAAATATACCTGCTCTAGTTAGCGCTCCATGTCCAAGTCTGCCTTATACATTTCCTTCTGCAACTGCACAGCAACTGCACAAGAGATATCATCTCCATCCTGGGGTTTGTTTAACAATATCTTTCCCTTTACCGTTTCCCTTCCCCTTTCCCTTCCCTACCTCTGTTACCTTCCCCTTCCCTTTCCCCTGCCCATCCTTTGTACCATTCCCTTTCCCGGTCCCTTTCACACCGCCCTGCGTGTCCTCCTCACCCTCGCTGTCGTCATTGTCATTCCCATCAGTAGGACGGCTCCTTCAACCGCTCGACACTCCTGGATCTGACCAGTTCTCATCATCATCATCCTCGTCGATTATCTCATCCCAATTCAGTTGTCTAATGGCCAGGAAGTCGCCTGGCTTGTACAGCTGGCAGCTTGGGGACTCAATCTTTGCCCTGAGAGCATCGCTACCGTACCAAGAGAAACACTCGCCGGTGCGTTCAACCCTCCCTGAGCTGGTTGTCTTTGGATTGGAGGGATCGACTTGATCCCCGACGGCCCGGTGGTTATCCCACCTCCAATCGTTCATTTGGTCATGGTTTATGTCAAACATTTGCCCAATATATGAGCGGAAGGCTGCCCACCACTCCTGGAAAGACAAACTCCTGCTCCTGCAGTGCTGCCACATTAGCTGGAATTGTGAAAAGTGGCGAGTCATGACTGAATCAAGAAAGATTATATCATAAAAGAGGTCCCATGCCCTCTCATCCTTAACGCCGCAAACATTGTATATCCGTATGAGTCCACAGATGTGTTCCAAGATGAATCCCTTTATACAGTTCCGATCCAACAACAAGCGTCGATGTATAACTAATGTCGGCATTTTCGCCCTAGTGATTGCCTTCCCCTTTCCTTTGCGGCTGCCCTTTGGTGCCATCGCTGTGAGTTGAAAATGAATCTACATTCGAGGCATTAGCATTATGATATAGTTGCATTTAGCGGAAACAAGCCCAGATGGAACATACAAAGTTGTGTAGGTTATAGGGTGTGTTTTGGAACAAGACGCGTTGTTTGGTGCAAGTCATGTGATGTTGTGAGAGTTCAGAATGCTGGTGGTGGGTTCAATACAGGAGGAAACGAGAATGGAGATGAAGGCTGGACGAAGGGATATATATACTTGAGTTCATGCAATATCTTGGTTCAACTTGTTTTGTTGGTTAACGAACACAAAACAGCCCAGCCTTCATCTTGCACAACCACCAGGCACCTCATGAATGAGGAACCTCGAGAGGAGATTTAGTACTCGCGGTGAGGACAGTATACGACGCTGGGCGTTGCTATGGCATCACAGACCACTTTTACCACTCAGACCTCTTGAATCTTGGAGCAAACTGAGTAGTTCTCAGGTTGTCCCAACCGTGCAACCATCCAACATGGCTACCAACGCCTAGCGGTGGAAAAAGCACACGCAACTGATGTCATAAGACACAGAATACCTTATTGTTTCGTTTGCTATGCTCTTAGCTCTGCCAAAGGGGGATTTCCACCGGGAAGGTGAATATATACACAATGGATGGTTCGAAGTATTGTGCCAAGAACAAGTGCAAAACTCTGATAATTGCGCCAAGAAGGCATCAAAACCCTTCAAGCGGTGCAAATAGACCTTCAGACGTTGCTGTAACAGTGAATTTTAATCCTGAGTTTAATCTGATGCCAGTTAACCCCGTAATTGAATACATTTCAAGGGATCTCGTCCCGGAGTATTGTCAGGGTTTAGAGTCTAGCGCAGTCTACACTGCACCTCACTTTTTTGTCGAATCCCTCCATGGTCGCTCATATAGGAGTCATCCTCGCCTGCCGTTGCATATGCATGCAGAGGAAATTATTCCTACCTTCTAAACGTCAAACATCTATATTCCACTATGCCTTCCCAAAGCCCTCACCCTGACAGAACACTGGTCGTACGAAATGATCGAAGTCTTGCTAATCATCAGAATCAACACAAGCGTGGGCCTTCGGGGAATTCTCAACTTCCGCCTGGTAAGAGACACGTTTTGGTACCGGCTGGCGAGAGGGATTCCTCTGAAGGAAGGAGTTCCATCCCCTCTACAATCCAAGGTCTGAACTCTACCCCCTCATCTTCGCTGGAAAATTCTCGCATTGCAGATATCACTCAACGCGTGACTTCCAGCCAGTGTGCTACGCTGCGACGGTCAATGAATATTCCAACCGCCACGCCGGGTACAAGCAGTCGTAGCACACCAGCACCCGGAAGAACATTACAGACAGACTCAACCCGTCGCGTTGTATCCAGCCCCGCATCCGGCATTACTAGTACTTCCACTCCTCTCAGCGGTCTTGAATACCTGTCTACCCTCATCCCTAATCCAGAAGCCCGTGCGATCATTACAAATCCACTGCGAACACGAGCTACAGAAAAGAATCAGAGACAGAGGCAGTGGCAATTGCAACTGCAGGTGGTGTCTACACCTCGATCAATGGTCTCTGGCAGTCGCAGCATCCATCGATTTGGTCACTTAGACATGACACGTGTTGTATTTGCAATGGGCAGCCTCCTGGAGCTCGACATGTGGAACAGATGGCTATTTATGAGTGCAAGTGACTTGGAGATGGTAAGTTATGCAACGCAACGCGTTGCAAAAGCATTAGCTGAAGCCCCACACTGGCAGATAATAGAGATGTCCTGGAACACAGCTATGCAGCAAAACAACATTTGGTCCATAGCATTCAAGGTACGCACAAAGGTGATCTTCAAAGAGGTATGCTGAAGCAATGGCCCACGTTGGATATTGCATGCTCAAACCGGTACCAGGTTCGAGCACAAGTCGATAAGGTTAAATCCCATTTTATTCAATCAACAAGGGACAACATTGCAGAGCTTTATAATCTCTACCGCTGTGAGTCTGCCGCAGAGCATTTGGAATTCATTGATTCCCTTCTGGCAGACAATAAGTATCTTTTTCATGTAGCAGAGTGTGTGGAAGGTGGTGTACGCGGTCCAAATCAAATGCAGCGAGAGTCGAAAGCTCATAACGAATGGCTAGTGTCCACTTCACTTCCTGGCGGAAGCAATCCCGCGGTTTATCTACATCAAATTTTATCATCGGGTGAATAACTGCAGTAAGTATGCTGATGAATTTTATAATTCCATAATTGACAACAAGGACGGTCATATACCCTCACGACTGATCATTTTTAGATGCACCGCATTGCGCCATGCTCTCTTGGAGTGGCAAAAGAACAAAGGTGTTCATCCGAAAGCTTCCAACTCAAAGCTGAAAGCGAACAGACCTAATAGCTCGAACTACTTCAACTACCAGAATGACGGTGGTAAGATCGCATCCTGCTGCGCTGTAATGGGTTGCAAGTTGTTAACCTCGCCTGGCATTGCTGACACGTATACATTCTTGATGAATACCTGGGACACACTACTGGAGAGCTACCAACAGAGGGTGTATAAAAACACTCTTGCTACAGTCAAGCATCAGATCCAACAGGCGGAGAACCCAATGCCTGCCGTGGTGATCAACGTGGAAGCAGTGAGTGTTGACAATACTATTCTTCTTGACTATTTGACCTCCGAAGTGGCACTTCAGGAACCTGAGATCGGAAGCACTAACCCAAACATCCCGATAGACAACAATTGCACGGATGACAAATTGCATTTCAGTATGCCAGGGGACAGCAGGGATTACGAAGATGAAGGTGACGAAAGTGCTGAGCGCGATGCCATTCCCACTGCCAGCCGGCAACGACGGGCCGCAACTGATCTCGAGAGGTTTGACCTGGGAACCAGTGATGTTGATGGGTATGAGGGCGAGGATGGCTACAATGCGGATGCAGATGAGGAGGAAGAACCATCGCAAGCCGATAATGGATCAACGCAGAATGTAGAGGACTGAGGCCATAGTAGAACCAGTAATGTTGACAGGTATGAGGGTGAGGATGGCGACGATGCGGATGGGGAGGAAGAAGCATTGCAAGCTGACGATGGATCAACACAGAATGTGGAGGACTGAGGGCATTGTACCAGAGAGGGTGAAGATTGGACAGTATATTTCAGATCTGTAAAATACAACAATGGCGAAGCAAATACAACAGCAAGCGATGTATCCGAAGCGAAGACTGTATTGTAATAAGTGACAACATCTCAAAGCTAAACATATATGGGGAGAGTGCGGCATCCGATATATAGTAGTAGCGGAGACGTAATATGTGGCACTCAGCCAGAAAAAGGTCTAAACATTGCCAGGCGTTGTGTAAACGGCTACAGCATAACTGCAGCCCCTGCAAAGAGTGTAACACACATGTCGTTCTGATGGTGCGTATCCAGGCGCAAAGTAAAGGAGGTACGTATACAACGCGACCAATCGCCTGGGCGACGGGAAGCGTATATTACTCCATCTGAGGGTACGAGGTTCCGTCAGAGCCAACAGAGCCGACCAGAACACCCAGGTGTTTCTGACCGAAACTAGGGTTGTTGCTGATGTTAGATAGATAATACATACCATCTTATGATGTAGCGAATCTTGTGACTGTAACAAATACGAATCTGATACACGAAATGCCCTGTGGTTATGCCACTTCAACAACCACTACTGTGAGAATATGGCGCTAAGTCTCCCGCAGCACTGCGCAGAGGTCCTAGCTGCTCCACAATTTGACTATCTTATAACTCAAATCTCATAGCATCCTGAATGCACCTTTATAACTGCAGGTGCTTTCAGGATCACCTAAGAATGCTCTTCCGGAGTGTGAGAGCACCTTGCTTGGCTCCAGGGGGGCCTAGGAGCATCTAGAATTACTTGGGAGCACCGGTAAGGTCCACCGGTGTGTCTGGGAGGTTTGCGTGGGGCTTCCGAACCTATTTACATTTTGCTGATGTTTGAACTTCAAGGGACAAGTATTGTCGTTGACTTCGATGCGGAACTAATAGATTATACACAGGAAAAAGATCAAGACTTAACCTCCAGGTTGAGAAGGTCAATAGCTATCCATAGATATATCTTATTCTAAAATGTTTGTTATCGATGTCCTTTCTCCATTTCAGTATTGCTGATTATATATCAGACGATCTACACTCTTAATAACTCTAAGACTGCCAAAGCCTACTTTGTAGGCTACATATGCAACTGCCTCATCATCTTTTGCCTTTACTATTGATAGTTGAGTTCTAACTCACAGGGGTATTAACTACGTCATCAAGATAGTATGCTCATAGTGGGATACAATTGCTATTGGCAATACCTCGTATGGATATGAGCTTATCTAAAGCCAATTATCAACAAATAGGTTCATGTCACCAAGAGCCAGCGAGAGTCCCCTGCCATATACCCACCAGGTACATAATGTTTTAACCATTGCGGCAAATGACAGATCTCTTAATTTGACTACACTTTATTGGAGCCAAATATACAGTAATCTGTAACTAAGCTGTTTTGCAATATATTAAACTGAGAGTATCTTGCATCACTCAGGACTTATGAACCCCAGATCCTACTTGCCCAGATGAAAAAAGTGTGGTCCAAATAAGGGTTGATTCATATAAGTTCTTTCTGTTGACAGCGCTCTGATATATCAATTATTGGATACTAACTTATCACTTCTATAGCTCTGCATATCTCAAGATGCCATGGTAGCCCAATATTGACAACATCTCATCTCATCAGGAATGAATTACTGGAGCATGAGTGAATAGTCATTCGGTCAGAGACTGGGAATACGGTTTCCCACCGAAAAGCAGTAACTGCTTGACAATAGAGAAGCTGTGACCATCATTGATCCAAAGATAGTAAGCATGCTATCTGCCTTTGGCTTGACTGCTGTTGTGGATCTATTGATATGAACGTCGGGTATGTGAGATATGAGTAATAAGTGAACAAATCCGGAAGGTAGATCCAATAAGGAAATCTGAGTGATAATTTGTGATTCTGGAACAAGTATCTATATTTGAATCATCGAGAGATCCTGTATAATCCTAGAGATATTCGTGTAATACCAAAGGTGTAACACTTCCAGATGCTCCCCTGGTTGTCATGAGACCTCCTATGTCCACTCAGATATTTCACTGGTGCTTTCAGGTGCACCTGAAGGCCACTATATCAGTCCAGTAAACTCTGGGATTTAACCACCCTGAGCTTCTGGTCTGATAACTCCAATACACTCCCAGGGGCCCCCAGAAACAAAAATTTATTTTGCTGATGAAAAGATTCAGTTTTAGAAAAGACAAGTAGAAAGAGAGAGTAGTAGAATAGGTGGCTGAATTTAAATTAATAAGTATTATATTAGATTATTGGAATGATCTTTGTACCCCTATAACACCAAGTATACAAGCAGTACTTCCAAATAATATATTATTGTTTTCAGTTTGCTCAACTATAATTTGACATGTTCTGAAGCTTAAGGCCTGCATTCTCAGCTGCTCTCTAGTAGTTTGTAGCCAATACTTCTAGATACTTTGCAGATTGTCATTGATTTTTCTATATTGTTACAGATTTGTCTCCAGCACTTTGGGATATACCAAAAGCTTACTGTATCTGTCTAGTCAACTCTTGAATTTGACCATTCTATAATTCTAGTCTGTCAACTTGTACTCATTTCCAGAGGCTTCCAGCAACTAAGATAAAGTTTGGTAATATATTATATTCTTATACTGACAAATAAACAGTAGTGATTCCGCTCAACTACAATGATCTTTATAATTAGGCTAATTGTATTATTATGTTTTTTCACATTGTCAGACAGTCTTGTAATAAGATATATATTGTTTCCAGCAGACGAAAGTTGGACAGCTACATTCTACACAACAGAATGCTACATCACACTGTATTGATACTATATAGGTTGTTTTTACTCAGGTTAATTTTGAAACATACTAGCCTGAATATTGATTAGACTATCTAAATAGTATAAGTAGCTGTAAGATAGTTCAAAAATTATATGATATGATATTTACATTGTATTACCACTAGAGAAAAGTGTGACTCCAGATTTCAGATACATCTAAATGGTCTTGGAGATGTATATAGTTGTTCCAGTAGCTTAGAAATTTTACCAATTTAAACTCTGGAATTTATAGCATTTCAAATACAACTTCACAATCTTTAAAATATTATTCTATATGATTTGAGAACTTTTAAAATATTGAAAAGTACTCCAAAGTTCTTTTAAAGTATTCAAACATAAATAGCTTTAAATTTAGTCTATCCAGAAGTGTCTGGTAGTACCTGACAGTATCTGTATAGCTATTTAGAGTGGCTGAATTGTTCAGTTATAAATTTCAAACTATTTTTTATTTGCTAATCTAGCTATTACTATACTAGTGGATATTGGTATAGCACTAGCTATTACTGTAGCAGCCATCACTATAGCAGTTATCACCTGTTAGGGGGGTACTTTAGGTAAAGGTATAGATACTTATATACGGCCCTAAATTCCCAATTAAATCTTTTTATTTTCCTCATGGAAAGTATCAAGGTTAATTCTCGAATAACAAAACATGTTAACGACCAGACAATCCAGCCTTTCATTGAGTCTCTGCCTGTCTCTGTTTCCTCTGAGCCCTTTTATATTGTGCCTTAGTTTGAGATAGGGGATTAATCCATTCATGTCAAGTCCATTGCAATGGATCGCTAATGAATTCCTTTCCTACTTGCTCCAATGTGGCCATTCAATGTTCAGCGGCATCCAATACTCGATTTTGTTGTAAGTTTTCCCAGTCACTAGTTTGTCTAGCAATATCTCTAGGTGTTGTAGAGATTTCTCGAGTATATCTACAGTTTATCTCTGATCTCATCGCTAGGTTATCAATATGGATAACTAAACCCGACTGTAGCCCAATTATTGATACTATCCACCAAATGCACTGTGCCACAAAAATATATTGATTTTCTCAGGCAAATGATATAATCTTTTCAAGGGCATATATGATTACGTTGTTATCATTCTCAAAGGAAATAGTCATAGATTTTGTATTGAATATTCAAAATCAAATTTAAGTGTCGCTATCGCTAATATCATGTAGTACTACTAGTTCAGATGGAAATCATTTGTAGTTCAAGTAGAACAATAAAGTTATCTGAAGGTGCAGGGCTGCCGCTGCACAAAGCTAATAGATTGTATGTATAATAATAATACATATAGATATCATAAAAACACAATAATATTTCAGGTTCATCTTTTGCTGATAGGTATTTCTGACTATTGGCTGCTAGAGGTTGTTGTCACGGATTGAAGAGGTATGGAGGTACTTAGGGATAATGATGAGAATATGGGGATGGTGTGGAAGGAATTGTGTTACGGAAAGGCAGAGATGTGAGGAGACGCGGAGGATACAGTGAGATGGTGGCAGTATAATTTGGAATGATAAGGAAGTAGTCTGAGGTGTTGCGACGTCAGATGATGTGGCATGGTTGTATCGATAAGGAGTTACATTGGTGGTGTGTAAGATCATGGGATGCGATTCGGATGTTATATTGAAACATGAAGAATTGTTCAAAGGTGGCAGACAAAGTGTATATAAAGTGAGAGAAGTTATTGGCACTGGAGGATTTCCTTTTCTTCTCTCTTTACTCGTTCTCTTGTATAGCAAAGCAAGTACGACTTTGAAACAGCTTTGACTCTTGTCTTGGCTTGATTTCCTGGATACAGATTTCCAGTGCCCCTTGTCTTGCTTCGGATATCACATTCATCAGCAAAAAACATTTCCGTCCGGGCGGAATGGCTACGTCAGAGTGAACGCGCTCCATCAGAGCCGTCAGAGACACCCCGGTGGCGGATTACTCCTCGCCCGGCGTCAATACTACGCGTCGCGTTGCATATCGCCCTCCGATCGCTGTTTCGCCGTTTCTTTTCACTCTGTCAGTCTCCTATTGTACACAAACACTCTGGCATTGTGGCCAACTGTGACCATACATCGGAATGGGTTCATTGGGTACACGCTTGCATCGGGATTGCCACTGCGAAAATCTGTCCTCACGTTCTTTCTACATTATGCTCGAGGAGCGTAGGAAGAAGGTGGGAAGATATGATACTACCTGGCCATGAGGATCCGCGCAATTGCATGGATCCACGAAATCTCGGAAAGAGCGAGTGAGACCAAAAGTTGGGAAAGATAGATTGTGTATTTTCATTGTATGACAAGATGAGATGAAAATGAGATGCTGTCTATCTACCCCGGGGTCTCCCGAATATATACTCTGCGTCACTCATTCCACCTCCGTTACCCCAGTATCTCCGTACACCCACCGTCGCTCCTTAACTATATACTTGGAGGCCATGATCAAGCTAGTTTGGAGATGCACTCCGAGGCCGAGATCGAGTGAACTGAGAGATGCACTTGGAGGCCGTGATCAAGTGAACTGAGAGATGCACTCTGAGGCCGTGATCGAGCGAGTTTGGAAATGCACTTGGAGGCCGATATCGAGTGAACTGAGAGCTGCACTTGGAGGCCGTGATCGAGCCAGTTTGGAGATGCACTTGGAGGCCGAGATCGAGTGAACTGAGAGCTGCACTTGGAGGCCATGATCGATCGAGTTTGGAGATGCACTTGGAGGCCGAGATCGAGTGAGCTGAGAGCTGCACTTGGAGGCCGTGATCGATCGAGTTTGGAGATGCACTTGGAGGCCGAGATCGAGTGCACTGAGATGCACTGGGAGGCCATGATCAAGCGAGTTTGGAGATGCACTTGCAGGCTATGATCGAGCGAGATTGGAGGAGTACTTGGAGGCGGTCAATTTGGAGGGGGGCGCGATGGCAACATGCTGTACTTGGTGTATGCTGTACTCGGTGTTAACTCATGATTATGGCATGGAGAGATAGAGAGGGATGACTTAACTTCGTGTTCTTAGGTGATGGTAGAGTTGAACACAAGAAAGAGAGAGATCAGAGGAGATGGGGGAAATCATCATGAGAAACTGGGACTTGAGAGAATTTCGTGTGTGAGTCAATTGACCATCCCCGATACAGCAGGTACGAGTCCTGATCCGGCGGGTAATAACACCGATATGAGGTCTTCTAAACCCAATCAGGTCTCTTCTACACCCAATCAGGCAAGTCGTACTCCTGATTTCTCATAGCCGCTCGTATCCTCCATATCGCTCTCATCGTCATCCCCATCTTTCTCTTTCTTGTCCACAACTCTACCATCATCGCAAGAACACAAAGTTAAGTCATCCCTCTCTATCTCTCCATGCCATCATCATGAGTTAACACTGAGTGTGGCATACACCGAGTACAGTATACACCCAAGATTGTCTGTCGTCCCTTCATTCTCACGATTTCGAGTTGACCCCTGAATGTTGCTTCAGCTTCCGGCGTACCTCCCTACTGATCCACCGCCACCAGCCAGTTCTCTATAAGAGCTTCAAAGGTAAAGTCATCTCGTCAAATTCCCACGGTTTCGAGTTAACTAACCGATGACTCGCTCGATCACGGCCTCCCAGTGCATCTCAGTGCTCTCGATCTCGGCCTCCAAGTGCATCTCCAAACTCGATCGATCACGGCCTCCAAGTGCAGCTCTCAGTGCACTCGATCTCGGCCTCCAAGTGCATCTCCAAACTCGATCGATCATGGCCTCCAAGTGCAGCTCTCAGTTCACTCGATCACGGCCTCCAAGTGCAGCTGTCAGTTCACTCGATCTCGGCCTCCAAGTGCATCTCCAAACTCGCTCGATCACGGCCTCGGAGTGTATCTCTGAGTTGTAGATTGGTAGCTATATAGATACATAGATACATAGATGAGAATACAACCTGAATATATGAGTTTTAAAAAGCGTTGCACGATTAGTAGTAGCTATGAGTTCCAGGCGCACCAGCAGCGTTTCCAAAAAAGATGCTGTTTTTCCCAGAATGCTCTACTGTGATTCGAGGTGCTCCCAGACGCTCCCAGGTGCTCTGCTATGCAACGGGAAGCGTGTAATTCTCCGTCAGAGGGTACGAGGTTCCGTCAGAGCCGTCAGAGCCATCCAGAACACCCGTGTGTTTCAGACGGAAACTAGAGTTGTTGCTGATGTTCTAGTCACCAATATCACCTACCCCTAACCCCGCCTGTTACACATGTCCTCTTCATTGCTGGAACAATGTGATCTCTTTATAGATGTCTTAAGGGTTTGTATGCCCAACCTTTGACTGTATGATTATATTGCTCATGATAGCAATGTGCTTTACAACATACATTCAAATGAATGCACATGGTAGAGATTGCCATGAATCTCTTAGGTTATTGTATTCATGCAGATGACGTATTAAAGTGTTACGCTCCTGATCAAAATCAGGCCACTTCTGCATGATCCCATGTTAGACAATATATCAGATTATAACTTCAATTTGGATATCTTACGACATGTATTGTTTTGTAATATGAACATCTGCTGATTATAGTCGGACAGTACTTCCCATAAATTAATGCCTCAAACCTTTATAGGTGTTGTGTCATAGATTCAATTGGCGACCAACCAATACTATACCAATGTACAATACAACGCATCAGCACAATATTATCATTTGAGCCTGACATTGCAATGCATACTAACTTACGCCAATGAGCATGATTGCTTCAGGCCTCATTTCAACAGCCAAAGTCATAATTGCCTCAGTCACACCATGCTTAGACCAAGACCATTCTCTTTGGCCGGGGACTGCTCTGGTTGTTCATGTCGCCTGAGGCTAAGGCCTGAAATCCCACTTACTCACATATTGGCTATCGACTGTCCAGTCTTCAGATCAAGGTATTCCTCAGTATGATCAGACATGTCCCCTGCCAGTATCTGGAAATGAATCTGGTTGAAAACAACACACTCGGCAGAAGCAAGCTTCTTTCGATCTGGTGGTGCTGCTGTATCATCAAATCAGCTGCCTATTACTGCAGGCATATGCTTTCAATGAATCTGCTAAGCAATTTGCATATCCAATCGAGACGTGCCCGACGAATAACCCCGCTACAGGTTATGGTGACTGTTAATAGTTTTGACATGCCGAGGAAGACGTTATACATGCCATGTGACTCAAGCGTACGCCGTGACATGTACCCTCATGGTTATCCCTCAAGTACTGTAGACACTGTTAAGGGAAAACCCCTAACATCACCACAGTAGTTGCTATCACTTTAGCTGCCATTACTATAGTAGCTATTACTGCTGCAGACTCTGCTATTAACAACCACCACTTTCACCATCATTATTATTACCATTACCATTACCATTGTCATTACCATTACCATTACCATTGCCATTATTAAAATCACCATCACTACCATGAAAATCGCCACTACATACAATTAGTAGCTATATACCTTAGACCCAATTATTTATATAAACATTATAAAAGTTGTGAAAATGTTATCCAAAGATGAAAGTAGATTCTAAAAGTAATAAACTTATTATCTCTATTTCCATACATTCTACTATATGCTGCAGCAAAGATAGAAAGCTGGTGAAATCTACAGCTCTATACTATAACCAAAAAAATTCTCATTATAACAATACTCTCTACTACTGACAGGTTGATATCAGGTTGTTAAACCTATTATCCTAAGTACTATATTAGCATTACATAGTACTATAAGCCTGTCAACTCTACCAACCTTCCAAAACTTGTGCTGCTGTCAAATTAGACAGACTTACATTTCGGTGTTGCTAACAAAGTGGTTTTCCACATGTCAGCCTGCAAATTGAAACAGCACCACATCAACCTAATAAAACATGATAGCCTCACTTCAATCTCATGTGAGGCTTATGTACTTATTCGAGCCCCTGTAGTGTACCTTGTGTACTTAAGTATGTAATTTTCCTTCCTTCCCTCTTCCATTGTCGCTCATTCCCTTCTCGAATTAGACTTCCCAGTCCCGGTGCCAGTAGACATTTACCATACCCAGTGTTCCGACGCGACCAGTCCTGCCAGACTATACAGCCAAATATTTACAGGCCTGGCAGATATCTACAGTCTGCAAGTCCCAGACAGCTTCATGTAAAGTGGTCTCTATCTAACCGGTCTACGAATCTGCTTGATCCTATACACTAAAGTGGTACAGCTTCCACAGTTGGATTTACCGACAGCCTCAATGGCCTATTGATGTTTAAACCGGTAGAAAAAGCGACTGTTCCCAGGGTCGGTTACAAATTGCGGATCCACTCTAAGAATCGTGCCAACAATTTCCAAATGGTCAAGGTATCACTTTGGCCATGCTGGGAGGGAGCCACAGCTTGAACTTTTCCTCGAATCAATCATTATACTCCCTCGGAAGCTGGGTCGGAACAATAACGAAAAACTCGATCGAATAATGCTTGTGGACATTGTGATATAGACGATACGATACATGGATGGGGAGAATCTGGCTCGAGATCCAACGCGCGTTGCGTTTTGCTGTGTGCAGAGGATCAGCTACCACCATTAACCAAACTCCAGAGAGAGAAACCTGATATCATAATCGAGTTTGCAGTAGCTACTGTCCCTGTTGAATGCTGAGATCATCGGTGGTTTCACCAATATATTCCAGTCTGCGATGGGAAACCAGGCTCTGGAGGATTTGCAAGATAGAGTGGGTAGTACTTGAAACCACTAATGATAACACATTACCATATAGGAGAAGCTGTTGGTCGGGCTAGAAGCTGAGATATCAAAGGCTGGAGCGTGTTTAACGAAGGTCTGGATTAGTTGTACTATTGCTATTTCTAAGTAAATTTTAGGGTTGATCTGAGTGAAGATTCTTGTTTGGATAGTTTAGTGTATAGGAGAAATAGCCATTTCGAATTGAAAGTCATTTTCTGTAGAGTAATGATACTGATCGCTTGTTTAAGCTCTGAAATACTGAAACCAAGACTTCAGAGGCAGCGAGTGACATCTTGTGGAATTTGAAGACTGCCAGCTTCAGCCCGCTGTACCTATGTGCACTTAAAGTTGAACGCTTTCGACCAAACCTGACCCTTGGTATCGATATCAAGCAAGATATTCTGACAAGTGTTCTTCTGATCTCACGATAACACTGAACTTGCAGTTATCTGTGAATATACGGTGGATTCCGGTCTTCAACCAGGTAACACTTCTAATTTCCGCGAGTATTCCATAGACAATACTTGCCAACCCACATTCATTAAGATACATCCATCGTATAATCAAGCACCAACCCGGGCGGAATATTTCGCAGCAGCCTTGTCAAACAGCTCGCTCTTTTGCTCGATATCAGTCAAGAACACGTGGTTTGGCGCTGCACTTTTCAGGGTACTAATGATTGAGGAGAAAGTTAGCCTTCTCTGCCATATACACGACCCCGCGATTTTCACTAATACATGGGAATCACAGTCGAAAGTTCAATGTAGACCAACCTAAGATATTCCGTAAACTCTTTGCCTGCAAGGACCGAGAGCACAATGGAATTTGTGAGGGCTTCTGCGTGCTGCGGGTTCTTCTCGAGAGCCTGCTGTAGCGCCACCTCTGCCTCTTCCAATCGCCCTAGATGCAACTCTGCCACAGCTTGGCCCACCAACGTCTGCGGCGAAGAAGAGATTGGTGCCTGCGCAAGTTCCTCATATACATAGTATGCTTGTTGGTACTTATCTCCACCCTATTCATTGAATCAGTATATGGGTTTGGTCGACATCCCATGGAGGACTTACGATGCGCAGTCCAACCCACGACTCGGCCAAGTTTACCAACAAGCTATCCTGTGCCCACTTCTTGGCCGACTGTACTTCTTTCAATGCTAGATCTGTTCGGTTCTGGGCTAAGCGGATCTGTACAATCAACGCCAACCTGTAGATGCGTTGAATAATCAGCATTCAAACTCCCAACTGCACACCAGACAACAGAATCCTAGTAGGCGTAGCATACGCTTCTAAGTTCCCCTGATGTTTGCTCAGCAGACTGAGGGCCTCATCACTCCTTCCATCCATATGCAACACCGTAGCTCCAAGAACTTGGACGGTTCCATTGTCGGATGCTGAACCGACAAGCCCATCAATAGCTGTAACTGCCGAACTAGTATTTCCGGCCGTGTACTCCGCAAACGCCTTGACAGCTTGAAGGTCTGGTTCCGCAGCACTTCCGGTCTCCTTGATCACATCCTCCGCCTGACCGCTTGCGATGCGCGCTCGATAAACGAATACTTTGGCAGCGATGGTGTTTTCAGACGATAGGGTGGAGGTATTTTGCTTCAGAACGGCGGAGTATTGACCTTGATGGAAAGCATTATGGAGGTTCAGGAGCTCTAAATGAGATGTTAGCGGGGGCATACTCGGAGGCCAAGGGGTCTAGGCGCGAGTTTACCTCCTTCCGATGAGAATGGGTCCATTGTGGGAAAGATTTGAGTGTGTTACGAGGGATATTGTTGATGTTGGAAGCTGTTGGGTATTAGTATTGGGGCTCGTTGAAAGTTCAATGTGTCCCACTACTTTGTTCATTGCTCCTTGTCGCATAACTTTGCTCATGTACTTATCCGCTGTAACTTCTACACTCTAAGCTGAACAAAGCACCTTCAGAATTTCTTTATATCTTTATGCGATATTGATAGAAAGCTTTTTCACCGCGTCCATTCATATTTCTTTCGTGGCTGCCGAGACTACATCGACTGCTGTTACACATTCTAGGCACTAACCTCGCCTCGGTACTCTACTGTACTGTAGTCTGTGCCTCATCTGCGCACTCAACACGGCGGCCTACATTTGAAGCTCAAGAACTCATACTTTGTTCGATATCTCATCGTTCCGTACCAGCGACATCAACTATTTGAGACACACCCTTTCCAAACCCGGTGGAAGGGGGAAATATAGGAGGGACTTCTTTACGGCCAGCAGAATATAATCTCACATTTTGATGTCGACCAACGGCACCACGGACCGAAAGCGCAAACCGACAGATCAAAATCCAGAGAACTCACCGGCGCCGAAACACATCAAGATTGACGAGAACACGATGGCTTCCGTACAACAGCCACGACCAGGCATTTCGGTCTCGCAGCATCAGATCCTCCAGGCTGTTCTCGCCCAACCGCAGATGCCCGAGGACCAGAAGCGAAAATACGTCAGCGGCATCGAGTTGTTGCGGCAGACGGTCGAACAGAAGGGACCGAATTCACAGGACGGACAGAGCGCGCAGATGAAGATCGATAAGATTTTCAACCACCTGCGACAGCTCATACAACGGCAACAGCAACAGACGCTCCAGAACCAACAGATAGCAGCCGGTACGGTGCCCTCTGGCGCGGTAACTGGAATGTCTGCCGGTGTGTCTGCTCCAGTAGTTGCCACTGCCGGGACAAGTTCCACGATAAGCGCGCAGAGTGCGGCAGCTCAGAGATGGATTCCGCCAAACAATGTACCCCCCCACCAGGCTGATCAATGGAGAACCGAAATCAGCAGCAAGCTCAACAACCTGGGACACAAGCTGAGCGCAGCTAAGCTTCAAGTTCAAGAACACACGTCAGTGTTAGAGAGAGGTGGACACACCCCAGAGCAGGAGGCTGAAATCCGGAAGAAGCTCGCAGAAGCTCACGCGGGATTCACACAATGTAAAGAAATCCTGAGCGGGTTTTATCAGCAGCAAAAGAAGTTGCAGGCAGCGAAAGCACAGTATGAGCAGCAGCAGCGGCAGCAACCGTCGCAGCAAGGTGGACCAGGTTTAGGTGTCCAAGCACCGTCCACCGGCGCCCCGCAGCAGCAACGACCCATGCCACCGCAACAACAGCCTCACCCAACTCAACCAGGCATGATGCCCGGCGGAGTAGTGCACCAACCCCTACAACAACCAAACATTCCCGGCCGACCCCCGCAAGCGCAAACACAAGCCCAACAACCTATGCAGCAGCAGCAAGCGCAGCAACAAATCCCCACGCCCGTCCAAAGAGTCGCTACTCCCGTCGACCCAGCACGGGCCGGATCTCCACCAAACGTGAATAGTCACGTGACAGCTATGAACCAGGCGCGCCAGCAGCAACAGCAGCAAACAACCACAACTTCAATGTCACCAAACCAATCAAATATACCACTACAGAACCAACAGCAAGCCCTGCCGCAAGTGCAACAGCAACAACCGCCGCAACAGCAGCAGCAACAGGCAATTGGACGGTCCCCCGCCGCAACGAACGCGGGTACTCCCATGACTGCTGGTCCGAATTCTCCCGCCCCTCGCCCAGGCTCTACTCAACCCCAACCGAACCGTCCGCAGAGCGCAGCGGGCACACCAATCCAGGGCCAACCCCAACAGCAACTCCCACAACAGCCACAACAGCAGCAACCCCGTGTACCAGGTCAAATCCAGGCTCCAGTTACCACACCACACGTCCAGCGGGAAACCCCTCACCAACAATCCCGCATGCCCATCCCCACAACCCTCTCCGTTCCGCAACCCACACCGGTAGGTATCCCAGCTGCTCGCCCGTCCCTGAGCGGGGGTGCAAATACCCCCGGAAACCAGATCCTCGGAACTCCAGCAATCATAAAGCAGCCTGCATTCGAGTTCGATGAGGGCGGAATGGGCCTCTTGAGTAAACGCAAGCTCGAAGAACTAGTGAAGCAGATCGATCCGGACGAGAAGTTAGATCCAGATGTTGAAGAGGTACGTCTCCCCTTCCCCAGCCACGTTTTTTTTTATATCCACCCTGGATTGCTATTACGCGTCATCCTTGCTTACATGTTATAGTCAATCCTGGAACTAGTCGACGAATTTATCGATACCATCGCAACAACGGCATGCAAGATGGCGCGGCTTAGGGGCTCGGATACGTTGGATATCAAGGATATCCAAATCATCCTCGAACGCAACTGGAACATCCGGATCCCCGGCTACTCTGCCGACGAAATCCGCACGGTGAGGAAGTTTAATCCGGCGCAGGGTTACCACCATAAGATGAATGCATTGATTGCGCAAAAACAGCTGGCACAGTCGGCGGGGAAGAATGGCGAGTGATTTGGGGGTAGGAGGCTGTCAACGTGGATTAAAACGGATATTGCGCATCCTCCGTTAGTTGCGCGTTTCGACTAAGCCATGGGTTTTCTATATTTTCTTTTTTTTTGACGTCAAGGAAGGATCGATCACTTTAATGATTGCTTCCATTTTACGGTATTGGTGCTATTTGGTTTTTTTTTCGCATAGGCGCAGTGCATTTGAGATTTATCTTTTGTTTTCTGGATTTTTTAACATGCCATGTTTCATTGGAATAAAGGGTCCAAAATTGCTGCTCCCCAGTTGAAGTGGGATGGTAGGTGTAGATTGTTTTACATAGTACTGCTACTGCAGTTGCATCTTAACCTGTTGGGTGTTTAGAAACAGCATTTGACTACAATCTCTCTGCTCTGGAATACAATATCCATAACCATGCTTGCTAGAGAATAAAATTCAACCCATCAACAATACCCCCACTTACAGACTCGCCGGCACTGGTTTCGCAAGCTCCTTCTCAATCGCCGACGTCAGCGACTCAGGCTTGGTAGTAGACGCCCACCGGTCCACAACCTTCCCTTCCCTTGAAATCAAGAACTTCTCATAGTTCCATTTCCTGCCGTTCCCATCAGCACCACCCCATCACTTCTTTTAGAGAGGGAAACATACACCCGCTTCATTCCCGCCAACCCCGGCTTCTCCTTTTTAACGTGTTCCCATAGCGGGTCCGCAGAGTCGCCGTTCACGTCTACCTTCTTCATGATCTGGAATTTGATGCCGTAGTTTGTGCTGTCCTCATCAGCCCCCGCTTCTTCCCCCTCCTTCGCGGAAGAAACCTACGTGCAAAACTACTTCCGTCAGCCTTCTGGGTCGGGGATGGAGGTTTGGGGGTTAAGAAGGAGGGGAACAAACATCCTGAATCTGCGCATCACTCCCTGGCTCCTGGCCTCCGAATTGGTTACACGGGAACCCGAGGATGGCGAGACCCTTGTCGGCGTATTTTTCGTGGAGCTGCTCGAGGCCTTCGTATTGCTATCCCCCCATCAGCACATCCCCACATCTCCCCGCTGCCTCGAAATAACAAACCGGTGTGAATCCGCACCTAGTACACCCGGGTTAGTATAGAAAGGAGGTGGGGAGTGGGGGAGAGGTACTTGCTAGCGACGTTTACGAGTAGCACAACCTTCCCCTTGAGGTCCTTCATGGGCAGCGGCTCACCCGAGGGCTTGAGAGGGGAGAAGTCGTAGATTGTTGCTGCGCTTGCCATGGTTGTAGTTGTGAGTGTAAATTTCCTTACTGCTGCTGTTGTTGGTTTTGTTGCGGTGAGGTGGCGGAGGATCGATGGGCGAAGGAGGAGGGCCATCGGGAGAGGGATGGGATGACTACGTATGAGAGAGGCATGGGGGGGCAGAGGAAATGGCGTCACTGAGCATGTGGCGAAAGGCTACGAGTACAGTACTTCAGAGGGCGGCGGATTCGCGGTGGCGCCCGTCTCACGCATCCCACACAAATTACTCGTGGTCATGTATTCTACTGTACGTACGTCAAACTTTCTGGCCTCTAAGACAAAGTGCGCAGTACCTTGCATGGGATCCGAAACCTGAATTATCTCAATCACACGCCATGGTTCTGGGAAGCTGTCATAGAGTACGCCGCTGAGAAGTGCCAAAGGTGATAGACGATGAGAGCTGATTTAAGCCAAACCCGACTACTGGGTAAAGCAAGATCGCACGTTCTAGCTCTAAACTATATCCCTCGAGTCCACCACACCACGTTAAACAAATCCAAATCCAAAACAACACCAACCACAGCGGCTCCAAACAAAACGCTCGCATAAACAAATGCATAAACACAACCCAAGCTCATATCCAATAAATACCAACCCCCTTCTTCTCCTCCCTCCCCTCCCCCCTCCCCTCCTCCCTCCTCTCCTCCCTCCTCTCCTCCCTCACCGGCCCAAAGTCGGCGGCTTCCCTGCAAACATAACCCCCCAAACCCTAACCAAACTCTCATACCCGACATTATCCCCATTCCTAAGTACCGCCGCAACATCCACATTCAACGGCGAATCCGGCTCCGGCTGTGCGAGCAAATGACTGACCGCCTCGAGCGTAGTGGCAATGGTGTACGCAGGCGTCCACACCGTGCCGCGGAGCAGGTCTAGACATATCTCTCCCGTCTATATCTAGCCCATCAATTCCCGTGCTTGCTAGGGAGAATGGGGGAAAGGGACCTTAAGGTGCACATTCGGATGGCAGCATGGAGTTTTGAAAGTCATGATTGGTGGGACGCTAGGGTAGCGCTCTGGGATCTTGATGTCAATGTTCCATTTACACCCTTCGTAGGGGGTACCGGGAGGCCCGAGGAGAACGGCTTCCCAGTGGAGGAGATCGGTGTCGGATATTGGGCCAAGGGAGGCAACGTTGGTGTTTTCTGAGGATTCGTATTGTTTTAGCTCGTGGATGAGACGGCGGGCGGCGGTTGAGGAAGAGCCGGAGGTGGAGGCGGCAGAAGACATTGTTATTGTTTGGTGAGGTGGTGAACCTTGGTTATTGACTGTGTGCGTAGTGAGGTTACACAAACTCCAACTTAATGTTATCGCTCGACGCTTGTGATTCGCCAGCGTGACACCCATTCATGTGTGCAGGAATATCACAAGCACTTGTTTCCTCCAATTCCCTTCCGTGGAGAATATCATGAATTTATTCGCCTTCTTGACAAAAAATGCAACTTATACGGAGGTATAATGATCAAAATTGTTCAGAACAACAAATCCCAAAATTCTCTTCCTCCTGCCCTCGCCTACCACCCGTCTGCAATGCCCTTCTCCTTCTCTTCCTTATGTCTCTTATCATTAGACTCCCACCACCACGCATGCGTCGGGTCATCACTCTCCCTCTTGTCCCACGGTTTCGGTGAGAGGATATAGTGTATATTTTTGACCTCCTCATCCTTCCAAATGGGCGCATGACACCGCCGCAACGTCTTCAACGCGTTATACTTATAGCTTAGTGGAACCCACTTTCCATAGAATGTATCACTCAGCAGGCTCTGGTCCGCAAACGCGTAGTTGGTAGTTTTATCCGGAGAGTTTATTGTTTTCTGTATCTGGTCATAGAGGTCCATGCTCGGGTTCACGACTTGCAGACCGCCGTTCACCATTCCGAGTCCAAAGGTAGGTGGGGCTCCCTTCTCAGCGGCAGCGGCCGGATCACCGTGCTGAGAAGTATATCCACAATTCTCCGGGATCCAGTCCTTTGGATAATGTTCCCGTTTGAGGGGATTACAGACGCAAGCGTGTGCCCCAGCAAAGATGCGGTCGCCAGTGATGTCGAGCGGAAGATCCATGAGCTCGTCCATGTTTTTCATAACGAGCATGTCGCTGTCGAGCATGACGACGCGCTCGTATTCGATAAGAGAGAAGGGCTGGAGCTTACCTGAGAGTTCTGTATTAGCACGCAATTCGCCTACTCCCGCGGCTGGTAACTCACTCCAGCAATCGTAAAACCTCACGTCATTCGAATAATCGTTTTCGGCCTTTGGAAGCAGGTACTCAATGCGCTGCTTCTTGATCCCCCTAGCATCGAGGGCGGCATGGCCATTGGGAGTGAGTCCATCGGTGTAGAGAGCCACTAGCGGATATTTCGAGCCCACGGCTTTGAGCGAGAAGTCGAGTGTTAAGAGGCCGCTCAAGTACTTGGTGTTTGTCAGGAGCGTCAACCACACTACTCCCATACGGAGAGTCAGCACAAGTAGTTTTGCTGTCGTAGTTGCAAGAGAAGACCTTTGGGAGAATCGACAACACGTTTACGAGGCGACGGTTCTGTCATTGTTGCTGTGTTGCGCCGATGGAGAAAAGGGAGGGCGGGTGTTATGATGTCGGATGGGTGTCAGATGTGGGGATGGCAGAATACCTGAGGAATATTGTGGCAGGCCTCAGTGGAACCACATCGCATAATAGCGGGGTGTGCAGATGCAGGGCCACTAAAGTTACCTATATTAATTGCACAGGGTTCAGCTCTCGGGTAACACGAGCCCTGGAAGCTTGGCATGCACTCCACCACACGTGGGCGAAACTCTAGCTCGGCATCCTCAAAGAACGAAAAAACTAATCGGATTTCAGTGTATAAAAGCTACACCCGTAGAAAGACGCTCACTAATCAGCAGAAGAACAGAAATCAATGCGCTCTAATCCATCAACACCTACTCATCTCCGCCACCAACTAAACATTACTTCCGCAATATGCTATCCGCAAACCTCACCCTTACTGGGCAAGAATACCCTCCGGCAAGTGGGCTTTGAAAAAGGCTTCGACATCAGCCGCAGTCCTAGCAACATCCTCAAGACCAGCAGCAGGTCCCTTATATTCGGGGGCGACCTCAGCAGGGGCGAAAGTTCCACAATCGCACTTACCCTCGGGCTGCTCACAAACTGGGCAGACGAGGAAAGTCTTTGTAATAGGAACCTTCTTAATAACCTCGACATTCTCGAGGACATTCTTCTCGCCGTGAATCTCCTTTTCGTGGATAATCTCGCGCTCCTTGGGGATGACCTTGACCTGGGGGATAATGGTCTCAAAGACCTTCTGTGTCTGAGTAACGGGATATGGAACTGCCTTGGTGACCTGTTGGGTGACCTGGACTTTCTGCGTCTCGGTGACTGGGAAAGGGATGTTTTGGACCTTGGTGACGGGGTAAGGGACGTTGACCTGCTGGGTGACCTGCACCTGCTGCGTCTGGGTGACGGCATAGGGGACTTGCTGTGTTCGGGTGACAGCATAGGGAACATTCTGGACAACGGTCTGGACAACGGGCTTCTCTACAAGCTTCTCGACAAGCTTCTCAACCACCTGGGTGGGGCCGGGAACTGGGACCTGGATGGCTTTGGTAACGTATTGGGTGGGGCCGGGGACCTGGACCTGTTGCTGAACAGTCTGGGTGACGATCATCTGGACGGGAGCCGCCTGTACAGGGGCCGCCTGTACGGGAGCCTGGTAGCGTGGGGCCTGGATCTGAACCTGACCGTCGGCAATCTGGTTGGCTCCAATGCCTTGAGCGTAAACCGGACCGTTGGCAACTGGGTCGACCACAGCTGCAGGGGCATGAACAGGAACAGGAACAGGAACAGGAGTGGGAGCGGCCTCGGCGCCGAGAATTTTGCGGATAGTGATGGGAGGTCCGCAAGGAAGGACCTTACGGTTAACCGTCTGACGCTTCCAGAGACCGCCTTCCTCCTCTTCCCCGACCTCGCACATTTCATACATGATATCCTCCACATAATCATCCTCAAAATGCTCGCGAATATCCTCTTCCATTGCTATAGCAACTTGCTTGCCCTTTCCTGCGCCGGCACCATCCTTCTTGTTGGGGCGGTCCTGGTTGATGTTGGGGCGGACTTTTCCGCCAGGACCCTTGGATCCCATTAAAGGCTTTCCGCCCTTGTTATTATTGTTCTGGTGAGGAGCTTTGCCGCTCTTTCCACCCTTGCCCTTTCCTGCTTGTGCAGGGGGTGTGTTCTTTCCAGTCTTGCTGGGAGATTTGTCGCCGCTGCGGCCCTTAACGGCATCTGGAGCAGGAGCGGCGTCTCTCTTCTCAAGAGTCTGGACCCGGGGCGAGTTACCTCTCTGCTGCTGAGGAGAATTTGACTGAACTTTATTGTTCTTTCCGCCGCGGACCGGCTTTTGCTGCTTTGTCGGAGGTGGCCGGTTCTGTTTCAGCTGCTTCGGCTTCTTCGTGTTACCGCTGCTCTTGGGGAGCTCCTTGCGCATCATTGGATCGTCGTCTTTCTTCTTCGGGGGAGCAGCAGCAAGTGGGGGAGCGCTCTTATTGCTGCTCTTGGCTCCGCTTCCAGGAACAGCCTTCTTCTGCTCGGGAGCAGGCGCAGTCTTAGGAGGAGGGGCTGTCTGTTCCTTTTGCTTCGCCTTGTACTGGTCGTTCTCCATCAGGCTCTGACCACGGTCCTGCATAGCCGCCGCGGACTTCATCATCTTATCGGCTTTGGCCTGAATATGATCTGGCCAGCCCTGGTCACGCTTCTCAAGGCTGGAGTCATCCCGCTTGTGAAGGTTTTCGTACCAATTGGCATTCCCGTTTCCTCCAATCAACTTCTGGACCTTCCCCATAGCATTGGTGCGGCGCTCACCATCCACAGGAGTAGCCTCGTAAGGATCGTGATGAACCAGAGTATCGCTCACAACTCCGTACGAGAACTGGTTCCAGTCCGAGTGGCCGCTGCTATCGCCGCCCTTCGAGGAGGATTTGCGGGGGTTATTGACAACCTTGGTATACCCGGTGCCATCGCCGTCTCCTCCATCTCCAGTGAACTTGAGGTTCTTGGAGCTCTTGCCACGGTCCTGCTCCTTCACCAACGAAGGCTCACCGGCGGCTTTCGCCTTGGGGGTAGGAGGTTGCTCTTCCGCGGCGGTCTCTTCAGATACACGTTGGGCGGCAACCGAGTAGGCGTGAATCGCGTCTTTCGCAGGTGTCTTGCTGGAAGGAAACCCGTGGGGTGGGGTGTACTTGGGCTGCTCGACAACTTTTACATCAACCTCTTCAGGAGAAGCGGGAGGCGTGGTGGACTTCCAGGCGTTGGAGTATGGGTATGGGTAGAAGGGGATGCGGGGCTGAGGCGGGAAGTCAACCGGGTTGTAGGCCTCGTTTTGCCAGTATTTGGGGTAGTTGTCTCCGTATCCAAGGTTGACGGGGTGTTGAGGGTACTTGGAGACGTAGTTGACTTGCGGGTTTGCTGCAGGAGCGGGGGCACTGTGGGCTGGGACCTGTGAGCACGAACTAACGGAGGTAAGGAAGTTATAGGAACATACTAAGCTCGGAGAAGAAGGCAGCTGCCAAAGTGGCAAGTTGGTATGCCCTCATCGTGAATTAATTATGCGGGGAACCGCTGCCCAATGGGAATTACGGATGAATCAACGGTATAAATTAGCGAAGAAGCAAAGGTGGGACTGAAGAAGATAGGCAGCGGTTATCCATGGTTCTTATAATGTTGCTGTCACTGCTGGTGGTGATGAATGTCTGGTCCTCCATCTTTGTTTTTAGATTGACTTCCCGCTGGTACTGGTTATGTGCTCAACGTCTGATAGAGACGGTGATCGAGAAAGGGCTGGATATATTCCTATAATACCAAAGATTAAGCATAATGTTGGTGGGCCAGCAAGCGGCTGGAGGCATGTGCTGTCTGTAGGTGGTGTCAACATTGTTCTTGGGGGAATCTCCTAGTTGAAGGACAGCTTCGTTAGGGGATGTCTGGAGTCCAGAGTCTGGAACCTCGAGCATGAATCTCGGTTGGATCCTCTGGGATTTTATCTCATGATATGGTTTAGTAGTGTGGCTGTGCCGTGGTGTTTATGCTCAAACCCACGAATCCGCACAGCTCCCCGTTGGTGATGGATCATCGTGCTGGTCTTGAGCTGCCAGAACTGGAACGGCCGTTAGAAATTGCATTAAATTTTGCTCAATAATAGACTGTACGTTGGTTGAGCATTCGATCCGATTCTTTAGACGCCGTCATCCCTCTCCCCAACCAAGAAAGTCAATGCCTCCCGAAAAAATGCAAAATCAAACAGACATGACACCGGTTCTATACATACACTAGTAAAAGAAAAACAAATATAAAGTATGTATATAAAAAGACAAGTACCAAAACAAAACTTTAGCAACCAAAAACAATAAAAGCACAAGCATTAATCCACGAACGACGAGTCAATCCCATCCATTTTTCAGCACCAATGAAGATGGTTGGCAGGGAATCTCATAATCGAAGAGAAATGATCCTTTGTCTAGTTGCAAAAAGAGAAAATCTGTAATGCCAAGGACATCTCAATGGGTGGTGAGAATCAAGGTGTGGTGACTCTGCATTCAAACTATTCCATACCGTTTACTCATTATAATGGTAGACCTAAAAATAAATTAGCCCATTGCAGCTACTTCTTGTCTGTTCTGGCTTTAATGCATACCAAGTAGTTTGGCAATCCATATGGCTGATACCCTAACCGGCGGGCCATCTTGGCAAACCCCTCAGTTTCAATCAAGTTGTAGAATGCAAAGGGCGGAAACATAGCACCATCCCGGTGGACTTCCGCCTTAACCAACAACGCAGTGCCTCCGACGCCCTCCAAGGGAGTCTCTGCCTTCACGTCTCCGCCTTCCACCCTTTCATACGCCATCAAGGCCCTGTACGTCGCCATTTCCTTGTAACCTTCAAAGATAACATCGTCGTTCCCCATCTTTGAAGCCATTTCCAGAGCCTTTGGTGAGTCGTGCCAGGAATTAAAGTCATATGCACGGATATCGGGTTTGCCATCCTTCAGGTACCTCTGGAAGCAGTTGGGAACAATGATTGCCTTGTCATGTGTAGCCAAATCCTGAATTAAGGTGTGCGGAGTCTCAATAATGTCGGCATCAAGCCACAACACCCAAGAAGTCTCTGTTCCGATCGTTGTAAAGACCAGCGAATTCCTAGCCCGTGCCATCGCCGCCCTCCTCAGTTTCTGGGCTGCCAAAGCGTGTCTATCCTTTTCGTTCTGCGGAGTGGGAGTTTCGAAATCCTGCCTCATAATAGTAACTCCACGGAACCGGTTCTTCTTAGGTCCAGACTGAACCTTTCGAACAGCTTCCTCAAGTTTTGCCAGGGCAGAGTTCCCCTCTCGAGTCTTGGGGATAATAAAACCGAGCTCAATCAGCTCATGCGGGAAGCTCAATTTCAGGAGGTTGTTCCAGTACTCGGGATAAAATCGGGCCAGTGGTGTCAAGACGAGTACTCGCTCACGGTTTCCTATAGGGTCGCTCGTGGTCGTTACATTGTTCATCTGATAGTGCATGATTGGCGGCCGAGCACCATGTTTTGTCTTTACGGCTTTTGCGGATCGGGACGAGCTGAGGGGAGTTTTGGAAGGATGTGAAGGGGTAATGATGAATATAAGAAAGCCCAGAAATAAGACAAGTGCGAGAAGAAGCGTTATGGGGTTCGAGCGGCGGAATGATCGCGCGGCCATGGCGAAGATAAATCTGTAGTTCCGCTCTATCTTGTCAGCTCCTATAGCTCTCATTTCCAAAAGCCACATTTTTTTCTCCACCTCTTCACTCGCAAGGAAACCCATGCGACTCGTACAAGCCAAAGAGCGTACGAAAGAAAGGGTGCAAGTGCCTGAATGCAACGAACATTTTCTCCACCCGCCGGTTAGGGAATTATTGTCGTTGAATTGCTATCGAACGAGGTCGCGGAGCAGCGCCAGTGAGCAGGGGCTCCAGCCTGCACGAAAAAGGAATGAACTTTAAGCAACACGAGGTAAGTTGCGACGCTGACCGGAAGTTGGCGGAGCGAAAACGAGGAAGGATAACGAGTGAGCTTCCGATGGACGTTGGGCAGGTCGTGGTTATGGGGTCTTGAGGTAAGAACACATTTAACAATTTTTTTCTGATTCTCCAGCTGCAGTACGTACCCTCTAGCATTCCCGGCTTGTGCCAAGCCAAATGGTGGAGGGGTGAGAAGGTTGTAATACCGCAACTGAACATCTCATCTCAACAGTAGCTCTTGTTTGAATAAAGAGTACGGTAGGACTTCAATTGCCCTTCTCTGTCCGTTTGACCTGCTCACTAAACCTAACTCGACTACCTCTAATTGAGTGACGATTGGTGATGTTTCGCTTATCACGATGCTTGATCCAAGCACATCCTAATCGGATCTGGGCAAAACGTCCAGATACACACGAGAGGGATTTTTGCAGACGGGTATCCACGTGGGCAAGCACGTTGCCATCAACAACCCAATCCCAGGTTTAAAATTAAAAAATATACCCCCTAACCTTTTGGTGAATCGCAACTGTAACCAGAACGACAAAGTCCGCTTGTATATACAAATCTACTTGAACGGCGCCGCAATCGGCTCCACAACTCTTCCAGTTTTGACCATGACCCTCGGCATCGTTGCGTTCTGGAACGTAGACTTTGTAGTCCACTCGGGCCCGATGGGCAGTCTGAGGCTCCGTTCATACTGGGCCTTCGTCTCGAAGGGGTGAGGAAGTACTGTTGCTTGGAACTTAGTCGCCTATATCACAACAGATCAGTGAATTTGTTCAACACACGCTGAAACCATAGAGGGCTGTGGTACCTTCTTATCCCTCTTCTCATTAATAATAACCTTCTCCAATTTGAAATCCTTCCGTTTGTCCTTATTGATTCCTTTCACAGTCTGTAAAACCTTCCGCCGCTTGTTTGCATTGCGCTGTTGTTTAGAGAGACCAGTTCCAGCCCAGGATCCCCATCCAGGCAGCGTCTGATCAATGATTTGATCGTCATCATCGTCCGCAATCTGTTTCTTATCCTTCTTAAATTCGCGTACCACGTTGTCACCTGCGAAAGCCATCTTAACTAACTCACGCTGGCTCTCTGACTTCTTTCCTTTGGTAGGAATCAGCTGCACTTGGCCCTCGTCGTCCGCTTCAGCCTCATCATCTGTATCCTGGCGACGGGCAACTTTGAGAGTCAGGTTTGTATCGATAGTGATACGAGTGTCGCCATCGGCCGCTTCTTCTGCAGCATCTAGTGCGGATTTTCTAGCTTTTGAGAGTTTGTGAATTGTTTTTGCTCCCTTTGATTCCTGTTTGCCAGTAACCAAGGCTTTGGCTTTGGGCTTAACGAGAGTTTTGCTTGTATCCTGAGGGAACCATGGGTTGACTGTCTCTTCATGTTCAACGACATCTTTTGTAAATAGCCGGTGCCTGTCATTCGATACTTTGCCTGTACCGTTTGGAGCTGATAATGGATTCTTCTGCTTGGGTGCTATTGAAGATGCTTCATTCGCAATTTCGACTTCTTCCTCATCCTCTTCTCGCTCACTCTCGTCGTCGGAATCTGGTGGTGCCTCGAACTCTCCTCGCTCTTGCTTCTTCTTTGAGACAGGTTTCTCATCTTTCTTTCCTGGTTTAAAGCTCATCCTCCCTGTAGTAGTAAATTCTTCTTCACTTCCGGCATCACTGCCTCGTTGGTTGTCTTCCCAAGCATCTTTTAAGCTCTGAATCATCGCTTCGTTCTCCTTCCTTTTAGAAGCCTCCGCATTCTGCATAAACTTCATTGCCATTAGTTTCGACCCACCGTTGTCGTCGCCAGCGTGCTCAATCCTTTCCAACTCTTGAAGGATCTTCTCCCTACGGCCCCCGCCCTCCTCGTCGAACTCGTCCTCACTTTCGTCGTCCTCATTCTCTTCACCATCACTTCCAACGCGTTCGCCTTGGATTTTTCTCCGCAGCTCCTCCGATCGTTGTGCCATTGCCACAGCGCCATGTCGTGCATCCTCGTCCCAGACAGCCCTCCCACTGTCTTTAACACCCTTACCCCACCGACTTTGTTTGTGCTTAAGACTCATCCGCTCCACTGCCCTCCTCCGCTCGCGCTCCATCTCCTCCTCTGAATCCGGTTCACCATCCCGTTCCTCAGCTAATGCCTCCCTAATCGCCTCCTCCTGTCTTAGACGTTCCTTCTTCTTAATCCTGTGGTAGGACTTAGACTTGATCTTCTTGATTCGCTTTGCCTTCAGCTCCTCACGATACATCAACTCTCTAGCCATCCTCAGTTCCGCTGTACGCCTTTCGACATCCTGAATTGACAACTTTTGGGTTGCCAACTGCTCAAACTCCTGGATCTGTTTCTCTGAAGTCATATTCGACTCCTTCAATATCCCAGAGATTGCCGCTTCAAAATTATTCAGAGGAGCTGAGCCCCCGGCTGTGATTGGAGCTAATTTTTTGGGCGCTACTACTGGAGCATTCAGCGCATTGGCAAGTGGAAAGTGTAGATGCTCTGCTTCGCGGTTATGCTTCACCGTATCCACCCACCGCTTCAGCGTTTCTTTGGTTTCTCCATACGCCGCAGCCCGGTCTATTCTGTCCTGCATACGCTTCGCTAGAGGCGCAGATAATTTCCCCGGCACCCCCGTCTTGTTGGACTGTTTCTTGCCATCGTCAGTCAGGAGCTTCAAAGACTTCTTTAGTGCTGGATCGGCGACGGAAGGAAGTAGATCTTCGATGGTAAGTTTCTTCGAATCATATGTGAGGGCTAGGTTGTATTCTCCTGGTGCTTTCCCCTCGTTGGGATCGTTGATGCGTGCGCGCTTTGCTGGTCTATCGTTGGAAGTCGGAAGTTTGGAGATGAGTGATTCAAGGGCCTCGAGCTTAAGCTCATCTTCTTCCACATTGTCTTCTTCCTCTGAGAAATGTGTAAATGAATCATTATCGGACTCAGACTCATCACTCGATCCATATCCAAAGTCTCCCATCTCGCCATCCGATTCCGGCACCCTCCGCTTTTTACTAGCCCTTTGCTTCTTCTCTTCCTCTTCTTCCCCCTCCGAGTCGTCCGGGGTAGCGCGATCCAGCATTTCTGACAGATCAATATACCCCTCCCCATCCTCGCCCTCCATATCTTCATCTTCATCTTCATCGTCTTCCTCTCCCTCACTTAAATCCAGTTCCTTGCCGTCCTTCTTCTTCTTCTTCTCCTTTGTCCCACTAGTACTCCCACGAAACGTGAAGTCCTCAAACCTTTCCTCGTCGCTCTCGCCCATGGCTTCGTCAGAATCGATATCCAAATCGTCGTCCGAGGCGACCTCCCCAAGCCGCCACTCATTCCCGTCAGAATCGCTTCCCCCGTCTATACTCCCTTCATCTTTTGCGTCGTCTTCATCCTCCTTGCTCCGTCGTTCTGCTGGCGCCGGTCGTTTAGGATTGGAGTTTTCGGTTGCGGAGGCAATGGCGAATGCATTCAAGGCTCGTTTCTGGTTTGTTCGGCCGGACTTGCGAGCAGCGCCAGCTGGTTTATTGCGTGCCATTGATGGAAGGTTGTGAGGATTTGTGGTGGCTTGTTGAGTGATACTACCAACGAAGGACGTTCGAATTTTTTGGATGCCTGTCGCGCTAAATGCCACGTGGCTTGGCGGAAACAAAATAGTTCTTAAAGCGAGAAAGCGTGATGAAAGAAAATAAACTTGATAAACGCAGCAAAAGTACAATCTACAAGTACAAAGTGGAATATAGGCACTTTTATTCCGTGGATTGAAACCAATCCCCAATCACACAACTATGCTCCCACTGAAATCGCTGCCAGAAAGTATTACCCACAGCCCCCAGTCGAGCACCTAGCTCTCCTTGCCAATTACCGTCTCCTCCCCCTGCGGCCTCCTCCACCGCCGCCGATCCTACCCCTTGGGCTCCAGCTCCTGCTGCGATTCCTCCTCAGCACAGCACTACTCCTCCTAGGGAGAGGGCTGCGAGAACCGCTTGCGCTTCGGGAGCTATAGCTGCTATAACTAGGGCTCCTGCGGTATCTGCGCGAACCGGCACCATCACCTGCTCCACCTCTTCCGCTATTGCGTCCTCCACGGTATCTTCCAGCCCCACCAGTTGTCATCGGTGGTGGCGAATAATCTCCGCCCCTTCTGCCCGCTCCTCCTCCGGGGCGACGGCGATAAGGCGATCGACTTCTAGACTTCGACGGACTTCTGGATCGGGAAGAATAGCTTGGCGATCTGGATCTGGTGCGAGACCTTGAGCGGGGGCGGTAACTATCCCCTCCGGCCCCTCGGTAATTATCTCCTCCGTGTCCACTGAAGCCTCTGCCACCTGCTGCGCCGGCACCTGGAGGTCCGCGGCGAAGTGGCGGTGATGAGCGGTAACGCGGATTTCCAGCACCTCCGCCACGGAAACGACCGCCTCCACGCGGCGGAGGTCCTCCACCGATAGAAGGTCCTGCGGATGCACCTTGGGGTAGACGACGGGGAAGAACGATAGAGACGTTGATGACTGCACCATCCAGCTGCCCTTCGTGCATGTGGGCAATGGCAGCATGAGCAGACGCAGGTGAGTGGTAAAGGAGATAACAAAGACCGCGGTTAGTGTTGACTGTACAGTACCTGAAGTTAGCCTGATCCATACAAAGGAGTCACAAGTCACGTACATTGGTAGTTCATCGGCATGTCCACCACTTTGATATCGCCATAAGCCGAGAAGATTTCGGAGATATGAGCTTCCGTGACATTCTTGGTAAGCTTTTCAATCACGATCTGTTCAATTGGCACTATCAGCATTGCGTGTTGCGGTTGTCGGCAGGGCACTCGCGATGTACCTTCGAACTCTGGAATCCACCAGGACTGGCACTTCTGGTAGCGCTCCTTCCCCGGCTGCTCCCCGACCGGCCCCGAGAGATAGATCTCGATCGTGATCTCGAACGCGGTGTGATCGACCTTGAGCGCACTCGAACCGGAGTGCGCGAACGGCTGCGCGAACGGGGCGTGACAGATCTTCCTCGAAGACCACCTGGCGAGCGGTAGCTAGCTGAGCCAGAGCGCGAACGCTTGCGGGAGTACGAGCGGGACCGAGAGCGATCCATTGGCAGACTTAAGGGCTGATGAAAGCAAGTGTGTTAAAGGAAGGTATTGTTGCTGGCTGCAAATCGTAAGGCGATACGATGGGTGGCTTGAAGGTTTGAAGCGAGAACGCGACTACATGCCACGCCAAGACATAAAGTTGCCTATTCAGGCATGTCTGCAAGTTTTGGTTTCGACAAGCTTATGCTCCTTTCCCTTTTATTGGTAACCTGTTCGAGATACCCTTCAGAGACGCAAAGAAGCTCAGAAAAACATGCTAGGGCTTCGAGAGAGTAGGAACCGCTAAAAGGAAGCGCCCTGAGTGCATACAGCCGCCCGATAGGGGTACTCTATCGAAACGTGCATTCTATTAGATGGCTTTCCGAAGATATGTTAAGTACGCGTCAACAATCTATCACCAAAAGCACACTTCAAGTAGAAACTCCATCATGACTGAGGTGGGTAGCTCTCCTACAGATCTATGCTCACGTTTGGGCAAAAGGCATCGCTACGGCGGTGCTACAGCAGCCAGCCAAAGCTTAAAGAATATCGTCAAACAGAGAGGCCATCCACCGTTTATCACTCGCCAGTATCTACGCTGTAACTTTTATTGTTGGCATTCTCTGCTTCGCTCTATGAACCGCCGTGAGAGCTGGTTGTATTTTTATTTTTTATTTTTTATTTTTTGAGTAAGTATCTTTATGTTGGATTGGGAAGCTTATGGGGCACGTAAGAAAGGAAGGGTTTCTCAACTTTTCCCCACACACCTGCCAGCAAAGCAGTGAATCCCTGAGGCCCACTTGAATCTGGATCTTGAAACACCCAACATACGACCGACTTCTTCAGGCTCCAACTTTTCATCACTGTGACTGCGATGGTTTCGCGGTTCTGACATTTCTATCTTGAGTACGGTAGGCAAGGCACCGCCAGCCTTCAGAAGTAAGCTCGGTCGCGGTACTCCTACCATAATAGTAGCCGCCGTTCCAAGAGCTAATCATGTTACACTTGATCTCCGTTGCCACAATAGCATCATGAAGTTATGTATGGCGTTCGAACCTGGACTGGGTATAGAGGAATTTTACCGAATGCAGGTTGTTCCTTCTGCTCTTTATCGTGGTCGCTAGGATTTTATCCACCTCCTACGTGGTCCCAACCAACGCACAGCTTCTCCTCTTTGCTCGTTCCACCGTTGTATCCTACAGCATTTAGGATACAATTGTTTGGTGTGGAGAAACTCGGATCTGGTTATCGTCGACCGCCAGCCGTCTGTCCTGGGCGGGGGGTGAGACTTGACTGTTGTGATGGTCTATGGAAACACCAAAAGTCAACCGACACACTGCCTATCCTGTCATAGGTAACAAGGGGCTGAATGATGGATGCTAATTGATTGATGGATGGCCTCGTGAATCGTCGCGTCGGCGAGTCTTGAGCTAGAGCAGCTTGGCCCCGCGTCTATCAAGTGGTGGCGTCTTGAGATGACGCCCCAAGTCGCACCTTGTCTGTACTCCGTTTCGATTCGGCGTTCCTTTCCATTGCCCCTTCGTTCAACTTGTCACTTGCCTTGGAGTCTGGACCGAGTCGGGAAGATAGTGGCGGAGCGGGCCCTTGAAAACTCTCGTCCGTGACGGCACCATCATCCATCACCCATCATCCATGGGGTTCCGCTTACGATTACATGTTGCTGTTGCACAGTTTTCCGATCTCTAGCTGGCATGGGACTCTCCTTCTGGAAACCGGGGTCGACTTATTAGTACATCCTGACCCTTGGCTATATAGCCAACGCCGTTGCCCGCCGCTTTTGTCCTACTTTTCTACTTTCTACCGCCCTCCACTGCTTTTAAAGACTCTCCCTCCTCCGCTGTCTTTTTTTGCTACCTGCACCTACTTCACCTCCACCTTTCATCCACTGCCGATTAACCTAACCTAGCCTCCGCGATCTCACAACCCAACCTTACATCTGGCTCTACCGCCGTTGTTCATCACGCCATAACACTTCCATCCTCTTTCTTCCTCGAGTCATCGCCGGTTCATCTTCATCCATCAGATTTCATCATGCAGATCTTCGTTAAAACCCTAACTGGCAAGAGTAAACTCCCTACTCGGCCAGACTACTATGACCTTTCACCGTACTGACCTCTTTCTTCAGCTATCACCCTCGAGGTTGAGTCGTCAGATACCATCGACAACGTCAAGTCAAAGATTCAGGACAAGGAGGGGATCCCGCCGGATCAGCAGCGTCTTATCTTTGCGGGAAAGCAGCTTGAAGATGGTAGAACTGTTAGTCAACCCACCTGGAGACATTTTATGATTTTATGGCATCATCCTCAACCATCCATCTACTAACTATTATGATCTAGCTCTCTGATTATAACATCCAAAAGGAATCGACCCTTCACTTAGTTCTACGGTTACGAGGAGGCGCCCCCAAAAAGAAGACGTGTTCGTTTACCTCATGTACCAATACCGCCCAACGTATTGTCGGCGACTGCACTTTCTGCGATGGTCATTTCTGCGGGGTGCACAGGTTGTTGGAGGACCACAAGTGCACTGGTCTCGAAAACTGCAAGAAGGAGTCGCACGACCGGAATGCAATGAAGTTGAATTCGGAGAGGACGATTGTTGGAAAGGTCTAGATTTGAGGTTCTCAAGGTTTTAGGGAAGAATTTCCCACATCGGCTCATCGGCGTTACCCATTATCGTGCTTCTTTGTTTTGCAGCATCTACGCGTCTCAGCCATTTGTTTTCCGGCAGTGGGCTTGCAAGTCGAGTAATCTTTGCGGTTTTAGAGAGGGTGGCTGACCGTAGTCGTCATCACCATCATGTACATTTCGCCGCCTGGTATTTTTTTTTGCGCATGAGTGCATGGGGTTTGGATTTTGTATGTTCTATTTTTTTCCCTTTGCTAGCGATATGGTTTGACTTTGTGCGATTGGTTGCTTCTGGAATTGATTTTGAATTACAATCTGAGTGTAGAACCTACAGATACTGATAGAAACATGAGCGATTTCCTGTGCATACTCTACCGTATCGCTTAATCGCTGCTGCTGCTGCCTGCTGCTTTGAATGCCAGTGAATATGCGGGTAGCCGTCGGGCTTGTGGTCGAATGTTCAGACGAAGTGTGACGATTTCTTCCGCACCTCCGGTGTGCTATCTTCGGGTTCTTAGCTAGCAGGCTCGAACTGTTGCACGATGTAGACGTTGCAACCTTCCTTACGAACATGTGGTCCCGACATTCTCTTCTCGGATTACGAATTTCCGCTCATGGGCCATGCCATGACGGCTCCTCGGGAAATGAGCGTGTTATTGCACTGTGTAACCCATACCATCTGCAGTCGTCCCCCCATACATGTCCTCTCCGGAAATTCGCTGGTGATTGCGTCATGCTTGGTGGCTTGGATACTCTCAGGTGCACGGCGGGTCACTCGTACGAGAAACCAACTTGTTTCCTGTCTCGAGAAGTCAGACTGTCACTCCAGGCTCTTGGAGGAGGTGTTTTCTGCCCACATACTAAATACCAAATAAACACATGCTAGATAAATGTATATGTCGGATATCAGCCGGATGAAGTGGATTCGCTTCAACCTAGGGATTAATTCATTCTCCTCTGCCACCATCTGATAGACGGGTGTCGGCAATCAACACCTTAGGTAGCGCCATTAACCGACGACCTGCAATTTCCTGGTATTTCACGCAGTGCGGTTCTTTCGCGGATACCCGGGTGTTCAGCGTTGTGTCGGCAGGCCAACCTTTCATCGGGTATCCGGGTAATATTTTCTGTACCCAAGGGACTCTGCAACTGCAACTCCAGTAACCTCATACCATGATGCTATCAACTCCTCCTGCCAGCGACAAAGTGCGGTACATTTGAGAGGCCGCTTTCCGCCCTTGGAAGCAACTCTTCCCCTCAGGTCTAACGCTCTACAGCCGTGCGAAGATTGCAAGCCCATGGTCGCGCAGAATGCGATCAAGTCGTCTCAAGCCATTCGAAGGATCCAATGGTAGATGCAACACTATCTCACCAATAATCCACCTCAGAAAGCTTTGCGGCATCGCAATATTGAGCTTATCTTCACTATTAGATGTCATTTGAAGCTTCACCAGTTACTTCAGCTGCAGAAGTACGCGTTTTTTGAGCTTAAGTCTCCTCTATATCTTCCTGCACTGTAAGTTTGAGACCCTTTTCAACCCTGCCCTAAGAGACGCGCTAATGCACGACAGCGTTGATTGCTGTGAAACCGACCTCTCTTCGCGTGTCACCATCTCCATGCCTCACTCGATGCAGATCAGCCCGGCCTGGCCGCAAAATCTGAGGCCTACCTTAGCGCAGGCCAGGCCCGGCCTCCATTTGAAAAGCCTACGCCGCAAAAAGCTTGGCCGCTTAGGAGCACTGAGAGCGATTCTCTTTTGACTATTGATTCAGCGGACCTAATATCCTCGGACGACGATAAAGATAGTTGTGATGCCGATGAACCTTCTCCTGCCCCTCCTCCAGAGGCGATAAGTCTTTCAAATGGCAAAACTGGAGGTGTAAAAGCTTGCTCCCCACCAGAGCACGGTCCGTGTGCTGCCATACTTGAGGCCGACAATCACCATGAAATTCTACCACAACAATACCGAACAAATCTAGACACAGATGTCCCATACTAGATCCCCCGACAAAGCGTCCGTACCGGGCGACAAGGTAACAATTCAATATAATGATGTCAAAATTGGTGACACCAGGGTACAGTTGATGGTAGGTGAAAGGAAGGCGGGCTGGGTGTGGATATATCATTCGAGTGGCATCAAACAGGCCCTGGATGCTAAGTCGAAGATTTCTGGAGTGATTACGAGTGTGGATTTTCGAGGTGCGAGCTTGCGAGCGACGAGAAATCTGGGAACGAGAGCAGATGTTGGTGGTTAAGGTTTACCATGCACAAATATACACTTAAAATCCCTAAGAAACGTGTACAAAATCCTCCCTTTTTTACAACAGTAGTTAATTTGCAGATCTACAGGACTTCGTAGTGTCTACGTGCAAATTTTTCTATGGAGAGGCCGTCCGAAAAACCACTTGCTATGGGTTGCGCGTCGCGTAAGGTCATTTTTACCGATGATATTTTAGGTATTTTTGTTAATTTTTATTGATTGAAGTGAATAAATTGGATTTATGCCTCATAAAACCTCCTGAACTTCAATTAAATAGCTAGGTCGCGACTGGGGCTATGACGAAAGTACACTGACAAAAATCGCCATTATTTAGCGGTTGCAAGCAACTTTAGAGTATGAGGTTGTTGATCGCCAACAGCTTACAGTAACTGATTTTCGTCAAAAGTGTACTTTCGTCACAGCCCCAGTTGCGACTTCATCATTCATAAATATAATAGTTTTGTCCACTTTTGCCTACTGTACTGGTTTCCCTATGCACACATTCTCACCGCCCTCTACCATCATCACATGATGGAGGCTCTTGCTCAGAAACTCTTTGCAGGTACTTTAAGTATCCTCCCATAACCATCCTCCATGATGGCCGACCGCGAATCCTTCTTCCCAATCCCACCGCTAGTCCGGCAAATCTTCGATTCATTCCCACTACTTACCTACCCGGCCACTGCGCTCCCTTCCGGCTGCCCTCAGCCCTCGCAGTTCCCTACACTCTACGTCTTCAGCACCCCCGAAGATGCCGCCGCCAGCAAACCCAGCTTCAACCCGAGCTGCTTGAAGTGGCAAGTACGCATTGCGTTCCCCCACCTCCCCCTTCATCTTCGGTTAACATGGCGTGAAAGGCATACCTCAAGTTCTGTGGAGTAAGCTACCGAAACGGAGTGTCGAACAACCACGCCTCGCCGTCGGGGGCGCTGCCATTTTTGGTTCCGGCCGGAGAGGCGAAACAGGCTGTGCCAGCGTCTCGGCTGCCACAATGGGCGGGTGAGAATGCTAAGACCCCGAGGGGATGTAATCTTGAGGATCCAGAGGTGAAAGCGTTTCTGGCGCTGGTAGATACGCGAGTGAGAGATGCTTGGGTATCTACCCTACCACCCCGCCTACTCTCACACATCGCTGGTTGCTAACGGAAATGATGATAGCTATATGCCCTGTACCTCGAACCTCACAACTGTCACACCCTCGCAAAAACACTGTACCGTTCCACCTCGGTGCCGGCTGTCAACCTCCTCCTCTCATCGGAGCTACAGAAGTCCGCAGCCGCAGAGCTCCGCAAGTGTCGACCGGGAGGAGTCGTGAACAGAGACGACATCTATGCGGATGCGGACGCTGCGTTCTCAGCGTTGTCGACGGTGCTGGGTGGTGACGAATGGTTTTTTGGCGCCGAGGAGCCAGGTCTTTTCGATGCTACCGTGTTTGGGTATACGCATTTAATCCTGACGCTTGAATGGCACGAGAAGGAAGCCGCCATTGCGCGGAGCGTTAGAAAACACAAGAACCTAGTTGCACACGAGCGGAGGGCCCGGGAGTTCTGTGGATGGTAATAGCACTCCTCGCACTGGAACTCATGTATTCACTTAGCCACTGCGGGTGTAGATATAAAAAGGCAACATGTACGATGGCCCTTCAACCCGTCATACGAAACAACAATCCCACCAACATGTTCCGTCCCACCCACTTCCCCGCTCTCGTCCCCAACCTCTCCGCCTCCTCGACCTCCCTAACCCCCATCTCAACCACATCCCCCTCAAGTCTCAGCCCAACCTTCCCGGCCGCTTCCAATGTCTCCTCAAGCTCATGGTTCCAGCTCATCCCATTCACCTTCCTCCCACCCCCGTCTCGGAACCCAGCTCTACTTCCC
>Ga0307514_10000664_pt1 | contig 61811 bp, 45 predicted proteins | sample 16_EM_MG_FD_203088 | JGI IMG/M metagenome (GOLD analysis project Ga0307514, IMG submission 203088) | Populus trichocarpa ectomycorrhiza microbial communities from riparian zone in the Pacific Northwest, United States - 16_EM | ecosystem: Host-associated > Plants > Roots > Unclassified | place... | reverse complement strand
TCCATTCACGGAGGTGGGGTGCAGGGGTACACTCCGCGAAAGAACCAGTCCAGTCACGGAGGGTGGGACTCCGTGAATGGACCGGTCTCTCCGCGGAGGGACATCCTCCGTGACTGGACTAGAACATCTTGCAAAATCCTTGAATTGGCCAGCGGTTGTCCATCTTGTTCACTTGTGTCACCAACGCCAGCAAATGTTAGCCATTCTGAAGGAGGCCAGTGCCAGCTTGAGTCATAGCGAACGCATATCCAAAGACATGGAATTCCTCGAGAGTTTCTTAGGCTATATTGACGAAGTTTCTCAATATCCCGGAGCGATACAGGAATGCGTGGATTATGCGCCGGGATGGCGAGTCGAGTATCGTGACGAAGTAGTGGTGCCCGTAAGTTGCTTGTCCGCGAAAGGTATTGCGAATAGAGAAGACGAGGCCATCCTCAACGCTTTCTGTATGTCTATGTGCGATAGATTTCACAGACTCCATCTACACCGTCAAATCCTTGTAAACATTGCTGTCCAGCCATCCATGCGTCAGTCCATACAGACATCTGCAACTCTGGAGTATACATCCGCAGTTCCGCACGACGAATTGGCAGTTCGATCGTTCAGAACGGCCACTAAAGTTATGAAGCTCTCGTATCTCCTTCTATTCTTGATACTCTTGAACATAGTTTTACTTCTGGCAATTGGTGGAACAAGTTTTATTGGACGGGATAATCCAATGATTCGAAATTCTCTCCGTTGAGATTGATAACAGATAGATATTCCTGTAGATATTCCTGTAGATTAGATCAATGATTTGCGTAGCTTCTCTCCAATTTTGATTAGGCCTTGGGCAGTATAGACACGAGCCATACGGCCCGCTTTAGTTGCTACCTTAACAGAAAATAAGCGCAAGACGACACAGTATTCTCTGGAAGGTGGACTCGCAAAATTAGGGGTTCAAAATGTGGCAACTGTTTACCTTTTCGGGCGACATGAAAGGAGACCCCTGGGTTTATGTAACCAGGTAGCTGCCAGAAATCGATCAGACGAATCTTAGTATTACTCAGGTGACCCGTTGACACGATAATTCAAGAAACAATTATAATAAGGGAAGTAGGTTCTAGGTCGTAGATGCGAGTGCTTGTTTTACAGCCATTCACAACTCAGGGTTTCGATCATACTTCAAAGATACTGCTTTGATTACCGATTACATCTCCAGAGACCTAAGATGTTGGACAGTGTTTGTAGATCTGATTACTGATTATATCTTATCCTCACTGCACAGTAAAGTATATGACTGATTGACCAATGCGGATAAAATGTACTCTACCGACGTACTGTGCCTGACAGGTAGAAGACGTACAAAGTATGAACAAGCGGAGAAGAACGAAGTCGTGGACCTAAGTTGCCGTGCTATACGTTTTGCGCTGAGTGTCATGCATCTGCATTATTCACCGTATATGGTTCGGGTTGTTGAATATATTGAGTGGGGCGTCCCAGTCGATATAAGAGGTGCAACCCAATTTAAGTTACGGTTTCTGAAACAGAACCTTATAATCTGTAGCAGGAAATTATTTGAGTCTGTGCGTAAGTCTGTGCGTTTGTGTGATCTAAATACTCGCTAACCTAATCTGGGGCATATCTCTTATTTGAGTGAGTACGGTACTCATCGATCATCGCCATCGTTCTCCATAACCAGACGAAGTCCATTAGTCTCACACATCCATGCGAAGAAACGGCACCTAATCCTTTTATTAACACTCAATCACTACAGCATGATATCCGGTACGGACGCCTTCATCCGTGGCATCAAAAATCGAGATGGAGACGCATGAATGCATTTGTGTACAATCACACTGTGCCAGGCACTCTCGACCACTGTCATGTTATTCCGCAAGAAATCTCACATGTAGGCACTACTGATGCGATGGGGAAATTCCCACCAAATGGAAAGATTGTCTAGCATAGGGGCTGCAATAGCTTGCTAATGTGGAAAGCTGTCATTACCGCTTTATTAACCTCAGTATTACGTTCAATTTGTTTCCGAGGTTCAATATTCCATCGGAATCCATCCTTGATTACCCTCGTCTAAATTTCTGATACACACCAAATCACAGTACAGCAGCTTCACATTGTATAGCCAGAACTATGATTAACTTGCAATCGCCCGTACAAGATACCAATAAATACCACATCACACATTGCACCGATATCTTACCTAGAGACTTGACACCTCATGAATCAGTACTGGACTACCGTTGACAGCGGTAAAGCCCTAGAGCCTCATCGCTCGGCCAAACGTCGCCGTGAATCGTGATTGACTAAGCAGAGAGGATTGTTAACGTAGAGAATATCAGAGCCTGACAAAATATCACACAGTCTCTGTATGCTCAAATCTCAAGAAACAGTAGGAAACTGTTCTGCCGATGGTTTTCGATTTTTGGTTCAACAGAACCAGATCAACTCAAGGGTGGGAAGTATCCACCTATCAAATTATACCTTCCAGCCCAGGCAAACTAATAGCAACAAGTATAGTCACGGGTGACGGTGCGATACATTACTGACAATAACAAAATATATTCCCATTTGGTTCTATTCGCTACCCTCACAAGTGTTTTCGCCGCCCCTGACAACCCTAAACAACCCCTATTGTCTATGCCAAATCTCTTCGGTTGTGTAAAGACTAGTACGTTCGGATACGGCTCTGTACGTCAATACATGGTAAGTATAGGGATACCGTTGCACTCATGTATCAGAGTGGTATCTGGGGGTGAAAGCCCCTGCCGCCCATTTGTTCCGAGCCAGTATCCAACGAGAAATGGAAGGAAACGTTCAATTTGACCCACCTCCATATCACCACTCCCGCAATCCAATTGTTCCGATTATCACCTTAGCTTAGCTGGGTACTCTCGGGGAAATTTTTCCATTAGCTCTTGAGCATTCGTGAAGTTTTCTGCTGGTTGCCAGCTCGTGGTACGTAACTATTTGTACCCTGCCCTCTGCATAATGCAGTGTAGTTTCCGATACCTTCGCTTAACAGCAAGGATCCGGTCAACTTACCTTTCCTCCTCTCAGTCATTGACTATTATCAGATGCAGTTCCAATAGTGGCTAGAGCACACCCAAATGTAGAACTAACTAGTAAATTTCATGCCACGATTGGTGATAATTATATCTAGTACACCGCTTTTACAGATCACGTACGAAAGAAACATCCATACCAACTCCGAATAGTCGATATCCTTCCGGCAGGGGAGGTAGATGGCCATATTAGTCAATCGATCAACGCTTACCAAGATCCTAGGTTACCTGAAAGTGGTTGACTCCACCCCAGGCAGTGAGAGCAAACCGGTGGCATAATTCTCATCCGATAACGTACTTGTGTACCATGATATCCATTGCTGGTCAATAGTAGTCTCTAGATACCAGTTCAGCTGCCCTCAGTAATCTGAAATGACCGAATTCAACGTTTTCATGGAATAGAATTATTACATCGTTACAAAGGGAATGGTTCGCAGGGAATTATATCTTCTGTCATGGGTCACCGAGCTTCATATCAACTTTGAATGCAAAAGTATCCATTTCCTGGGCCACTTTGATCGCCGTTAGGCGGTCTTCGAACTCCTGGTAGCCGCTAGAGTAGCTAGTAGCCGTGCGGTAGCCCTCTCATGGCCTTCCTCGTAGTTGGCCGGGGTCGTCTTGCCTTCCAGGTGCTTATGACACAGTCATGCGATGAGATAATCTCTGCCCATATAGCGTGTCTCTGGGAGTGTACTTTGATGTCTGTAAGTATTCAAGGCTCTTATAGATCGCACTAAAATCTTGGAATTGGACCCATGAACACAATGTCCCTATTATTTCACAGTCTCCACGATATCAATAATTATTGATTGTACTTGTTGTGGCTCTGTTCAGCAGGAGAGCATTTCCGATAGTAGAAGTTGGCTAATCGGAAAGTTCCAAACCCATTGTACCGGTTCGCTGCGAATCGCTGGCATCGGTCTCGAGGATTATTCGCTTTTAAAAATCAAAGTGCCCCAGGATCAGTGCGTCGGTGAATACTGAAAGGGTTTTTAAACATCTGGGGGAGAGTTTGGCATCCTGAGCCGAGTCTCATATGGGAGTACCGGGGATCTCGGACCTCTTGTGCCTTAAATGGTCAGGTGCGCTTGGGCCCTTAGGTATACTTGGAATTGCACTTGACTCCTCCTTAGGAGCACTTGTGAGCGCACATGTCAATGCACTTGTTGCTTCTTTTCCCAAAGTGCTCGTGACTTCAGTGGCTCGGTAAGTGGCAGCGTAACTTTAGCGCTCCCCCGAATGAACTGTCGTTAGAAGCTGGTGAATCCGAGAAGCACCTACTCATCCGGGGCCGATTTGGGAGTCAGCCAATCTTCGATCGTTGATATTTGGTCTGACTCGATAGTGACCTCTTCGGCATTGTTGGCAACCCCGAGAAAGCCGACATCCGAGACTGTCGTGCCAAGTAGAATGCTGACGGCTCGGCCCGACACATCATACAAGAACGATAGGGATAGCCCCACCCTTAGTTCCCCGCATTGCACATGCGATACGACCACTCAATGAAGAGTTCTAGCAATAATTCGCACCGGGGATATTTCCCAAGCACACAATATTTGCGCTTTGTGTATGTATTCCCTCGGTTTCTTACTCATGCCAATAGCCGGGAGGATCGGGATGCCCGTCTGAGCTTCCTTCATATTGCTGATCTGAGATAATTGTGAAGTAAGGCCGGTACAGGAGCAGCCTGCATCCTGGTTGCTGGGGCTACGCAAGATATGGCTTAAATTGCAGAGCTGCGAGTATAGGGTAAGTCTGAGGGATTGGTATCTGTATCTAGGCGGTTGTTTACCAGGGGCGATAGTGGTTGTGTTGATGGCCGTGACGATGAGCAGATGATATGTCGATACCTGTCATCTAGCTATTACTCGGCCCAAATGTCATGAATTATCACTCACAGACATTTGATTGATCTCTGTTGAATGTGTACTTGGATCGTGAGTCTCAGCATCGTCTAATGCCTTGTATGAGAATGAAGACTTGTATAAAGATAGTGGCTATATGAGGATATGCATCAGGACCAGGGTGATGCGTCTCATGTCAGATAGAGCATACGCGTACGCATATGGGAGATTGTACATATATGGGCCTTTGAGATAGAGAGGATCAATCAAGTCAATCAACAAGTCAAAGAAGCATACAAAGTAACAATCCCGGGACTGTCTGTAACAGATCTGGGTGTATCACCTTTCGGCACTATGAAGATAATGTTATTTGCGCCATTGAGTCTTGTGACAGGCTCCGGATATCTAGTCTCGTGCTGAATACTAGTGACATCCAATCCCCCGAATATAAAACAGAAGGAACAGATACTGACCACTTCTAGTTGTAACTTTTTCATATAGTTTGGCATTATAACATGGTTTACACGCGCTATTATATCTACCTACTGCATATTGAATAGGTGCAAAGCGGAACGATCTGACTTTAAAGAAGAGCGTGGAAAGGAAAGCAAGAATAGTTTTAAGCGTGTTGCTTGATTTCTTAACTTTATCATCAAACCTCCTTGGTATATACATATCTTTTCGTCACTAAGGCCTGTAATGTCATCGGCCTAACTTCTATCTAACTCATACGTGATTCATACAGGTATGCCGACACACACATCAAACAATACATGACCAGTATAAAATTTTCTCCGCATCGTCTAATATCCTGTCTTATCCACTTATAGAATAGAAATAGATGTAGTAACGTTTCTTACAACACTGCAGCAGCTCAATTCCCTGCCAGATATAATGATGAAGTTATGCAATTTCTATTCTCTGCTCTGCAATAATGTAATATCTACCTACCTCCGGCCTCAATCTACTCAATCTCATCTGCCGAAAACCATCGATATCTACCTCATCCTAACCTGCCCAACGCGTAGGATTTGCCACACCGTCTCCAAGCCGTCTGACAGACTAAACTCATCCTCGTCAATCATCCACTACTATCATCGAGCGGTAATAGACATTTTTCGAGACTATGTGTAAAAACAGACGATATATTGATATCTTGCACCCTGCTATCACTCGGCCCGGCGCCCTCGCCCAAGTATTCATGAATTATCACTCACAAATTCTAGAGGGATCCCTATTGCATGATAGGTCTCCGCCTTCTTATGGCCGGAGATGACTCTCGTATGGCCGGAGGTGAGTCTCGTATGGCCGGAGGTGAGCCTCGTATGACCGGAGATTGCTGTCGGGCTGATGGCATTCAGCCCGATCTATACATAGATACGTACGCACGCATTCACACTTGTATGCCATATATATATATGGCCTTGTGGCCCTCTTAGATAGTATAATCAAACTTCTCTAGCATCACTATTTCAACAATCCCTGTTACGATATGGAAGGGGAGCACCGCGTGCGTCTATAGACTAAGGTACAGAGAAAAGAGAGACGCGAGATATATGCAAGGTGAATGCCTGATGCCCTACCGGCCGAGTGTCTCACCATCCGCTCGGTCAGGTACATATGCAACAAATCCCGAGACTATCCGCAAAAGGTACGGTGGTATCTTGTGTCGTTGCTATGAAGTTGTTATTTTTGTAATTGAGTCCTGGAACGGAGGCTCCGGAAATCTAGTCTCGTGCTAAATACTAGTGACTCCGGATCCCCCGAATATAGACGATATTGATCACTTCTGTTGTGACTTTTTTTTTCATATAGTTATTTAACCTCATAGCAGGATTACAGTCCCATTTCCAGTACCATTTCCAACGTGCCTTCTAAAGCAGGGCTCTCATAGTCCGTCCTGTCCAGGCAACATTCTGCACCACCCCCGTACCACAATTTCGGGACAAGATGTTGGCTAAGGATTTAGCCCGAAGGCCATCGGAGCTAAGGCGGGCGCTAAATTAGGGGCTTGGTGCGGGGCCTATTTCCCAGTGAACCTCGGGATTGAGTGGAGCTTCGCTCCTGGTATGATTTGTTTTCTTATTTATGTCTATCTTTTTCTCTTTGTACGATGACAACTAGCTCCTTTCATTCTCTTTGTTGATTGCTCTCAACACAAAAATATCCCAGACTATAAAGGACTAGGGCATGGAATTCTGACCCCAAATACCTGCAGGGCCTTCTAGTCTTCCCCAGACACGGTAACTGGTAAGAATACGGGAATTGGCGTGGAAAATCCGTCTGTGTATTTGGACGACACTTCATAAAATACTGAAGTACTACTGGTGCCTGGAGTATTTATTACGACGCAACACAAAGGTTGGGTAAGTATGGAGGGTTGCTAGAAGGGGAGACACAACACAACGAATTAGTGTTGTGATATGGGGGGAACCGTGTGAATAGACTTAGATACAGAGAGAAGAGAGAAGGAGAAAGATGCGAGATATATACTAGAGAGAAGTGTGCCTTGTGCTTCACCATCAGCCCCGCTTACGGTCAGCTCGTGTCAGGTCAATATATCCGCAACAATTAGGATGAAGGAAAAGCAAGTGATATACAGTGAGTTAATTGATCTGAGTGAGTTAGTGTACCTGCTTAGCTGTTGTCGGGTTGACTTTCGGCCAGTTGGATGGGGAGAGTCGTCGTGGCAGATGGTTTCTGGGAGTTTTTCAAGTGGGAAGATGCCGGGAGCGTCGCTGGCTGCACAAGACAGCGAAGCTTCTGCTCAACCTCCATATTGCCTCAATTTGTGATGACATAGCACATGCTGTGAGATATGAACAAATAAATTGATTTCATAGTTCATAGGTCAAGATGTATGCGAAGATGATGATATAGCCAATCTCACATAACAAACAGCCTCTTGCCTCGCCGATGAAAACCATAACTCACTCACAATCCCCTACATACTCACTCGGCCGACTGCCAAGCTCGCCACGTGATATGGCTTTCATGCTGTGCAGAGACTGTGCCACATCACGTAGCGGGCTTGGCGGTCGGCAGTATGAGTAAAGTGAATGCAGCATAATTAAAACAAAAGCAAAACAGAAACCACTCATGACTTATGCCCATTGCTGCAATTCGCTATCCATCTTCATCGTCATATCCTCAAATAGCGCCCGATATCTATTCAACACTCAATCAACCGCGCGCTAATAACAAAGCTGAAATGCATCAGCCTTCTTAGCTCACCTCAGCCACATTATATCCCGCGCCTTTCTCGACGTCAGTGGATGTCGCCTGGTTATTCTGAGCCCCTTCGTCTTTCCGGTTTCCTTCTAGTTGTTAGATGCTTAGTCGGGGGGTGGTCATGGACAGTGCAGCACTTACGAATGATACACCAAACCAATTGCCATACCGAAGTACCAATAGTACAGAGCGCCAGAATTTGTCCAAAAGTCCATAATTCCTGATCAGACGCGTCCCGCTTAAGGTGTGCCGCAGATGTGTAAGTTGTGATAGTGAAATACACCATGACAATCCAGCAAATAGCTGTACCTATAACGAGCACTTTAGGTGCGCCCAGATCTTTGTACGTTTTCGGGTATTCCTTTTTTGAATGTTTATGGAATCCACTCGGACCATATAACCCGACTTTAAGACACGTACACGCCAATCCAATTACCCAAAAGCACGCACCAATCATGGCGAGGATGTCTGGACGTAATGTTGATGTACTCAAAGCGCTCGGCCAATACGATGCCAAGCATTGTTTTTCGAGGGGTCGATTGTCGTGTCTCATTGCCATGGCGCCATACGCGAATGATAGGGCTGACTCTACAATACAGAGTACAATGTGCGCACTATTGAGTGTCTCGGCAAAAATGATTCCACTGCTTATAATCTGTACTGTAGCTATTACTTGAGTGGCCGCAATGAGAAACCGTTGATCGAAGGTCAGATCATCGAAAATGATGAGACTGCCGACGAGCTGCGCGAAGAAAGTAGCGTATAGTACCCCGCAAATTCTGTATAAAGCCTGGAACAAAATTGTTCAGCCGAACTATATCAGCAAATTTTTGTGAAACAAACCTCACGGTACCCCTCGTACCTGCGATGTTCGGTGCCCTTCGAAAGCATGCACATGATCACCGTGATCACCTCGATCAAAATGGAGTGCCAGAGCATTGCGATTACTACCTGTGGTGAACAGGAAATTAACCCTGACGGCGTTGCGCTATTGAAGAATGCACTTACTCCAAGCCCAGTGACATCTGGATTAACTTCAACGAGGTTATTGCACAATTCATCTCTCCGATCCGGAGAAAATTCGACTGACATGGTCGCAAAAATGCTAAGGCAAGGGAAGTACGAGTCCTCAGTCTTGGTGAATTCGGGTGGTAGCCCAGGGTTCAATGTGCATCTGAGTGTGGTGCCAACATATGAGCTTTATCAACAATTTTGAACTCCCATCTACTAGCACTCCTTTTAATTTAGTGTCAGTGCTGATCACCTTAGACACGCACCACCCTGCAAACCTGTTCTACTTATAGTGAGGCTCACAGATGGTGAAGCTCGGCACTGATCGCTCGTTGGGAGCACTGAGACAGCGAATTGAGCCGCCGGGCCACTGGCAACTGCGGAATGGTGCAAATCAAGCGATTCATTCGCTAATACACTATGAAGTGATCAAATTAGTGTGTGCATTGACCGGTTAGTTGTCAATGTGCTTTGATTGGACGTATTCTGTATGGGTCTACATTTGACAGAAATGGGATGTGGTTGAGTTGTCTGCTGTATAGAATCCCCCGGATGAGACATACTGGTGCGTGCGATTCTTAGTGTCGCGGCTGATAGGCTGCACCATCTTTGCTGTTGCCTAAAGCAATAAGACTGAGTTAATTGTCATGCGGGCCCAATTGTGGAGATATATCCCAAAAGCTTTTGACGATGTTCAGGTTGTATTTTCATAATGCTTTCAGCCGCTTGAGTATTTCCCCCTTTAGTTCTTGTGTACGTGCAAATTAGACTTAGAGACGAGTCAGTAAGTTCGGTCAAGAGAGATTCAGCACAACAGACCCTCACAACAGCTGTGGTCTATACTTGGTGCGCACGACTTTGGGGAGGTGGGATCATCATCGGCAACTTCCGGGAACGGTAAGCGAACGCAAGCAGCTTCCAAGAATGGATCAGCGTGCGTACATCTACTCTAGCGCATAAACTGTGGAACGCGTCTCCAATTGCTTGGATTGTTGTGCTCTACTCTCTGCACCGTACCGAAGCCTAGTTCCTCCATCCGCTTCACCATCGACTCCTCCGACTCCACTGCATCACAATGTCAATGTTGGTCGATATCGCTCTCTTCTAGTGCTCGATCGTGCCTGCCGCTACTGTTATCGTCCCTCTCCCTCTCCCACGCCTCCGCAATCATCGTTTTACCACGCCCCGCACTCGTGGACGCCTATTCTCGTCTCACGTTTGAGCGCTCTTTTTCCACGCCTCTGCGTTCGACCGTATCTCGTGCACTCTACACACATCTAGTCGACAATACCATTCCATGCCAGTCCTGCAGATGTCCCCCTACGCAGCGCATACGGCAATACTCCTCTCAGTCGTGCAGGCTTTCGTCTAAGCGGATGTCAATGTCGAGTATTCTTACTGCGCGACCTCACTATTTATACTTGCTGTTGTCAGGTCTAGGCGGACAATAAAGTCACTAGCACCCGCCCGGACCTGACATAAGCTCCAAGTGATTGCTCATTATTTGTATAGGGAATGGTGCATCAAATGGATGGCTACAAGCCACTTCATCCTTCAAGCCCTCCGACCGCCGGCACCGTCTCTTGGTCCTTCGCACACTGATCTTATCCTCCTTCGTCTACTCCCGTTGTATACTCTGCCCTCGTCTACGTGTCACTTGTCTACGCCGCGTTCTACCCTTTCGCCCTCGTGTCTTCGCACTTTTGTATACGCGCATGTCCACTCCGTGTTCTTGTCAACTCAGTGTCCTCGTCATCTTCCTATCCTCTACTGCTTGCCGTCGTCTACCTCCTCTTCCGGCATCATCTTCCCTTCCGGCATCTTCAACCCCACTGCCGTCGTCGTTTCTCCTCCAGTGTCATCTTTCCTCTGCCGTCGTTTATACCAGGCGTGGCCTCTCAGTGGTAAAACAATGCAGGTTACTTGTATTTAGCGGCATGGTTGATCTATGGAGATGACTATTAGAGGTCGAAAACTAGCCTTCGCCCTCATCGATGACTCTTCTTGCCTCAGCGTCTTTACCCTCGCTTCAACGCCATCATATATAGCCTTAGCCGCATTCTCACAAGTTTCACGGTCGCCCACGTCTCATTCAACGCCAAAGTCTCCTCTATCGCTCTAGATCACGTCTCCTATCAAACAAGCTCCTTGCGGTTTTCTGGCGAGATAGTCCCCACAGGTTCCGGGGGTATTTCCATACCCTTATACCTACTTCTCTACCCCGCCCTTAGTGTGGTCCCCCCGTCTGGATTTCTGACGCTCCAGGGCTGGCTGAGTGATACGTACCGGCAAGGTGTCCCTCATACGTCTGACCCGTTCTCTCACTCCATACCACCCTTTTTTAAGCAATCAGGTGGTGGAACCATGCGGTGATTTTGCTCCTCCATATTTCTTAACACTTCACATAGTTTACAGTTACTCTCGACTATTCGTACGCTGCTCTTGTAGTACTTTTCCGCTGCTTCTCATAGCTTTTGCACTGCTTTTGCAGCTCAGCGGCTTTTCTTGTGCTGTACTCCTGCTACTGCTGACTACTTTTGCCACTTGCCTGCAACCTGCGACACCATTATCGAACCCATCGTTTAACCCACCTCAATCTTTAGGATGTGCGATGATTCCGCCCCACGCAAGGTCTTTAACTCTCCGATGTATGTCAATCCCTGCGTTGTGGACGTCGCCCTCGAGACAATATGGTACTCGGATTTCAACCGCGATTCTCGTTTTGTCTAGTACGACTTCTCCGGTGCAGGCACACTAGCGGTATTGAATTAGCAGTACTTCAGAAGGTAGGCATTATGACAGTTCGACTGAGATGAGTTGAGATCGGGTACGTTCATCATGATATTCGTCTGCGAAAATTCCATAAACCCCGTAGGAAAGAACAAAAGCGGTGTTCTCAAACATCTCGTCCGGCCGCAAACATGGTATATCCATATCAGTCCACAGATGTGTTCCGAGATGAATTTCGAGGAGGTCATGCATTGTTTCTTTGGGTGTAGGTAAGGGTTCCGATTGGACATGTGTGGGGTGTATTTTGTTCCCCCACCATCACTACCGTCAGATTACTTGGGGTCCGTTGGTTTGTAATCATGTTGTATTCGGCCGGTTAGTTAACTCCAAACCATGGGAATGTGATGAGGTGACTTGATCTTGCTACCGCGTATGGGGAACTGGCTGGCGGCGCTGGATCGGTAGGAAGATACGTCGGAAGTGATACCATGATGCAATGTGACCTTACGCTAGTATTAGCAATGGGTCCGGGTACCCCGCCAGCGGTCCGGTTTTTGGCTTTTGCCCTGCAAGAGGTCTGCCGAAATGAATAATACAACGGGCTTTACTTGGAATAGAAATTTTACATATTACTATTTCCTCACTCAGTCCAATATTCCCAACAGGTCAGATTGATCAGAGATGACACTCGACCGACCTCGACGCGTTCAATGGCAGTGTGGTACACAGGTACCTCAACTCCTGGAACGGAAATCTCCCGGGTCACTGGAACCTCTTGGGTGACGTTAATCTCACTCCAAATCTTTAACACTCCTATCGCATGGAGATTAGCAGTTGATTTTGGCTACCTGTTATCACTGAGTAGTGGCATTTACGGTTTGTAACGTCTTTGGTGTTATTTTTGGCACACGATTATTGAAACTCGCAATAGAACTGATAAGTCCCAGGGAAATGCCTCAAGTGGCTCAATGCCACTATGCTGGTCGGGCACTTGACGTGGGCGGTGCTGCTGGTCAGGAACTTGACGGTGCGGCAGAGAAGCCACCTGATGGTGCAAGGGCTGCACAAAGGCAGCCAGCCAAGTACAAGAATAGACGGAAATTTTTGAATCACAATCATTCGACTTCTATTTCCGGTAATCGCCAAACTTCTTTACAGGTTTGGCAGTACAACCTACCACCTCTCCACATATCCCACCCTTCTGTGGGTACTCCTGCCGTCCCTTGTGATTAGTACTTACACTAACGAAGTACATCAGTATGCTATCATAGAAGTAACTACTTAGGAAGGGGATTCATATAAGTCGAGAGGGAGGAGGAAGAATGATATAATATAAAGTCGTGGAGAAGCCGAATTGAGTACAGGATAGGTGTGAGCGGATGTAAATTGGCAATGAACAGATTCCGGGGTATTCGTGTCCTGATTGCGGGATGAAACAGTCTTCAACTTATTGGTGAAATACCGCAGCCTATATAGTGACTTAGGCGTCCCTGCCGCCTTGAGTATTGCATGACGTTCTTGGCAGAGACCGATACAACCATGTTAATTACATATATGGCCCCGGACGCCCGAGTACTAGGTCTCCATGCCCGGTCAAAGACTGAATCGCCGGGCCCCGTTTGTTTTGTTTTAATATTACTGCATTCATTCTATCTCGAGTATGGCAGTGCCCATTTCCCCTCACCCTCTGGATGCCCAGCTTAAGTGGGGGCGCTCCTCTTCTACCCTTCTTCCCCTACAACAATCGAAAGCAAAATGAATGGCTGCATGCTGAAACAAAAGAAAAGAGAAAGACTGCTAAATAGATTCTAGCTCTGCTTGGCGGCATGGGAACTTCCCAATCTCCGTGACTGCAAGGAAGTCCATCACCGCCTAATCGCGCTTCTCCATGGAAAACAACTCGGATATTTACACATGCCTGCATCTTCCCGCTTTCCGGGCTGTTGCCCGCCTTGCTGCTGGTTCTGCCGCCTTCCCATACCACCAGCATTGATCGTCTCACTGCCGGAATCGCTTGAGATAAGTCGCTGTTGGAGCATACCTCCATTTCAGCTGGTAGGCCAGGCCCCGTTAGGACTATGGGCGCCGGATGGTTAAGGCCACAGGCTCCACGAACTCACAAAAGCTATGGTATGGAATCCTGGTGTCAAAAAGTTTTCACTTGGATGCGGCCACCCAGTGGTTGCATCCATCTAGCTATATAATTAAGCTACATTTTCTTTGTTCACGTGCTAGACATACGGAACGCTGCATGCAGAATAACTGAAGGGTCTATATGAAGCATAGGAACGCTGTAGTAACCTATTCTATTTACTGGAAGGTTTGCCGTAGATCGCCATGTGAAAGGCGCTAATCTAAGTTACTTAAATCTGAGCGGGTAGGTGATTGGATCCTTGCTGCTAGATTGGTGTTAGAGATGTTATACTGTTAATGAAATCCGAAGCTACTCACCAAAAGGGATAATACTTGGATCTAGCTCAATGAAACAAACTCCACCTGATGCATGTCCTATGGCGAGGACATTATGTCGAACGGCTAGACACTTTGGTCGATAGTCAGGAGGAAGCCAAAGGACTTTTTCTGTTTTCACAGTAACCCAATCCTCACTTACGAACACTGGACATATTAACTGATCTGGTGGAAGTTGGCTTTCCCACTGGGTACGAGGTTTCAGTTCTAGTATGCCTTGACTTGTTTCGAGAAAAGCGCCGTTGCTGGAGAAAGATAACGCCTTAATAGGACTTTTCGTTGTGAGCTTCTGAATTGTTGCTTTTGTGTTAGCATCCCAGAGCATGACAGTGTTGTCGTGCGATGCAGATGCTAGGAGCTGGCCATCAGGCGAGAATGCCACTGCAGAGATACAATCTGAATGACCCTCAAACGTGCCCATCAAAGATTGTGTAGATATGTCCCACAGCCGGACGGTGTTGTCTTTTGATGCAGAGGCAACAAGCTGGCCATCTGGTGAGAATGCAACTGCCGATACGCAATCTGAATGACCATTGAGGGTGCCTCGTGGAGCAGCTTTTGCTGGATCCCAGAGCCTGACTGTGCTATCGTCAGATGCAGAAGCAAGAAGCATACCATCCAGCGAGAATGCAATTGCAGAGACCCAATCTGAATGGCCTTCGAGGGTGCTGTGCAAAGCTCCTATCGATAGATTCCACAGTCTGACAGTATAGTCGTACGATGCAGAGGCAAGGAGCTGACTATCTGGAGAAAATTTTAGTGCACTAATAAAGCTAGAATGGCCCTTGAGAGTGCCGCCCTGACCTCCTGTCGAAGGATTCCAAAGTCTGACAGTGTTGTCCCAAGATGCAGAGGCAAGGAGCTGGTTGTCAGGCGAGAATGCTACTGCAGTGACCCCATCTAAATGACCTTCGAGGGTCTCGCACAAAGATCCAGTTAATGGATCCCAGAGCTTGATAGTGTTGTCGAAAGATGCCGAAGCAAGAAGCTGGCCGTCTGGTGAGAATGCAACTGCCATAACACTGCCGGAATGTCTTTTTAAAAGACTTTTTGAAGATTTTTTCGTGTGATCCCAGAGCCGGACTGTGTTGTCGTCTGATGCAGAGGCCAGGAGCTGGCCATTTGGTGAGAATGCCACTGCAGAGACTGAATGTGAATGACCCTCGAAGGTGCTGAGCGAAGTTGGTGTCGCTGGGTCCCAGAGCCTAACAGTGTTGTCATCTGACGCAGAGGCAAGGAACTGGCTATCTGGTGAAAATGTCACTGCCCTGACCCAATTAGAATGACCCTTGAGGGTGCAGCGCAAAGATCTTGTCAAAGGATCCCACACCCTGCAAGTGTTGTCATGTGATGCAGAGGCAAGCAGATGGCTATCCGGTGAAAATGCTACCGCTATAACCTTATTAAGATGATCCTTAAGGGAGCCACACGGAGCTCCTGTTGATGGATCCCAGAGTCTGACAGTGTTATCGTCTGATGCAGAGGCAAGGAACTTGTTATCTGGTGAAAATGCCACGGCTACAACACTGCCCGAATGTCCCTCCAGGGTGTGAAGTAATGCTCGTGTCAATGGACACCAGAGCCTGACAGTGTTGTCTTTTGATGCAGAGGCAAGCAGTTGACCATCTGGCCAGAATGCCACTGCAGAGACCGAATTTGAATGACCCTTGAAGGTGCCGCATGGAACTGCTGTCATTGGATCCCAGAGCCTGACTGTGTTGTCATCAGATGCAGTGGCAAGGAGCTGGCCATTTGGTGAAAATGTAACTTCTGTGACGCTGCCAGTATGATCCTCGAGAGTGAAGCGCAAAGATGCTGTCGATGGATCCCACAGCTTGACTGTATGGTCGTAAGATGCTGAAACAAGCACCTGGCCATCTGGCGAGAATGCCAACGCAGAAACCCAATGTGAATGACTCTTGAGGGTACCACATGAAGCTCCTGTCGATAGATCCCATAGTCTAACAGTTCTGTCTACTGATGCAGAGGCAAGAAGCTGGCTATCTGGTGAAAAAACCACAACCGTGACACTACCAGAATGACCCTCAAGGGACTGCAATGAATGCTCTTGTAAAGCTACAGGCTTATGTTTGATCCACTTTGGGGCCTGATGCCAAAAGTGATTCTTAATTCCACTCATACATGGGCTGAACACAAGAGCAGCACAGTATGTCTGAAGTGGCGCAGATTCAATTACCCATCTGTTGTTACGGGCAAAGCGTTTTGCATCAGAAATGAAAAGAACTAAATCTTGGTTTGTTTTAGACTTAGGCTTTGCAAAATCAGCGAGTTATCTAGATGTCATATTATATAGTTGCTTACCGTTATAGACTCTAAAATCTCCAAAGCAAGAATACCTTCAGATATCTTCCCTCTGAGGCTGAGCGCCTCAAGCCAATGAAGAAAGTCGTTTTGGAGAAATTTATGAATTTGGTCGTTCGCGTAAAGTTCCCTATTACCAAGTTCTGTGTTTTCAAGCTCGATGTTACTTCGCTGAAGGTGGTATACCCAATAGCGACATGCATATTGCACATCGAGAGGAATACATTTCTCCACGACGCCATTCCCTATATCCATAGCGAGGGTACCAGGTAGTTGAAGATTACACATGTCCCTTTTTAGTTGTTTTGATATAAGTTGGAGACAGCTCACAAACAGATGATTGTGTAATTTGGGCTCGTCGATCCAAAACTCGGAATCGATGCATCTTTGGTGGTCCAGAAGAAAGTCACGGAACGATGGGTGGAGCAATCTAATCGGAGACTTCTCGCTATTTGGAACGTCCAGAACAGAATGCAGACACCTCAGTCTAGCTCGTACCTTATCCAACTCTATATCAAGCAATTCGGCTAGCCTAGCAGCAGGAAGAGGGTCGAATAAGATGACTATACTACCAATAATCTGTCTAGGTTGGCCATGTAGCTTCTCTCTATATCGCCTATAGCGATCGCCATGAGCGTTTGAGCGTTCCAAAATTCCAGTGTACATATCATCAAGCTCTCGGTAATCGTCCTCAAGAATAAAGGAAAGACCCTCATCCGGACTCCAGGATGAGTCTTGAATGAAACGACAGGCTGTCGAAGCGTAAATAAATAACCCGTTTGCCCTCTGGCAGAGAAGATCAATCTGATTATCACTCGGCCATCCCTCTGAGATACTATTTGCTGCACGGATATTTTCTAGCTCATGCTTGAGGAAAACAGATATATCATTCTGGACAATAGACTGGGATATATTATGGAGAACAAAGTCCTGATGTGCAGCCTCGGGAATAGCACAGAAACCAAAGTGAATCGGAGTTTCCGGTCTGCTGGTTATAAAAACTCGCAACCGGATAGTATCCAGGGTTTTGCATCTGCAAGAAGTCGAAGGATTAATCGAGTATCGTTGTCGCCTTCACACTCATCCAAGGCATCAATCACAAGAACGAATAGTTCTGACTGAAGCGATACCTCCTTCAGATTAGCTAGTGGCTGATAAATGAGATATTTCCATTGTTCATCGATGCCTCTCTGAGTAATATCGGGATTCTCCACTATGGCTCTGTAGACGTAGTATTTAAGAGTCGGTATCGTATTCGCTAGCTGGGCAGCGAGGCTAGTCATGAGTTTACCAGCATGGCTAAGATCCCCCCGACCTCTTGAAAAGAAGAAACTTGCTCCGAGCCTCTTCTGATCGGCGCAAGTGCGGGCAACTGTACGAGAAATGGTAGACTTGCCAGTTCCGGCCATGCCATTTAACCAAAAGATGCACTTGCCATTAGGGTTTTGGCTCCAAGTCAGTGTTGTCAACCGTCCCGTCCGTCCGACATCATGGAGAACGGGACGGGACGGCTGCTTGCCGTCCGTCCTGAGCGGGGACGGAACGGGGCCGTCTTTTTGAGGCCGGACGGGGACGGACGGAAGGACGGCCGTCGACGGAGAAGTCTTAGCGCAAATAACAAAAATTATACGAAAATCATTTCAATTACTATTCTGACCGTGATGCAGGATCTGTGAGCATCTGTTCCGTCCATACTATTTCTGACTCCTGTTTCTTCAAATATTTTGCCCTCTGCACCCAGGATTTCATACATTCCGAAGCCTGTATAACATTATTGGGCTCGATTGGGTCTCGCCTAAAGATAAAAAGTAACCGCCCGATGACGGTGGATGACGGCCGACATTCCGTCCGTCTTGAGTAAGGACGGGACGGACGGCCTTGGCGCCGTCCCGTCCGTCCTGGAGGAATCTCGGACGGACTACCGGGGACGGCCGTCGGACGGGACGGTTGACAACACTGCTCCAAGTTATGATCTGCTGGAGGAGGTCGACTCTAGTGTTAGGCAGGCATTGATGTTCGTGCTCCCATAGTCGAGAGTTAAAAATGGCACCATAAGCTGATGGAAGTGTGGAAACATGCCTGTCCTGCTCATAGAGGTGCGTGTTCTGTAAAAGTGACTTGAAAACAATGTGTCAGCACGATGTTATGTAGTTGAAAGAAGCATTACCTCAAGGCTGCCATTAGTTTTTTCCGACGCATCTACACAGCCTTGTATGAGCTTTTGAATGCCTTCACCAACACGAATAAGCAACTGGCTATGGAGATTTGGTCAGTCCGCAATTTAGCAGCTTATACAAAGTCTGTTTAGTTGTTCACCTCTGATCTGCATTTAATGCCATATTGATTGTTGTCTTGTCTCTTTCAAGTCTAGCAATGAAATCGTTCACGTCCTTCTCTTAAACGGCCACTTTAAGGCTCGCATTCTTTGTTGGTTCATGGTCTGATGGGTAGGATCTAGACGGGTTTGAATGTCTACGAGCTGAGAAGTACATTCAGTGATAGGGATCGCCAGCGTATCGAGAACGGATTGATTCGTCGCATCTTGCCCCTCCAAATCGTGAACTCTTTTCAATACTTCGTGAAGAGCGGTAACTTCGCTATAAAGGCGCCCGGTATCACTTGTAGCGTCGTTGACTCCTGTGGCGTATTCGCGGCAAAGTTTCAGTATTCTATCAGATAATTGGACAATGGCGAAAGCGGATGCGGTGGCGCTGAAAGGATCCATAGTACATAATTCGCAGTAGTGAGTAGAAAGCGTGGGAGGCAGAATGAGGCACACTATCGCCGAGTGAGCTCCTATATAGGCGACGCTGGCAAATGGGCAAAGCTTATTTCGGTTATAAGCGGGGGGTAATATGAGATTAATCTGACCGTTGTATGAATACGTTGCCAATCCAAGTGTAGCTTAGAGAACCACCTCGAGTTCTTCCATCCTTGTGTCTAATCATTCCAGTCAAGCGGGAAATTAGGAGCTATGAATGCACGTGTAATGAACGCCATTCTTTATTCGCCAATCAGCGTCAGCCTGATGCTTATTTGCCATAGAGTGGATGCAAAACAAAAAACAAAAACAAGCCTGGTGGCTTATCGTGCATATGCACCCTCATCCAGCTTCACACCATCATCACGCCTCGTTTGCTGACTCTCATCATCGTAAATCTTTTTATTAGGGCGAACGCGACTACCGGTGGATATTCATGTGGTAATTCACCCTCGGAATGTCTTTAGACAGGGCGCTGGGGCTGTAGTGCAAATACTTCGCACGCATACGATCGAAGTTCGCAACCGTTCGTCCCGTCCAGGCAGAGCCATGCCCGATCCCGGGCTACGACTTTCCGGGCTGAGGATTCACGCCCGCTTTATCACTAGGGCGTCGAGGTTCAGGACTACAACCCTGCATAGCCTTACAATCTTGTAAATAATGAGCTTCAAGCTGCATAATCTCAGCGCGATGGGAAAAACAAGCCGCCTATATTTACCCATCGATACGAAGCGGAACAACAGTGTTGGGAGTGCTGACCGGACCAGAAGATGTTGAATTATCCCCTGCTAGACAGTCGGAATTTCCGTTAGCGGGCTGGAATTCCTTCTTGCCGGCCGGAATCATACACACCCTAACACCGGTAACTTCTGCCAGGGCCCTTTAGTCACACTGAATAGGCCCTAGGGATTCTAGCCTCGGCCCGTGACGCCCTAGGCCAAACACAAGGTACACCCGACCTGGACGGTGGTGTTGGGCTCCGAAAGACGCTAGTCCGGATGGACGGTTGAGAACCCTGCATACGATGTGGCTACAATATTAACGCAAAACGACTGTATCCACTAAATAGATTATATGCATAATTACGTTGAGGGTTTGAAATTCAAGAAGCGATTAAGTTCATGCACCAATTATTTGTTACGTCATTGTGTGTTCATGTGCTGGTGGCGATGGTGGAGTACGAGACCCGAACATGCCACAACCTTCATAGCCATCCTCGTTTTCACCAAAAGCACTTGGATGATTATTTGCAATAATTGGAGAGTGTAACGTATAATAGTCCAAACCAGGTGTGAGGGCAACGGTGGCCGGGGTTGTGGTGCCGGTATTGGTGGACGGTGGTAGCAATTGGGCACCCATATATATGTCACCGTCCGTAGAACAAAGCAGCGAATGAGAAAACAGGATGTATGGTCGGGAAAACGTTCCGCGATATCGTACGCGAGAATTGCTTCGGCTCCCGCCTCCGCGGTACAGCATGCGACGTCTGCTACCGGTGTGTCACCTCAAACTCACCACATCTCACTACATTTAGTGAACGGGTGATGTCTGTTATACTTCTTTTAACCCCTTGGGATATGATCTCAGTTCTTACGAGCACCATCATAATCAAATCGCCAATGTCATAGCCATCACCACCTCCTCTTTACCCGTCTGATATCTACATCTTTGGTAGTCACATTCCCATATCGTAACACTCGCCTTTACCTAACTCCCCGCTACGCAAAATTCGTCCTTCAAAGACAGATTCCAACCAGATCCTAAATACCATTTGCAGCTACTCCCAGCTGTCATCGACTCCCTGTGGCTGCCTGCAGTCACTTCCGCCTCCCAATTTCCGCCTACCAACTGCAAGCTTCTTGCTGCAACTGGCAATCATTCATATCATTTTGATTGAGTGCGGTTGACTCAGTTTTGTAATTGATACAGTGGCGGTGGCGGGTGCTATGCTCACCCTATTTCGATATTTTAATTGTCAGGTAGACGACTGCAACCATGTCAGAGCTGTGGGAATCGTCCTGTCAGGGTAGCGTAAACTTATTAGGACACACACCATTAGTATAATTTGACCATTGAAAATTTGCCATATTACTTTTACGAGCAATTCACGCGGCACACCACTACATTGGTATTTCTCGTTGTTATGGCCAGTGTTCCTAAGCGGCCCGGCTGGCCACCGAGCCTCTTAGATATCTGTAGGCTGGCTAGCCCGGTGATTTAAAAGTAGGACAGGCCTGAATATCTTCGAGGCTTGCATACAGCCTGAATGCTCCATACAGCTGCATAAAACTATAAATGCCGGGCAAGCCTATGGATATCTAGCAGTCGGCCTGTGTATATTCGTGGCCTCATAAATCCTGCATGAGCTTGCATAAATCTGTGTAAATCTACGACAACCTGTAGAAATCCTGAATAAGTAACCCTTTGCAAAGGCTGCCTAAACCTACAAATCCTACCGAAGCCAACAAAGCGTGCATTGACCTATGCAAGCCTGAGAAACCCATATCGAAGCCTACAGAGTCTGCCAAAGAGCCTGGTTGGCCTGCGGGCGCCCACGGGCCGAGTGACCACCCATGCCCGCTTCAAATTTTTATATCGCTACCAAAAATAGTATATTCTCCACACCCGCATTTTCCAAGACTTCATATATTCTACAGTATAAATAATATTCCCCAAGCGAGTGCTGCAGTCTGAGATGTTTGAATTACTGAGCACCCTGCTAACACGGCAGTGGTACATCGCCTTTAGGCTCAATAAGAGAGGTAGCGAGTGAAAAGAGAAGTTCCGAAAGAAATCAGAACTACGAAAAATGTTTCGCTTTTATAGCAGCATCCATGCTGTATATAGATTTCTATGACCAATGAGGTACTAGCACACTACCTACCCTTCGCCTGTGTACGAGTAGATAGGCCTCTCCGCTACTTAAAACGGTCCCCACACCTCCATGACCGCTCAAAATTGCTTCGTCTGACACCCTTGTTATTCCTTATGCACAGAAGCTCACACGGCCCGAAAAGCCCTCGGGCCGGCCTGGCATGTTTCGAACGCTGTTGGGCGTAATGAAATTATATATAGGCACGGAGTTTTTCGCGCTTGCTGGAATGTGAATATTCTGTATCTACACTCTACTGACCACAATACAATGGCTTACTCTTCTTATTCAACCACATGACAAAACCCTCCTGACCTTATGACTGAGACTAACTTCGGATTTAACTTTACTCTCGATAAAGAATAATGATAGTAGTATTCTGAGCTTAGCGCTGGGTGGACTATTTACACCTACATTAACTTCTAATCATGTAGTATTCGATGATAGTATAGCTCCGAGTCAAATTCCATATATATAAGAAAATAAAAATACTAGGTATGGTGGCGGCTTCGCCGCCCCCTTCGGTAAAAAAGAATCCTAAACCACAAAACCCATGATATCCAGCCAGCCGAGAGCCAGCCCATCTAGATTGCGTCCAGCCAGCGCAGAGTTAGCCTGTCCAGATTACGTCCAGCCAGCCGAGAGCCAGCCCGTACAGCCAGCCAAGAGCTAGCCCGTCCAGGTTGCGCCCAGCCAGCTGAGAGCCAGCCTGTGCAGATTGCGTCTAGCCAGCTCGGATTGCTGACCAATAGCAGTTGTGAGAGCCACACTCAAGCAATGCGCCAATCATGACCGAAAAAGACCATCTGCCAACCAATGAGCATTCTGTAATTTGCCACAGTAAGATGGTACGTACCACCATCAACCAATGAGAATGCTTCGAGCCGACAAACCAAGTGTGTATATATATTAGATTTAACCGCAATCAGCATCCATCCCCACAGTACCGACTGCGTTCAAGAAACGAACTAAGCATCGAACAGCATACTGGTTCCCATGCAATGACATCCAATATATGGAGTCACCGGGGAAGTTACGGTAGAGATGTACTCGTTGTGAGTAGTGCCATTAGTATTTCTTCAATTAAATACTTCCTGTGATATACTCAGTGATTTACAATTCTCTGGGTCCTCTAACGAAGGCACCCACTTATAAAGATGGATCCATTCGAAACATAAACAAGCATCTCGATATCTCGATATTGTTCATAGAGTCCGGTACAGGAGCGGCTCAGTGCATTGGACAAACGGCAGGACTGATCATGAGGGAGATGGATTGAGAGAAAGAGCAGAACCAGAACAAAATTTCGAATATTCATTTGTTGCAGTTGTGTTTTGGCATGTAATAATGAATTATGACTGTCGCTGGAGGATGTTTCATTCTAGTGTCAACAAAAGGCTTGGATTTTGGCGGCCGGCCTAGTCCAGTTTTTGAGGTTGCCACTAGTGTAGGCCAAGCCCAGATTTATGCAGGTCGGCCGGACTGGGACACTTAGGAACACTGATTAGGGCGGAATTTCGAATGGATAACTGTGTGCTATGGGGTGTTATTCATATTATGAGTATGCAGGCTTCCCAATAGTCCGTCCCGTCCGTCTAAGTCCTTGCCCGAGACTAGACGAAAGTTTCGGGGCTCAAGATTTTTGGATTGGACAGACCAGGGCACTCTAAGACAAGTCTACAGGACTGCAGTCCCTACAGTCTACTAATTGGCATTCACATAGAAATTGATATTCAATTTAATGAAGCTTAAAATCCCCGATTCGGTTCAAGTTCATCTCGGCTGAAGATTTGTTCCGGGATGTAGTGTCCCTGAACTCTCATTCCCAAGCTGGATATACTATATCCGACCCTGGTCAAGACTATGGTCATCTGTATCGAGCCCTGGTCTTGGAGATTTCTGCCTAGGACGGACCAATCCCTCCATACTCATGCCCTTCACAGGACGACGATGTCGAGACCCGAAAGACTGGAGCCTGGACGGATGGTTGGGAACCCTGTGAGTATGAAGACAGGGATATTGTCGTTTTCACAAGTTATGACTGTCACGGGATATTATGGAAACTCATATTGCCCACTTAGTTTGCGTATACGACTATGATCAGGGTAGGGGATACTGTCTACCTCTATGAGTTGGTTATACAGATAAGACCAGAGGAAAATACTATATGTTAAACTGTAGAATACTATGCACGGTGCCAAAAGACTTCGATCATAAGCAAAATCACATTTTCAACGGATATACGGACTCAGGGTGGGCAAGCGACGGCACTGATCGGAAGCCTCAAGGGGCTATACTATGCTGGGCTTCTATGCTGGGCTTTGTACTTCATACGTAATCAGTAATCAAAGAGCGTTTTGTATGAAATTTTTTTGCCCTGGTAATCGTAATCAAGAGGAGAATGAGTTCAGCGATCTGTAATTATTGTATGTGTACCTGCATCGTGAGTCTCAGGCCCGTTTGCTGGCTCTTAAACAGTTGGTGTTTCGTATGAGGATATGCAAAGAGAGCGGCTCATATCAGTGCAAATGGATAGGCAAACGAATATGATAAGGAGAGGGATATGGATACGGATATGGGAGTCATGTCTGTATATATAGGGGCCTTGGGCTCTCGAGATCAGTCAATCAACAAGTCTTTCTAGCATCCAAAGTAACAGTAATCATACGCTGCAGCGAATGCCATCCTGAGAACCTCAGTACTATGATAGTAATGCACTCCCACTGCACACAGGAGTTGCTAAAGGGGCAATACTGTTCATTGTCCACTCCAGCTGTGCTATCCATTATCCACCACTGCCTTTTCGTTCCTACCCCCATCTTTATGCTTCGCGACATACCTACTGTAATCACAATCCGCAGTGTGTGGCCCAACAGGTGTAAGCCTGCGTGGTATGAATCCATTCACCATGTAATCAACCCCCCTGGTATGAAGCACAGCCCGGTACAGTATATGCACCTCCAACTGTACCATATCTTGGAAATCACGGAAACAAGACTCAGTCGCTTTGAATGCAGAATACTTCGGAGTCGAGTGAAGGAAGATGGCTACACCGTTTGGAGTTCAGGCGAAATGCGGCTAGCAGAGCAGAACGCCGCTAGTCCCAGGGGGTGGAACGCGGCTAAAGTCGCAACGCGCCCCCAGTTGCAGAACACCGCTGTTGAAAGGCCTGTATGAAACACCACAACGCATTGGAGCATGCAACCCTAACCTACCACAACTCCAAGTCCGTGGTTATCGACGCGCCAATTCTTTCAGCCTTAACCTACCACCGACAACCAACCATCTACACAGGCACCCTCTCAACCACAGTATTCGCCTACCCCCAGCCTCTCCCTCCCCTCGCCTATTTCGAAACGCCTCCTCGACGTCTACCGCTGGAACGGGCATTTTCTTGCCGCGCTAGACATCTGCATCGTCTTGAACTCCTGTGGCGCGTCTCCCTCCATTCCCATAAATCGCTACCCTCACCCAGCGCAAACTACACTGCCACTTCTAATTCTTCTCCCTCCTCCACCTTACCTTACTCGGCCAATATTTGCGCGGCTCTCTCCCTATCGAGTCAAGTACCAATCCTCGTCTCTAGTATTAATATAATCGTCCCCCCTGCGCGCCTGTAGGCCCTCTTTAGCCTCGCTCGCTCCTACACATCCAGTGCCGTCTCAATAGTCCTATCGCTCTCCCGATCCTTCCACCACCTTCTCGATACCCCGTATCCCTATCACCCAGTGTCTATATAATGCTACCGACTCCTCCGACAGCCCTGGGTAGAGGTACACGTTACCTTTCTTAAGTGTTTCACACCGGTTCTTCACTGAGGGGAGTATATGGACTTGTAGCTTCCTGGACCTGGATGCAGGGGAACGGACAGGTGGTAAGGCCAAATTTTCAGCGGGGGGTTACAGGAGAGGATTTTGCGGTTGAGGCGGGGTGTTTCCTGGCGCTTACGCAGGAGGACGTGGGGAAGCAAATTGTGGTAAGTGTTAGGAAGGATGGGGTTCGGATGGTGAAGGCAGAGATTGGGGAGGGGTATCTTAGGGAAGTAAAGGAGGGGAGGGTGGAAGAGGGCGTGGAGATAATGGTTTTAAAGGTGTGGAACCTGGAGATGCTAGAGGAGAGGGATGGGTTTGCTGAGGTGTATTTGGAGGTGTTACACAGTGCAGTGCACAATATCCAGAGTCCTGACATTATGTAGCTTATAGTTGCGGTCAACTCTATGCTCTGTGAAACTCGTCAGAAGATCAGTTTCTCATCAGTGGCAGGAAACGTACTTAGTAGTACTGGAAATGCAGTAGGAAAGTGCACCAGGGAATCCTGGGAAGGGCACTTACCAAGCGTACTTGGAAACGTGAAGCGGTCTTGACAATAGCGCAGGATATGGGGTGACGGATTTGGAGAGTATATATATGGGAGCACCCCTGGTATATAGAGAACTCTGTATGCTTTTACTCAATAGAATAGGCGACTTCTTTCGCCTCCGAATGGACGAGTCTGTACGAGTACTCAGACTCCCATACAAATCCACAATGTCGTGGATCTGTATATTCGCCTTCCCTAGGTACTCTTTCACTTCTCAGACCCTGTTCCAACTCTCCTAGAGCCAAATTGTCTTTCTTTGTGGGAATCGTTTGGATACCTACGAAAGGTGTAAAGGAGACCTCCGTCCCTCCTGACTCCCTCAGTTTGCTACAGCGCGCTTGACTCTTGCTCTCAGCAGTGTTCCGAAGCGGTTAAATTGACCGCTCGGCAATCTACACACTGACAGATTGGTCAGATGCGGTCGAGATTTCGAAAGCCGCACTTGGCATAGACCGGCCCGACTCAATGAGGCAGATATCTACAATATTTATTAAGTCTTGGGACATCTACGCCAAGGAATATATACATAGTCTTTGAAGATATCTGGCGTGTTGGAAATGGTAGCGGGCGCTGTGAGAAAGTCCAAAAGCGATATCAGGCAGATCACCTAGACTTCTGCTGTGTATCTACCACTGTGTATCTTGATTTCCTGCCGCTGTGTATCTGCCGCAGTGTATCCGCCGTTGTGAAATCTGCCGCTGTGTATCCGCCGTTGTGTATCCGCCACTGTGTCTACTGTGTTGTATATCTACTACTGTATCAGCTGCTGTTCATCTACCACAGTGTATCCGCTGCTGTGTATCTGCCGCCATGTATCCGCCGCTGTGTATATTGTGTTGTGTATCTTGAACTACCTTTGAATATCCGCCGCTGTGAATATGTATCCTGACCTGGTACTGTATATCTGGCTGTATATCTGTCACTGTATATATATCTGCCATGGTGTATCTGCCACTGTATCTGCTGTGTTGTATATCCGCTGCTGTATCTGCCGTTGTGTATCCGCTGCTGTTTATCCCACGCTGCTATCCGCTGCTGTTTATCTGACACTAGTATCCGCCACTGTGTATCTGCCGCTGTGTATCAGCCGCTGTGGATCTGCCGGTGTGGATCTGCTGCTGTGGATCTGCCACTGTGTATCTGCCACTGTGTATCTACCGCTGTGTATCCGCCCCTGTGTATCTGCCACTGTGAATGTGTATCTTGATCCGGTACTGTATATCTGGCACTGTATCCGCCGCTGTGTATCTGCCACTGTATATCTGCCACTGTGTCTGCTGTATCCTTGAGAGTGATCGAGTACAAAGAGAGATTGAATTATCTATCGTATAAAAGTGATTGTCTACCGAACTATCTAATGGTAGAATCCATGCCTTTATATGCCTAAAAAATTTGAAGTTCGCTGGAAATGGTAGAGTGGCGCCGGTAGTGGCGAATGGCGGGTGGCGAGTGAAAATTTGTGAATGAGTCTACACAAATGACTCAGTGCATTAGCAAGCACTTTCCAATCCTTTCTAGCAGCTTCAATGGTATTCTAAAAACTTATAGGTCTTCGGGATAAATCCTGAGTCAACATGTGGATATTCGCCACTGTACCCGCCACTGTATCTGCCACTGTCACACGCACCACGTGGCAAGTTCGCTCGACCAATGAGAATGCTTCGAGCAGACAAACCAAGTATATAACTATTAGATGACAAGGCCAGATTAGCCGCTCCGCCATCGGGCGAACTCGGGCGCGGGGTTAAGCGGATTTCCAATATGGCGTTTACAGAAGATACTCATAGAAACCGCACACTATCTGACGCTAAAGCTCACTGGCAGCGCCGGGAAAGCTGTATATAAAGGTGGATATCCCAAACACTGGGATATACTGCATACTACGTTTCCAGAGCATGCAATGGTAGAAAAAGGGGGCTCACTACTCTTCTGCTAGTAGCCGAGCCGTACGATCGTACTCACCGGAACTCACTCGACTATCCATAGATATCTGTTGTTACGAATGTAAAGCGGATTAAGTCTATTCTACTATCTAAGGAAAAGCTCCGTCTTTATATACACGAGAGCCTGGAACACCATGGAAGTCCATGGAAGCTCACGGTTGCAAATACCAGTGGCGGTGGCGAGTGAATACTTGTGGATGAGTCTAAGACTGTGAGTCCATAGCCTGTGAGTCAATTCGGCGATCTCAGTATCGGCGACTTCCTTTCAGATTATATAGTATCAGTATGTGTTGAAATACTTATTGCTAGAAGCTTGATTCTACTATCTAAGAGGGCCACAAGGCCATATATATACGGTACGAGCACGTACGTACTCATCTAAATGTAGAGACGGCTGAGCTCCGTCAGCCCGTATCAGAGCCAGCCCGTCAGCCCGTATGAGAGCCAGCCCCGTCAGCCCGTATGAGAGCCAGCCCAGTCAGCCCATATAAGATCTATTTATGCAACAGTATGGCCGGCAGTCTCCATTGAGTGATGCGTTGTGATCAACACGATATTATTCCACCCCAGACACAGGATAACCTCAACAGCGGATTGGGCGGATCCGCGAATGGGTCACCCATTAACGGAATCCGTGAATGGGGTAGCAACATTGCATATATGGTAGCTATCACGACCAACACAAACTGTTGCATGTATACTTAGAACATCAGCCTCAGCCTCCATGATGTTGACTACGGGATTTAGCCCGCAGGCCATTGGGACTAAGGCATGCACAAGACTTAGCGGGCTTGGGACGGAGTTATCTTCCCGCCAACCTCGGGCTTGGTGCGGTGCCTATCTCCCCACGAGCCTCGGGCCTGATTAGTGCTTTTCGCTTAGTGATTCGCTCTTAGTCATTGAGATGATTTCTTTCCTTATATATGTCTATCTTCTTCTCTCTCTGTACGATAGACAGTTCAATCAACATCATCTTTCTCTCCCTCTTTTGATTGTCTCATCACATGAGACTGATACGAGCTGATGGCTGAGTACGAGCTGATGCTAGAATACGGGCTGATGGGAGTTGGCCGAGGCCTCGGCGGTACGAGGCTCGGCACAGTACACGAGACTACTGTATATATACGGGCCTTCCTCCCGAGATAGATCAAGCAAGTCAATCAAGTCAACAATCTTCATCACACAAAAGTAACACAAACACCACCACAGTGTATCATTGTCTTAACCTATCATTGCAAACAATCACCATAGCCATCTTGTAATACAAAAATTATGTCTCTTGCTACCAGTGCTCTGAAACTTATATACATTGAACAATAATGTTTTGCTACTGTTGTAAACGATAAGAAAATCTAGTAATGAGGGCATGCCAGCAGTTTATTTCATAAATCAATTCTGTACATTGCACAGAGCATTGCTGCATGTTATGGAGTTGCAAATTTTTCGTGTGGTGAGAAATTGTGAGCCGTTGCCACCGGATTCCGTGGTTTGGGCATCCTATTTGCCGATCACACCGAGTTCTACCCCATCCGCAGACGGGGTGAATCCGTGAATGGGGCGGAACAATATTGCTGCATCTAAACCCATTCACCTTGTTACAAACTGTGGCAACACACTTTCAAGGTCATGCTAATGGACTTACAACCGTTTGTAGTCGTTTTTGATTATTGCAAGCACGCATGAACCTGGGGTACTATTCTGACACGTCCGTGGAATCGCCCCATCCATGGACAGGCAGTACAATCCATGGTCAGGGCGGTTCGACAATGCTACTACCATTCATGAACCCATGAATGGGACCAGTGAAAAATATGCAAATTAAATTTGCGTCACTAAGAGGATCCGGACTATCGAGAGGCAGTAATTTAATTGCTAGTATACGTAATGTTAGCGGAGTGAAATAATTGCAGATGAAGTCAGGAAAACCGGTAGCAAAGCTAATAATATTTCTCTATTCATGTGAAAAGAAAGTAGTAGCGAAGCAATGCCATTTGTTTATTCATTTATATAGAAGCGACGCGAAGCCAACTGACTTGCAAAGCAGATATATAGAAGCGAAGTGAAGCCAATGGACTTGTAAAAGAGATATTCAGTAGTACTCATTTATAAGCAAAGGTACTTTTTTAATATTTTATTTGCATATTTTTATTTGTCCCATTCATGGATCCGTAACCGCCCTGTCAATGGACGGTACTGCCCATCACAACAGTTCAGAACTATTTGTTAAGGTTAGACCTCTCAACCAGTGAAATTAGTTAGAGATCTAATCAAAATTATACTATACGAAGAATTTTTCAGCCTAAATTCCCAGAGTTTGTTTTCGTCCTCAAGCTGCAATTTAAAGTTTTCTCATAGGGCACATGACAACGCATCCAGCTACCCCAGCTGACGCACCATCGTTATTAGCAGAATTATTGACGGTTTCAAAGACAGGTTGAAAGTATATATGTGTCAGCATATCGGTATGGGTTGACTCTAGCAATTCTACACGTACGTGGCCATTTCTGGTAGAACTTAACGTGGTCTGCAAGTTGTAGGTACACAATCGGAATTTCTCCCAATAGTGTTGACATAAAGGCGCTAAGGGAGCCTGAAATGTAACCTCATAAAGACACCTACAAGAAGGGACGTTTCTACACCAAATTTGAAAATACGGTTAAGTCTCGTTTCAAGGTTAAGGGTTCTACCGTGGAAGTAAAAGGCACCATGATAATAGCTCTGGACATGTAACTTTGTGATAAAGTTTCTGGCGCCTTTTCTCCTCGTAACTTATCTGGTGCCTTTGCTGTTGCCATTCCTCACCATGCCTTTTTCTGTGCTCTTTCTCTCCGTGTCTTTCTCGCCCTGCATTTTGTGCTCTTTCTCTCCTTACCTTTTCACTCCGTGTCCTTTCACTCCGCACCATATCTTTTTCCATGCCCTTCTTCACCGTGACTTTTTCTCACTGTGTCCTTTCTTTCTGTGTCAGGCTGTCGATTCTCTCTGTCCCTTTCTCTGCAAGTAGTTTCTGTCCGTGTCGATTCTCTCGGTGCTCTTTCAGTACTCAGTGCTGTTCTCTCAGAATCTACCACAACTATCACGTTATGTGGCTCTGGCCTTGAGTGTTACCATAACCATCCTGCCCGTGTTCAGGCTGTAATTGCGCCGCTGCGTTGCAGTATAACCCGGTGTAATGATGGTGCAGCAGTGTCGAAGCAGAAGTGTAACGAATGTAGCCGTAAGGGTGGGCGTAGTGGTGGTGGAAAAGTTAAAGCAGGTGGCAGTAGTGGTAGTAGTAGTGGTGGTGATGGTGGCGATAGGTTTTGTAACAGAAGCGAAGGTGCCAGTGCATCGGTGAGCAGCCGATTAAAGTACTATACTTTATGGGAAGAACATAAACGATATATAAAGCAACATTTGGAAAAGGCACTCAGTAAACGGTACTTCAGATAACGGTACTGCCTTTTCTGCCATAAAATAGTGCCTTAATAAAATTCTGTTTATATGTGTAAAGGCACGAAGAAGTACATTTCAGACCTTCTCTGGGTGGTTGCATGTGTGCAAGGTTGGAAATCAAAATTTACGGGGAAGGATGGTGGGGGATTGATTTCGTTGGCGATAATTTGCTTTTAAATCGCAGAAGTAGTGTGTTGGCGGTTTTCAAGGATAATACCGGTTATTCAATATTCCGGCTGTACGTGCAGTTTAGGCGACTGGCGGATAGAATTGTATTGAAGGAAGTCCAAGCCAGCATCCATCCAAATGCTGGCTGCACCTATGAGCGACCTCAAATATCTGAAAGCTTATAAGCTTTTACCTCGCTATGGTGGGGGACGCCTTGGACCAGGGTGTTTAGAACCCGCTGCGTGGAAAGTTTTCAGTGTCTCAAAAATAAAAGGTTTTTTGAACTGGAGAACTGAGATCGACTCAATTTAAGGAGCTCGATGAATCTTAGATTTGAAAATTAAAATATCAAATGTGATTGATGTGCTATAAAAATTGGGGTTCAGAGGGAATGGTCCCAAAAAAGGATCATGTGCATGAAAGCAGGCGTTTTGTATATCTGATTTCGAATGTCCGCGACCCAATTCTTCCCAGGTTAGAAGCGTTGCCCACTATTAGCGTTTAAACTCGTGGCCTGACCTAGCCTACACTAAGGGCGGCCGAAAAAGAATGTAGCGGGGCCTGGCCAGCCTGCAGTTATCCAACGGCCTGCCGGCCGGCTGGGCCGCTTAGGAACCTGCCTAAAGTATCAGCAGCCAAAAATTTGGTATTCCCAAAAATTTAATGTATCAGAAGGCATCTACTATCACTCAAGTCTTAACCTTGTATCATACCAGTGATAATTACAGTATATGGTAGTGAATAGGAGTATATCTCGCCACTACAAATGCTCTTTGGTGAAGTTCCAAAGGAATGAATGCCCCTGTACGATGAATACTTTCATGGTTTGCCAAACATCAGCGAGAGATCGACATGTTCCCGAAATGCAACACAATGCTATACTCAAAGGCCGAAAGCAAAGTGCGATTACTATGCCCATGAGGATATTTTCGGGAAGGTCTACTCTTACCCAAAAGACATCACCAAAAGCAACAATTCTACACTCTCTTTTCATATTTACAATATGCTTCTATATAAGAATCCTATAAATGCTTCCAAACCGAAGCAAAAGGTGACATTTGAGGTTGTAGGTGATTTTCGGAGATATTTGTTTCCATGTTGAGATGTATGGAGGAATAACTGGAGACGTATGCCGCCAGGAGCTGGTACAAAAAAACCAATGGCAGAGAACCTATAAGTGAACTGGAAACATTTTAGTTAGTAGTCAATGTATTACCTACTTAGCACTCAAACTAACGCTAAGGAAATGACGCAATGTCTAGGGCAAGGCTCGGTCTGGTCGAGACCGGGATTAGACTGGTCTGAACTGGTCTGAACTGGACTATCACACGATATTGCAGTACTAGTCTGGATATATTTCAACTAAAAGCGCTTGCAACTCACATACAGCTCCATTGCACTCGTACCATCTTCGTTGTTACCATCACTAGCATCACACCATCATCACCATCACCACCACCATCATTATCATCACAACTTGGCATACTTTGCTCTTCTGCGGCGACCCTGACTCTGTCTTACGTTGGTGATAAACTATTCTCTACATTCAAATGAATTGATGCTGTATCTTACTATATATTCGCTGATATTTTGGCTCTCCCGGCAGCTGGGGTTATGTACTCATATCTGGCCACTGTTGGCCACCCAAGAATTACTAACTACCCGAGCCCATAGCTATCTACTCTAGGGTACTCTATTGCGAAGCGCTACGAGGACCCTGGCGAAAGGTCTGATACTCCTGTAGCTTGGGATGATATCTGCGGGTTCCGTTTCTTAGGAGGCTACGGTAGCGAACATTTTCTAGCGATGTCTGCTAGAAATATTTACTCATCGAAAGGGTTTTATACGATATTACTCCGGCTGTAAGATACCCGTCAGCAAAGCTTTTGTTGTCGTACGGCAGCTATTGACAGCGTTTCGTTGATACGAGATTATTTTGGACATGTCTACTGCATACCAAGACTAAATGCTAATAAAGTAACCTGTTGTGTGTATCACCCTATCTAAATTACTGAAATAGTGACGGGTCTGTGGATAACTCCGTTTTCCATTCGAATGGACATTTGGTAAGTCTCTCGCTTTTGCCATTCTATTGTCTATAGTCTGTCTCCTTCACCTCTATACCTAAGTCTATTGACACAATTCTCCCTATATTGCTACATGCACCATCATTTGAATTGCGCACACATTCATCGCAAACCATAAAATGACATCTTTACTCAGTTCTCCCCAACTCCCCTTTCGTGTATACCAACACCAGAAATACAACAAACGTTCCTCCGACCCTTCCGAACTACCCCTGGTTCAACTTTGTTGAGTACCGCTGCTAGCTTGGTGGTAGCCGCAACAGGTTCACTAAGCCTGAGACTAAACAGATGAATCATGTTCCCCGCAGAGGGCTTCAGTCTTTTTGCGGTACTCTAGCAAAGCTCATAGTTAACGCTTAATCATAAACGTCCTGGAAAATGGACTACACACCTATATATCGATTAACGCATTGCAGTAGGTTGGAGGTCACCATGGCCACCGCCGAAATCTGACTAAATCCCCACTCACTCTCATCCTTGCCGCCTTCAAATAGGTGCGCGTTGCTGATTCTTAAGGACACGCCACTGTAAAGGTGTACCAGCAATTGTAACAGCATCATCACGTTTGGCCAGCTAGTCACAGTGAACCAGAGGAGAGTCTTCGTCCATAGCATCATTTCCCTCTGTTGCTGAGGTTCGATGCTCGGGCCCATGGCCTTCTCTCTCCTCTGGGCCTGCTCTATCATCCGATTCTGGAACCTTCTGATGGCAAAAGGTATGACAAATGCGAGAATTGTATAAAGTGAAGTGATTGCAATGTAAATCTTGTCAGCATTTGGGTGAGGTGTGTCTGGATGGCTCATGTAACGAGCGCTGTAACAGCGGCCAGGTATGTTGTCGTCCCAGCTTTCCAGTTCTTTACCGAAGGTAACGATGAAAGTAGCAAAAAGAACTAGATAGCTCCCGATTAGGATTACCCAAGGAGACTTTAGGTTTAACCCATTGGTTTCGTCGCTAACCCGGCTGATAGAGAGGGCATGGGTAATGCTATTCGTAGCGTCAGTGAGACTCGTGATGTTTGGCTGAAGGTTTAGAGACATGATTCTCCTTCGTGTTACTTACGTTATAATACTGACTGTGTCGTATATAATATGGAAATGGTAAAGGCTCATACTTTTAGCACCTAGTAATGCCGTAAACAACAAACCAAGTGCTGTATATTGTTAAGTCAGACATGCGTTTCAATGAACGGGTTCAAGGATGATGTCTATGCTTACCAACAAGAGATTGACCTTCACCTGCGGAAATCAGGAGACGATTAGCTAACTTCCAGCGCAACTTGTTGATCCGTGATTCCTTCGAAATATCTCTCAAGCTGTTCAGTTTCATTAGCTTCATCCAGGAATCCAAGTTGTGCTCATAGTCTAACATAAACGTAATCGCCGAAAGGCCCATGGACATAACCGCCTGTAACAGGATGGCAGTAAGGACCTATGTCGCAACAAAATTAGCGGAAACTCTCATAATGGAACGAAGATGGAGGATCTACCCCTAGTCCAGATATATCTGAGTTTGGTTCGCCGGCGCTTTTGCAAGCCATCGTACAAGATCATCTAGTACGAGAATGAAGGGATGGTGTCAAAGAATGTTAGGACTCCTTACCAATTTATACCGCGAAATTGGGTTTAGGATATCGAACCCATCCGAAAACTGCCGTATCCAATCTACACTGCATTAGAGAGCAAACAAAAATCGGGGCTCTGTGATGTGTAAAAGGTGCGCTGGCCAGTATTCAAAATTCTCAGAGAAAAAGTTGAAATCTCAGGGTAATAAGGACATATCCACCAATAACAACTTTTGCTTCACCCCCCATGTAAGGCTGCCCAGCCAATGTGTCACTTCCACATCGTATTCTCTACCGATAAAATTTAACCTGTCAGCACATGAACCTTTTCCACATTAGGCACATGGTCGGTATATTCCTTGTATTCGTTCGTCAGGTTGAAAAAATTGAACACCTAACCAGTTCGTAATCTGATGCTTCGAACACGTACCTTACGGTCTCTTCCAAATGGGTGCGGCGGCCTCCAAGCGAGACCTTTTGGATAGTAGCTGCTGTATAATTTTCGCCAAGTAAGAACTCCCACTTGTTTGCTTCGCGAGGTTCATCTAGCCTCTGGGCTGTTTCTGCTTTAACATATCTCGCTCGGGACCCAGCGTCAGTACAGCACGGTCATCGAGGGATTTAAGTTAGTTAGTGTGGCTAATGGGCCACGTGGCTTCTGGAAACAGATATTAGTTAGGCTGCCGCATTTGATTTTGAAGTACCTTCCCTGTGAGCATATCTAATATGCTAGAGCTTTTCAAACAGCAATTTCGTCCATCGCGCAATCGTACATATCACTCGTGGGTACACAACTAACCCTTTTCATTCTCAACTCTACATGATGTCTTCCTGGCTGCGCATGCGCAGATGGCATTACGTTCCGCTCTATTCTCTTCATCTTTCTTGTGAGCCGAAATGTGTGATAAGCACCCCAACTTAGTGTCCACGAAACCGACTTTTGAACGCACCGATTAGTGGTGAGTACTTTATTTCGCCGCAGATTACTTCTAAGTGACATCGGTGGGTATGAGCCTTTGTTGTGACAGATATAGCTTCGCACATTTGTTCCACAGACGAAAAAATCCGACGCAACATCGCTTGTAACGACCAGAGCGATGTTTTTCACTTGATATGAGGTGACTTCTTACGCCGGCAAGGACACTCGAACTACTGCCGTTAAAATCAACGCTCAGCGCCCATCCTTCACACAAGACATATCGGGGCCAAATTTCCTCCCTATTTCCTTTCACCAACCCTTTCCTCTGATCTCCTCTTTTTCGTCTCGCCGCCGCTTCCCCTCCTTCACTTGCCGCTTCCTCAATACCGGCGGAAACACCTCCAATATCCCGACCAACCCGAAGGGCACATGAAAACTCTTCCCCACTCTCTGTGACCGAAACACGATAACCTGTCAACATCGGTCCATCCTCCACTTTCACTGGTAGTCCTGGGTCATATAGGCATTGGAGAACGACAATGCGATGTTAGCTGAGAATAATGACAGCTGCCGAAAGAGGGAGGAGGAGGTTAGAATAGGTATCTGTGGAGTTGAGTTAACACTGGATTAAGAGGGTGGGGTAAGGGGCGCGGGGTTCAGGGGTTCGGGTCGAGATAATGAAGGAAGATGGAGAACAAACTCTATGCACCCCCTCTCAACCAGCGATCCCTTGACGGTAGGTGTACGCCAGGAACGCTATCTTCCGACGGAAATTAATCTACTATGGACGAAGTGGATGTAGTACTTATCGAAGACGAATTGTAGTGGGAGTGCAGAAAAGGCGATGTTGAAGAGTGGCCGGTGGCGAAAGGTGCGGATGGCACCGATGGGGGTGCTGGAGAGGGTGAATTAGAGGGGGTCGAAGGGGTGGAGGAGATCGTGAAGGGCAGGAGAGTTGAGGGTTAGAGGGTGGATACTCGGTGGGAGCAGTTAGGGGGTAAGTGCTGCATGTGCATGGGAGGAGGGAAGTACCGGTTGTGAAGGGAGGGGGAAGGAGGGAGCAGAGTGATATGCAGCGCAAGGAGATGGAGAGGTGTCCACACGAAGGTTCGATGAATAGGGGTTCGTGGGTTGTGGATTGGAGGCTGTGGCAGAAGGAACCTGCTGAGGGTAGGCATTACATGGGAAAAGAAGGCATTGTGACGTGCGGCTCAAGTTTCCCCTAACCCTAACCCACCATCTTCCCGATACCTCTCCCTCCTCGCATCCCCGCCACACTAGCACCTCCAAGCCTTCCGCGCACTCCCAGTCCCCACCTCCACCCTCCCAGTCCTACACCACCCCTCCCACCACTCCCACCAAACATGTGGAACTCTCCCCGCCTTCCCCTTCCCCCACACCTTCTCTCCGCTCGCAACGGCTACTCCTCAAAAAATTCCCTACTAGACTCGGGCTGCTTATTCACTTAATTCGACAACCTCGCGCAATTCTTATCGCCTTCCCTGTCCGCGATTCTCCGGATCACCCAACGGCAACAACAAGCTTCCAAAGAAATACTCTACGCCTCCTCTGTGGCTTCGGTTTATCATGATCATAGCAGCAACATTTCCCCATATCCTTCAATCTCGGGGACGCAGCATACGTCGACCCCCGTGACACTCCAGCGCCTGAGATAATCGTGCAAGTCATGGCGGCCGTCCTGGTCCGCGAGTTTTCCTTCACGCTCAAGTTTATGAGATGAGTTCTCAGAATGCGTACGACGTTACGGCCAGAGGGGGAAGGTTTGTGGCAGTTGATGATGGAGGGATGGATTTTGTGGGATGGCCGAAGATGCGGCTGATGAGAATAGGTGTATCCTGGCTACGGTTACGAAGCTTTATTCGCGTTTCAAGGTCGTGGTGTTCCCGGGTGAGTACTGGAGTACTTATTTCTACCTCCTAAAACCACCTGTGCTGCTGTTCCACCACGGTCCTCGCTTCTAGTCTCACTAGAGGCGGCTTCACCATCGCCCAGAATGAAGATAATTTCAATAACAACAATGGCACGAGACAGTCTCGGATAGTTCCAACACTAGCACTACTCAAGAACCGACGAAACAGTTGCCGTTTATAACTGTTCATGCGGGGAGGACGCATGGTTTATCAACGGCGGAGGGGCACATTGCGGCGGTAGTAGACGTCCGGAAGGTTCTGGGGTGGATTAAACAGGGTGAGGGGAAGGGGAAGGAGTGAGGTGCGATAGTTCTAGGCGGCAGGGTTGAGACAGAATCAGAGATGTTGAAGGTTGTGTATACGGGGTTAGGGGTAAGGTGTAATTAGGGCGAAAACGGTTATTATAAACAACGCGGTAATGTTCTGAGGCGAGCTGTCGGTCGAATAGGCTGGAAGGGGTTTGTGACTTATTACCTACCGGAGCAGCATTCCACGCATACAAACATCCAGTTGAGTGTACCTGAGATCCGCGAAGGACATCTCAAACACCTTGTTACCTGTTAAAAGTCTTCGAATTATGGATTCATCGCCCGGAACAAGGCCCATTCTATGTGATGTCGAGTTTGTTGAATCATGATTGTGGTATGAGGGGAATGCGACACCATGCTAGCAATTCGAACTAGTGAATAAAGTGCTGTTCCCACTAATGCACAGTGCGAACTCTGGAGCCCCGTTTGCTGCTTTATTTTCAAGCCAGGATCTACAACATCTCATGGGTGACGCGAATTATGACATCGAAACTAACGCTAGTTGCGCTGACTGCGCTGTGGGTATGTGGCTAATCCTGCCGGGGTGACCCATGGAGCCATGAAACGTCGTAACGGGCCTGTTGAATACTATGTAATGTTGACGATGCAGGCTTTGTGGTTGGAATTCTGGTGGAATGGCGGAGGGCGGGTATGTTGTATTCCGATAAGAATTTGAAAACCGTGGGCGTGTATTCTATAGTACAGACTCCAGAGAGACGGGAGAAGGAGAAAGACTCGACATACATACACAGCATCTTCGGGTATATCATCGGCTATGCCGGAGCAACTCTATGCACTAGTGCCACTCGCCACTCGGATATTCAACATTGTTACACGCTGTGGTCAGGTATATTGAACTACCAAATGGAGAATCTATGCCTTTATATACCTAGAGAGTCTGGAGATCTCGCAGAGATCGATCCAAGTGGCGTGTGCGAGAGTTACGGGTGGCGAGTTAGTAATTGTGTATGAATCTATGTGTATGAGTCAGTCGATGGGTGTGAGTCGATTCGGCAACTCTAATGTATCGGCGACCTCCTTCTAGACAATATTGTTCTATGTATAAATTGAGCTGACCGCTGGCGGGGCTTGATAGTGAGGGGTACACTTCTTATATTTCGAGTCTTTCTCCTTCTCTCTTCCCTGTATCTAAGTCTATTCATACGGTTCTACCCTTCACTTATTGAAACTTGTAATCGAGTGACAGACTGTAACAGAATATTATGGCCTCCAGCACCCTGATTCTATGAGCAACCGCTACTGCAAAAAATAAACGGATTTGAAACTCCTGATCTGAAGTTGGAGCTCTATGTGTTGGGATCAAGTTTGTTCAATGGGAGGCTAGCTATTTGTAAATGTGACGAAGTTTATCTTGTGGATTGTCCATCGTGAAATACACCACAATTTCAAGGTTCAAGGTTAATGGCATCTATCATGGGAGCGTTCTTATTCACCGATTTCTATTTTCAAATTCTCACAGTACTAGTTCTGCTCGGTATGCGATCGATTGTTATATTTTGATTCAAAGTTACCGTCAGATTGCGAATCCTATGGAAATAACTTGGTATTATATGTTCGTCTATCAACCAATCAATAACAGTCACTCATGCTATCCTAAAGAGTCCTCAATTGTAGCGGGGACGAACTAGCAATGTCTCCCAGTTGGATGTGCGTTTAAAAACTATGGATCCGAGGAGCATCAGCGCAGGCTAGAGACAGCAATTCTGGCATTGTGTTGCGAGACTCCTCAGTATAGCAGGTGGTTTAACAACCCAACTTTTCCACCACCGTTCAACTCTTATAGTAGACTGTAATAAAGGTCCAGAGCGGAAGTGGAGAGAGAGAATAAGTGGATATAACGACAGGGGCCAGATATGTAATCTTAAGACGACACGTAACCAGCACAGAGAGAGCAATGCTGCTATACAATTAGGCTGCCACTCCGGTCAACATCTGACATTTGACCGCATCAATTAGATTTCTGCAAGCTTGCTGTAACAAATTTCCCAAAATCTAGCGTGTAGGGGATAATAAAGGAGAGATCCTTATAAATTTCAATGTCATACCCATAATCCTATCACATAGAAAACATATCAGTCTTACTATCCATCTGACTAGAGGATTCCCACCAACTATTACCCAACCAGTTAAGATTATCGCTAAAGATCAATGACTCGTCGCGAGTCGACCATATAAAGTTACCGTTACCCAGCCCTGGACACGTCATGTGCCGCCGTTACAAGAACATTGTATGGAGCGCGCCGCGCAAAAGCATGCGCAATGAGAGTTCGTGATTAGTCTGTAAGGGTGTCGGAAACCTGCCTTTGGTAACTTTTCCCCATACAAATGAAAAATGAACTGGCAATGGTTATATAGCAAAAACGGTACTGGGAGGTGCTGGGACTCTTGTCTCGCACCAGACTTTTTGAGCCTCGTACCTTACCTCCTAAATCGCTCTCAACCCATTTACTGGTCAGCTATATTTTCAACGCAACGCAGCGATTTAGGATTGAGGGTTTAGTTAAGGCCGGGTAAAATATCCGGTGCTAGCCAACACGGAGTCCTAATACCTTTTATTGCGTGCCCTTTTGTCATGTAACATTTTTGACAGTGCTGGACTGCCACCAAAGGTGCATTATATTGGGAACTTTCTACTGCTGTACTTTTAAAATTGTACATTTTCAATACCCAGAACCCTGCTGAAAGTCCCTTGATTTGTAAATCATGTCTCTTTATGTGTCATTAGCTGAGGCGATGCCACAAATTGCAAATGGTACATTTCGGTTATTCACCCCATGGAGTGCTTCAATCGGCTGCTCATATTCCTGTTTCAAAACCCATCGTTGCTTCCTCTCCTCGCACAATCTGTATGCCAAATCACCGCCACCACCACCACCACCACCGCGCCGCAACTGCCACTATTCCCATGTCACCCTAGACTACACCAACACAGTGCAGACATCAAGGAGACTTTAGGAGCACTGGTAAAAAGCTACAAAGTGGCAACTTGTAGTGGCGCGAGTTTTAATATGCTGGGTTCGTTGAGAGGGGCAGAGGGGCAGTTGTTCTCACCAGTGGTTAGTGCCTTTAGTCAGTGTCTTGTGTGTGATGGGGATCTTTACCGATTTTAGTACACCTTGAAGGGGAAAAGGCCGAAAAGGCAAGAAAGAACAAATGCGGAGAACAATCATATGGAGAAAAGGCACGGGGAGGAAAGGCACTCTTAAAAAAGCGTTGCATAATTCCTTTTCAGTGCCATTTCCACCATGCCTTTTATTGGCACACAATAGAACCTCTAACCCAATTCTTGCTCTTAAATGCCTTTTACTTTTAGTGTAGGAACAAGCACTATTCTGTACCTTTTCCGATGCCTTTAAAGAAGCATACTTCCGACTCCCTTAGGAACTGCATATGAAGGTGAGGTGGATATAACAATAATCGCATATAATTTGAACCAGTGTTCCTAAGCGGTCTCTATTTTGAAAGCCTGCGCTAGCGGCGGCCTGCACGTGATTTAAAAAGCCTGCATCGGCCTGTGTACACCATGGTCTGGTTGATGGATAGAATATGTCAATGGCAGGGCTACGATGGTTGAGTTGGATATGGTATATGTTTCGTACTTTGGAGACTTTCTTAGTCTAGGCGGCAGAGAGTTTTTCGAGCAAAATATTCTGTTTAGGCTTAGTTCTGCCAAGGAAAGCCCAACCCTCATTAAAAAGCCGCCGGCCAGGCCACGCCAATGCTAAGCCGGCCTGGCCACTTAGGAACACTGATTTGAACGGTGTTCGCGTCATCATAACATTTAAGACAAAATTGTCCGACCGCATAACGTACTCCAAAATGCGTAAACCCATACGGGTTGGACGAGGTTTGGACGTTCGCGCTTCACCGGGTGTCACGTTGGCTTCGGTTTTACCTAAGCCGTTGCAACATGGGGAGTACCGTATTCGTCTATAGACTGACGGTACAAAGAGGAGAGAGGGAGAAAAACTCCAGATATGTACAGGTCTGTAAGACGTCTTAGATGGCGGGCAGACGAGGGCTACAGTTCGACAATGCAAAGACGGAGGCGGCGCTGTTCACGCGCAGACGGGGCCACAGGAAACACCTCCGGCCAAAACTGACAGCAAAGATAAGAGTCAGAAACGGGTCCATACAATTCAATGCGCAGGCGACATGTTGGCTGGGTATCTGGATGGACATGCATCTGACGTTTAAGGAGCACCATAACCGATGCATGAAGAAAGCCAGAGCAGCAGAGGCCAGACTCCGATCGCGTACAAAGACATACAGCGTTGTTCCCGAGAGGGTACGGGCCGTCCAAGTGGCATGCGTCCAAGCGGTCGCACTAAATGGGAGCGAGCTCTGGTGGGACCCCAGGGAAGTAGGCAGGCGAGACGACCTCCAACGCCTCCTCAATCGACAAGCCAGGTCCATCCTGGGCGCGCTGCCCACGAGCCCGCGAGGTGCACTAATGAGAGAGTCAGGGCTTACACCGCCGCTGGTGACCTTAGACTCCAGACAACAGCGATTCGCAGCGAGACTAGAAAACGCATGCAGCAGCAAGCTAAAGGAGCTACACAGCAACCCTTCCTCTGGGGCGCCGATATGCAGAGTAGTCAGGAAAGAGCATGAGCATAGCCGGACAACCGAAGGCATGAACTGGCCGGCCCCAGGCGAAGAACTAGCGGTCAAGACCACCATACTGGACGACACCGCTGCAGCTAAAAGCGCCGCGCAGCGCTGGGCAAGAGAGAAAGAATCCAAAATCAGAGCAGGGGTCAAGATGTGGTGGACAGATGGATCGCGCTCAGACGATGGCCGAGTGGGAGCCACAGCGGTGTGTAAACACGGAAATGAATGGAGGTCTCGCCGCAGCTTTCTGGGTAACGGACGTATGGAATTCTTTCACGCCGAACTGTGGGCGATTGGGCTTGCGCTTGACGTGGCGATCGAGAAGAGAGAAACATTGCAGATGCATGGAGTGAAGACGGTGGCAGGCCTCAGCAACTCACAGGCTGCAGTTCGACAAGCGGCACACCTGGAGCTGGGCCCAGGGCAGCGACTGGCGAGGCGGATCAATAGAAGGGCGCGGAGACTCCTCTCCCACAGCATCGCAACCGGGATCCACTGGGTCCCGGGACACTCTGGCATCCCTGGAAACACAGAAGCAGACCGTCAGGCCAACTTGGCCCGAGACGCAAGCGGAAGCACAGCGATAGAGCGGCCATACACCTCGGCCTTGAACAGGGCTAGACGAATCTCCGAGAGAATGTCGGTAGCGAAGGCAGAGTGGGAGGCCGACAAGTGCAGCAAGCACTTCAGCTACAGACTCAAGGGCAAGGCGGGGACCAAGAGACCTATCCCGATGACAAGCGTGAAATCGCTGGCCGCCAGGTTCTCCCAACTGAAGTCCGGGCATGTGCCCACTGGAGTCTACCTAAAGCGGTTTGGCCACCGAGATGACGACAAATGCTGGTGGTGTGGAGGGACTGTGGCCCAGACACGGGAGAACCTCTTCCGCCACTGCAGCAGATGGAGAGATCAGCAGAAGACACTCTGGAAGACAGTGGGACAGGCAACAGGCTGGAAAGCGGGCAGATGCTGGCATGTGCAGATCGCTGAGCTGTTTACCATAGAGGGGTGCGACCAGGCGGTGATGGACTTTTTGGCGGCCACTGAGGTCGGGAAATTTCCGCCCAAATGAAGGAGCGGTACGGAGCGGGCAATGGGCTTGGAGACTTGGGGGCAGCGCCGGCGGCAACAGGATTATACTATTCGTTCTTTCTTTCTTTCTTTCTTCCTTTCTTTCGTGTCCTTTTTGTCTTTCTCTTATCTTTCATTTGTCAGCGGGGACGAAGGGTAGCGGAGGGGGAGCTCCGCCATCTAGCCGGCTCGCCCGGAGGCGGAGGGGATATCAGGGTCCTGTCATACTCTAATTAGAGTCAATACAGTATGATTAAACAAACAACAAACAGACGTCTTAGATATTGCATATGTAATATAAGCAGTAGGAGTGTCCTAAGAGTGTGCATATCATGTTAGTATCGTCGAGCGTGACGCTTTTTATTGTAAAACGGGCTACCGTGATCGCTTTTTTAATTAGAACATCTATAATGCTGCTTTTAAGTTATAGACCTGCGTGTGATGATTTGCTACAGGAAAGAGTAATCATATGAAGATAACCAACAGGACGGATTCCTTAGTAGCATTAGGGTGATGCCGTACTAAATTGACAAATGAACCTTGCTGTTTGCTATAGTATGTACTATAGATACCGACATAGAATGACAAGAGCTGTATGTGCACATTCCTCTGCATCACCACCACCACCACCACCACCACCACCACCACCACCATCACATGCAAAAGTGGACGGAAAACTTCCCCTTTTCTATCTATTAACTGTAACGAAAAATCAAGTGTTCAAATCCCTGTGCTAGTATTCAAAGCCTGGAAAGTGAGGTAGGGAGCGGGCACTGACACTGGTCAAGAAAGCTACGGCCTCCTGAACGTTCGAACTGCCGCACGGCTAGCCGTTCTTACTGTTACTGGAGTTTTGTGTTGAGAAAAAACAGTTAAGCATCTTTGGATATCGCCCATATCTGTGCCCTATGTAATTTGCGAGGGACTCCAAGATCTAGGATCATACTCAGAGTAGGGGAAAATATGTAGGACATCCCAAATCCGGTATTGAATTTTGTAATAAGAAAAAGGTGATGGCCATAGACAGATACTAACATAGAAGTTAGTGCGCAGAAAATCTACTGTTTCTGGTAAACATTTTGGCTAGTTTATAACAATAACACGTTAACATATACGGTGTTCTTGATAATTCCATACGGTGGTAGCAAGCCAGAAATGGAGTGGCTCACCTCTTTCCCCCTACCCCGGGTATAATATATATTAGTACGTAGTATATATATGATTACCCACGGTACCAGAACAAGAATAATACCTGCGTCTAAATTGCGTCGTAGCAAAGGACCCTCGCTTATCCACGTCAGCGCGACCCTTGCCCAACCACCACGCACGGCAAACCTCGCACTTCTCAAGTTTTTAAGCTTTGTCTTTCTGCAAAGAAGATGCTCGGGGACCTTGCTTTCAGTTCTAATTGTCAATACTACAATTTGGAAATAGTGTAGCATGTCATAGATCACTACCTCTTCAACGTACCAACACGGCACAGAAAGTTTGTTCCCCGGAAGCTACAACTCAGAAACCGAACGTTGTTTCATCACCCAGTCCGTAATATGACTACCCCTCGACCAAAATGAAAGGGTCCTGCCACGCGGGCTACACAATTCTGGGAAGCAAGTACAACGGCATAACTACTGGATAAACACTTTCTACTTCAATATTGAGAAGCATCCACTTCTACGTCGTACCCGGCGCATGTATAACAACACCCGTGCGCTCGCCCTTTCGACTACTACCCTATCGACACCACTTCAATCGTCAGAAGGTACGCATAACCCTCCCGACGCAGTGTATCGTCCACATCCTAAACGCAGCACAGCTAGAAACCCACCCACCTACACACCGCTATACAATCATGCGCCTTCTCGTCTTCGCCATGCTCTCCGCATCCGCCAGCGCGATGTGGGTGGAGCTCTGCATCGATGCACAATGGAAAGGAGACTGCGAATGGTTTGAGTTCCCGATCCGAGGCTCAAAATCCGAATGCCAACGGGCGCCGTCGAAGTTCGTCAATAAAGTCTCGAGCCTGAACGTCAGCGGCGGAGTCTGTACCTTCTATAGTGGCGACAACTGCCAGGAGCAGGAAGCAGTGGGTGCGTCGGACGGTCCGATTGGAACTCTCTATGTGCAAGACATTATTCAATCTTATGATTGCAAGCCGCTGGGGACCACGCAGTGACCATGTGGGGTTGCAGTTTGTATGCTTGTTGAGCTACGTTTTGTATGGGTTTTATATATATAATATCCCATTTCGGATGCGTCTTCCTTGGTATAGATCGTATAGACCAGACCAGTCGTTGGGTTCTCCATAACCTTATTAGAAATCGAAAGTTAATTTGTATGGCAATCAATCCCTGCGCACATCTCAGCATAATGTTTTTCACCTCGCGTACAAATCTCTTAACCTGCTGCCTCACTCCACAACCACTTTGTGAAAATCAATTAACATTTTTCGTAACTATACAAATTCAAGAATACCCACTTGCAATCAATATGCGACTATTGAGAAATTGACCCGATGTGTTCTGGCCCGTTCATAGAATCGCCCTACCTATAGACGAGGAGTACAATGCATGGCAGGGCAGTTCCACGAATGGGACATGTGAAAAAGGAGATATCCAAATTAAATTTGCCATTGAGAGCCAGTAATTTAATTGCTAATAAAGTTAGCTGAGTAAAATAATTACAGATGAAGTCAGTAAAACTAGCGAAATTAAAAAATTTCCACTACTCTATGAAAAGCTCTCCATGTCAAAACTAGGTATACTGCTACTTGAAACCAGCTGAAGCTAACTTCTACAAGGATGAAAAATTTCGTATGCACTATAATCAGAGGGTAGTAAAGGGTTAGAAGAAATTATATAGACGCAGAGCAAATCCAATTGACTTGTCAAAGCGAAACGAAAAAGCAAAGCTAACGGACTCGTAGAAGAGATATTCAGTAGTACTTATATGTTTATAAGCAAAGCTATTTTTTTAAAATTTTATTTGTATATTTTTGTTTGTCCTATTCATGGGTCCATGAATGGTGGTACCATTCATGATCATCGAACCGCCCTGTGTATGAAGGTACCACCCGTCCATGGATGGGCAGCTACCACGAATGGTCACAACAGATGTGTTGCAGTTGAGTTACAGTTACCGAAACCAAAAACAAGCGAATCTTGCTGTAGACACGCAAGGTGTATACACTTCGCGAAATCACTAAGAAGGTGCGTTCGAGCGCACTTAACAATGGTACTGGAGTGAAAATTAGAGGTACACTCTAGGGTGCGCTTAGAAGGTGTGTATGGGTATATTTGGAGGCTATACTCAAGTGCCCTTGAAGGTACTCTCGAGGGTTCACTTGGATGCTGCACTAGGGTAAACTTAGAGACAGTACTCAATTGAACTTGGAGTTACAATCGGGTATGCACATGAAGACTACCCTCAAGTATACTTGGAGGAACTCTCGGTAGTACACTAGGAAACCGTACGTGAGTGCAATTTGAGGTACACTGATGCGTGCAGATGGAGACTAGTCTCAGGTGCACTTGGAGGAACTCCCGGGGGAGCATCTGGAGACCGTGCGTGGGTGCACAGTATGGCGACGTGTGACGTGTCCAGGGTCGAGTAACGACATCTCTATATAGATGACTCGCAACGAGTCCTAGATCTTCAGCGATAATCTTGTCCCAATTACTTTCTATTGCCATACGCTGTGGTACCTACTGGTATCGGCCGTTACATCTGCACCTCAGATGGTTTACGTAGCGAAATATGCCTACGGGTAAGGACTGGTTCAGGGTTCTCAACCGTCAGCCCCGTCCGGGCAGATCTATGCCTGATCCCGGACTACGATTTTCTGGGCCGAGAATTAACTTCCACTTTAACCCTAATGCTTCAAGTTTCAGGACTAGAACCATGTAGTCTTTTACAAACTACGCTTCAAGCTGAATTATCTGGGGGAATTGGGAAAAACAAGCCACCTATATTAACCCGACGATAGGAAGCGGATCAACAGGTGGTAAACTGGAACGACGGTGTGGGGGATGCTGACCAAATCAGAAGCTGCCGAATTATCTCCGGCGAGACATCCGAAATCCCCGCTTGCCGCCCTAAGTTATTCACACCGCAGCACCGGTAACATCCGCCAGGGTACTTCAGTGTCCGCGAACAGACCCTAGGGTTTTTAGCCTCGGTCCGGGACTCCCTAGGTCAAACAAAAGTACACCAGCCATGGATGGCAATGCTGGGCCCTGAAAGACGACAGTTTGAGAAACTTGGGCTGGTTGGAATCTGTTCTGATGTTCCGGTCTCTAACTTGAGCTAATGGCGAACCAGACCATGGACTACTGGTTCAAATCAGTCCCTTACCGAACCCTTTGAGATTACAGGCTAATATGCAATAGTTGGAACTCCCCTCACTATTGTTGAGCGGATTCTATACCTTCGGTTAGCTCTTGACAATATGCTGCGTGTAGTAGTGACTGGAGAACAGCGCAGTTTCGGCTCCGCACCCTGGACTGGGGACTACTAGAAACACTATAATAGATTCTCAGTATTTTGTTTCAGAATGACGGGGATGGACGCATAGGACGCCCAAGTACGCCACATTGCTATCCCCGGTCGTTCTCTGCAGTATACATTGATGAAATCGGAAGTATTAAAACGGGATGAATTATACCAAACCTCAAATTTACTTACCATCTGTATTGAACACTATATCCATGATCGTTGGTTGACTCATCTCTAGCCATATAGAACATTTAAATGCTTTAATGCTTGATGTCGGTCGGGGGCGGTGTTTCGCTGTCCCCGACGGTCCCCGGTCGCCACGCCGTCGTCAAATAAGCACAGGATGGACAGCCATGACACTGCCCGTCCGTCCTAGAGAATTTCCAGACGGGATGGTTAAAAATACTGTTTTTTGAACTTACGCGGCCGCTCGGCGGCTCTAAATACCCTACTCTACGCCTACAGCTTCCACTTTACTGCATCTTACTGCATCACAAGTTATAACTGATTAAGCGACTACAAATGAGGATCCTAATATACTATTGGAGGCCTGTGATAATGGGTGAGAAGTACTAAATGACTACTGGGAAAAAAGCGAATGACCCTACGGCTGTTGCAATATCCATGCGTCTTAATCCTCGCTGTAATATACTAGGGTTTCACGGTTGGGCTGGAAGTCTTCAGATATCTTATTATATTTATATATATTATATTATATATATATACACATGCTTTGTCGGCTCGAATCATTCTCATTGGTTGACTTGTGGTACGTACCTCTACAAAGGATTTTTATTGGCTGACAACCCACAGCTTCAATCATTTGGATGGCTTGGCATACCCCATCAAATATCCTCAAATATCCACTCCCAATTAAGTATTTGAGTTCAACTCTGATCAGAATGTAATGTTTACATGAAATGTTCAGAATTCAATGCTCTTGCACCCTGCAGTCTTAAATTGAGCATGTCTTTGAAATTGATTGCATGATTATGGAAAATGCTCGATTGTACGTATCTGGTGGCAATTTTCGAGTGTTTTTGTACAGCCACTCTATCAATTGTGATCATATGGTAATTCTGAGATGTGGAGGTGAAACAGGATGAAAGTAGATACAATGCTTGTATACATTATATCCTGATCAGAGGTAAACTGACAGTTGCAAATTTATCAACTCAGCTTACAAGTATTACACCGGGAAAAATGACCTTACACGACGCGTAACTTACCGAGAAGCTGTTTCTGGGATGGTAATCCATAGCATATTTGACGTGTGGCTGTATGAGATCTAATGGACCTGCATGTTGACCAGATGACTATGATATGCATTTGATTATATGCGCTCGATACTATACATCATACTGCATTCAACAAAACTGCCAAATGCATTTCATTGAATGCTCCCAAGTAAGCTCTCAAGCCGCTCTCGAGCACACTCCCGAGCACGCTCTCAAGTACACTCCCAATTGCACTTGATGACACTTCCAGCCTGCTTGACTATACACTTCCAAGTAAGCTCTCAAAACACTCTCCAGCACACACCCGTGTACGCTCTCAAATACACTCCCAAATGCACTCGATGCCACACTCCCATCTTGCTTGAATATTCTCTCCCAAGTAAACTCTCACGATGCTCTCAAGTACACTCCCGAACACGCTGTCCATTACACTCACCAGAGGCAAGACACTCCGAATCTCACTAGACTATATGCTCCCATATATGCTCTGGGGCGCTCGATCCAGAGACTGGCTGATTTGCAGGTGGAAGGCAAGAGGTGGCGGATTGCAGGTGATGCGAGGCTCCAGGAGGCACTCAGCTGGCGGACGGTGGTGGCTGAAACCATGACATCAGTCAATAACGTAATATGAACGTTATGTTTTGCTTAACGACTGCGATGAGATCTCACAATGCCTCATCGTCATGGTGTTGACAATTGCAGCCTTCCATCCTGCAGTAGTAAAGGTAGACAATTGCACATTGGGGAGAGCAGATCTCTGACATAGATTTTCCAGCGGAACCTGCTCCCCTCTTCCCACAGATTGTGGGTGTATATGTGCGCATTCGGTCTGAGGCTGATGGTGATGATGGCAACAGTGATGATGGCGATGGTGATGATTGCGATGGTGATGATTGTGATGGTGATGATGGCAATGGTGATGATGGAAATGGTGTTGATGGAAATGGTGATGATGACAATGGTAATGATGGTGATGGTGATGATGGTGATGGTGATGATGGCAATGGTGATGATGGCAATGGTGTCGGTGATGGTGATCACAGTACCAGTAGCACATAGACAAGTAGGTTGCCTACATCAATGTTTGCATCAAAGCTTCCCCAGACTTAGAGCGTTCTATTAGGCAAAGCTTCCACAAACTCAGAGTTTGCCATCGGCAAAAAGCTTCCTGTGGAAACACTACTCTGCTCGAAGCGTAACTCTCTCAAGCAGGATATCAAAAAGTCTATCATGCAGGCTTTCAAGGAGGCTCTAGAGCAGGCTTTCAATCGCCAGTGGGCTCTTGTGTGGACTCGCAGGAATAGTGTGTATAGTACCAGCATCACCGCAAAAACTGTGGGCAGTAACAACAGATATAAGTCCATATCTGGCTGGCAGCTGTAAATGGTTCCAAAGGCCCACACGCACATCTCTATGAATCGACTATAGATGACAATACACTCGGGGTCACGCAGGGGTCCAAAGGAAGCTTGCTATGAGCTGTGCATATGCGCATGTGTGCGCAGCGCAGCCTATTGTTGATTTGCACTTTTTGCCAAAGATTTCCAACCAGCCAACAGCTAACCCATTTGGATCATGTCCTGCCAGACAATGCAGGTTGTGTCCAGCCTGAAGCCTGCTATTCTGTACAGATTGCATCTGGCCAGACCATCCAGCACATGAGGGTTCTCAACTATCTGTTCTATCTATTTAGAGCCATGTCTGATTGTGAACTACAGTTTTCCAAACTGAGAATCCACAACCACTTTAACCATAGGACCTTGAGTTTTGAGACCTACAACCTTCCAGGGTCTTCCAGTCCTCATTGGACAAATGTTTGTGAAGTTGTTATGGGTATGTGGTAGAAGTTTCAGGGGAAGATTCCATCAACCACACCATCCGGCTTTACCACTCTGGGGGCGGCAGAGCCGCCACCATTGGTAGTATAATATATACACATGGTTTGTCGGCACGAAGCATTCTCATTGGTTGATGGTGGTACGTACCATCTTACTGTGGCAAATTACAGAATGCTCATTGGTTGGCAGATGGTCTTTTTCAGTCATGATTAGTGAACTGTGGCGCTTTGCATGAGTGTGGCTCTCACAACAGCTATTGGTCAGTAATCCGAGCTGGCTAGATGCAATCTGGGTGGGCTGGCTCTCAACTTGCTGGAAACGATCTAGACATGTTGGTTGGATGCGATCTGGACGGGCTGGCTTCCGGCTGGCTAGATATGATCTGGACGGGCTTGCCCTCTGGTAGTTGGATGCGATCTGGACAGGCTGGCTCTCGAATGTCTGGAGCCGATCGAGATGGGCTTGCTCTCTACTGGCTGGATACAATTTGGATGGGTTCGGCTGGCTGGATGTGATCTGGACGTGATCTGGACGGGCTGGCTCTCGAATTTCTGGAGGCGATCGAGACAGGTGGACGGGCTAGCTCTCTGCTGGCTGGACATGGTCAAGATAGGCGGGCTCTTGGTCAACTTAATATGATATGAACGGGCTGACGTTGGTCAACTGAATATGATTTGGACGGGCTGACTTTTGGCCGGCTGGAGACGATCTAGACAACACTGACATACTCACTCTGAGATGGCTCTTGGCTAGCTGGATGCAATCTGCACAGGCTGGCTCTCAGCTGGATGGACGCAATCTGGACGGACTAGCTCTTGGCTGGCTGTACGGGCTGGCTCTCGGCTGGCTGGACGTAATCTGGACGGGCTAACTTTGCACTGGCTGGATCCAATCTTGATGGGCTGGCTCTCGGCTGGCTGGACGTAATGTAAACCGGTTGAGAGCTGGCTGGATATCGTGGGTTTTGGGGTTTAGGATTCTTTTTTACCAACGGGGGTGGCGAAGCCGCCACCATACCTAGTAATCTACAATAGCTATGTACAGAGCTCCACTCGCAAAAGTCTGCTGTAGCTCCAACATATTGCGTGCACCTTCATGCACGTTCTGACGGAAGCGAATCTAAGATAAAAGAAATAGCGCCAACAAAATTTTGGTTGGAGTACATTGCGTTTGGGCATGCAGCCATGCTTGATGTAAAGCGTCGGCGAATCATGCCATGCTACATATACGATGTTTGGTGTCACAAATTAATAAGTAGCCGTCGAATCGGTCCCTGGATTGTGGATTCTTCAACACATCACCTTAACCCACCTTTGGAGTCCCAAAGATGCCTGAATCGTAATCACTCGAACTTTTCTTGTATGATTCAGCGTTGACTTATCCCGTTTATGTGGTCGTCGCGGTTGGTCACAGCCTCGGCAACGAACCCTCGTTTATGACGGTGACATGGGCGGCTCTCGCTGCACAACTGTCGTAAACGATCGCATGTTCAATTCCCAAGTTTTTCATGCAACAACAAAAGCCACAAAAGAGGCTACTGCCATGGGGGCTCTCCTTACGATTCGCAATTTTCTGAGGTCCTGTAGTAGTCAGACACTGCCTAATAGTTCCGCTCTCCCGAGTCCTCACTTCCGACAAGCAAATCAACCGACCCTGAGCAATGTAACATCAATCTATTCGGGAAAGTCATCCCGGAGGTAGATCCGAAGTGTTACATAATGCAGTTACCTACAGAGTTGCTACTCGAAATTTCCTCGCACCTTCATTCATTAGGCGACCTCGCAAGTCTAATTCAAACCAACTGGCGATTTTCAACTATGATACCTCCTTCTCAAGCGGAGATATGTGGCCCACGATTTTAGGAAAGCAGGACAAGCGACTGGCGTAATAGCTGTGCAGCTCACCCGAGGATGCCAGGTATGACAGCCCTTTTCAATCATGATGAAGCTGAATTGAGTTTTGCTGCTAGATACGCAGGCTGGAATCAGTTTGGAGATTCATGGTGACCACGATGGGATAGAGATTCAGGTGAGTTCTTACGGCGGTGCCATACATGGGGTTGGTGATGTAGTTATATTGATTAGGTAAGATGACAACGCTTTCAAATTCCGGGACGACAGCTCTAAAGCCCCACGCTCGTACTGACGTCCCCCCACCTGATAGAACTATATTATAGGATATCGAAAAGTTGTGTTGCGACTTCCGTGACATTGGGGTTTTTATATAACACTGCAAGTGACTCTCAGTGCAGTGGTATCTGAGCCAGAAGGTATCTAAATGACGAGAAGACTTTTAGCATACTACGATTGCCTAGGGAGTAAGTACATTATAGCATCACGGGGCAGAAGTTTTACGACAGACTGTACGTACGTATAGCTTGCAAGCCCTGGCGGTCGCTTGGCCGCCTTGAGTAGAGATTGGGGTCAAAGGAATAGACTGCCTCCAGTCAGCTTCTAACCAGCCAAAAGTCGTCATCTATTGAATTGGCGTAGCGGAATGAGAAAGAGACTTAGTGAAGAGCTGGTGTCAATGGCAAGGATGTTAGAATAGTGTTGCTTATTTTCGTTCTATCATACACAACATCACTTTATATGTATATCTGTTAGGCAGCGTAGTGTAACTAGCCTCAATTTCTCTAACTCAGCATATAACTCGTAAAAATTTTACTATGTTCCATCGGGTTCTGCTGATATCACTCTGTGTCACTTGGCACTATCATATCTATCTGTTTTAAAGGAAATAGGTGTGGTATAATTTACAACATCACCTCTGGCCTTCGTCCAGTCAGCCCATCTCTACCATCCCAGCGATCTCCTTGTGAGTCTATTACAAAAGTCTCCAGCAGCTCATGGCCAGCTCAGAGTCACAGCCTTCAGCCTACTCTTTGAGAGTGCAGAACAAGGTCGGTATGATGAGATTAGATAGATCAGATCAGCTACCTGGTAGCCGATAATGGCTGTCATCTCAAACCTAATACATCAGAATCTCGGTGCGGAACAGCTGTTGAAATCAACTCCTTCTAGAAGCAAACGTCTGCTTGAAAATAAAAGACACAAGAAACGTCGTAAGTACCTCCACTTCAAACACACCCCCAGCTACAGATATCTGGCCGGCTCTGTCTTGATTTCAAGCCGCAATCCGGTAGCTCAGACGGATAGTCCGGACAGAAGCCGCTCCAACTTGTGTTTATAAAGGCTTAGAATTTCCAGTAGATAGCTTTCTGCTCTTTAAACAATTCAACTCGTCTTGTGTAAGGTTATTGCTCTCTTTATGTATTGTTACAAAGACGAAGTATCGTCCACTGTGATGGGTGACAAGGGTCCTTCAGATAGGGTGGCACCTCCTCGGCAACCCTCAAAATATCGGGCATAGCTAAATTCCTCCAACACCATTCAAGCAACTAAAATGATACAAACAATCTAGACATGCGACTAAGGTTCTAGCATTCAATATTCACATTCAAAATTGGACCAAATTTTTCATGCTGTTGGGCTGATGGTATTCCGCCGTATCTATACGTAGATGAGTACGTACTCATTCGCACTTGTATGACCATATATATATATGGCCTTGTGGCCCTCTTAGATAGTACAATTAAGCTGCTCTATCTCTTGACTTTGAACAGGCTCTGTTACATTGGATGCTCTTGATGAAGTTGTTGATTGACTGATCTTCTCGAGGCTTAAAGGCTTGTATATATACAGACTTGTCTCGTATATTTAGATCCATATTCGTCTCAATATCTATCTCCGTTTGCTCATCCGTTTGCACTGATATGAGCCGCTCTCTTGAGGCGTATCCTCATATACTAACTGCTTATCAAACGGACTTGAGCAGGGAGTCTCAGCACCGTCTGATGTCTTAGATGAGAATAAAGACTTATATGAAGATGGTGGCTGTATGAGGATATTCATCAGGACCAGGGTGATGCGTCTCATGTCAGATCATACGTGTACGCATATGGGAGATTGCACATATACGGGCCTTCGGCCCCTGAGAGATCAGTGAAGCCAATCAATCGAGTCATTCTAGCATTCAAAGTAACAGGCTCTGTTACGATATGTGGAAGGGGAGAACCGTATGAATAGACTTAAGGTATAGAGATTGGAGAGTAGGAGAAAGACTCGAGATATATACAAGGTAGTTGGGTGCCTTATGCCCTACCGGCTGTGTACCTTGACATCAGCTCAGCTCGGTCAGGTCTATATGCAACAGGCTCTGTTACGATATGGAAGTTGGGGGGAATCGTGTGCGTGTATTCTATGGTACAGAGAACAGAGAAGGAAAAAGACTCGAGATATATACAGGAGCCATCAGCCCCTGCAGCCGTGACCTTGTATCAGACCCGTAACATCATGTACATCTGTAACAGGCTCCGCAGGGAACATCCGAGTGACTACCTGTGATGGGTCCCCGATGAACTCTCATGATTGCGCAATCTGATAGCTGCAACACTGGCCAGGGTAGCTCAATTTCACTAACAAATATTCTCATGATATCTATTCATTGGTGCTACTTATTGTGCCTTTTCGGTTTATCACAGGCTGTACCATTTCCTTCCGCACGGCTTGAAAATTTGCCACTGCCTGTTTCCCTTCAAATGCCTAGGCCAGCACCCACGAGCTACAATTCCCATCCTATCTCCTACCACCCTTCTTCTTGATTCCGAGGGATTGTGTGTCAGCGGGAGTGCGCGGCGTGGTGAGTTGTCGATGAACAATGTCAGAAACTACAATTCAAACTACGGGTTGGCACGACTAATAAGAAAGTACACATGTTGGGCACGTGAGCAAAAATATTTAGCCGGATTTCCATAGTGCTGGTTGCCTTCAACAATTTGCAGCAGTGGGATTCGTATGTAATGACTATCGCGAGTCAGTATACCCCCAATGGAAATCATATGCACAATTAGATTCAAATAAGTTTCCATTCAGATAACACGAATCAGAATAGCGTTAACATATTCACTCAGTGCCGTATCTTATCCAGGTGACTATGGCAGTCAGACCTCTCAACGGTGGAAACCAGTTGGCAAATCTGCATGCAACTGCACTGCTTGCAGAACCAGTTTAGTAAACCTTTTGGAATCAAACTAATCTTTACCCGGAGCAGGGTCAAGCAGATTTCTAACACTTCTCTCGTGCTTAGTGTGGTGGCGAAATAAATGCTAGCCGCGTGCAAGCTTGCGAGCACGTGGCTAGACAAACTGAACACGAGAGAATTCCAACACTGCGTGAAGTGCTAAAGTTGCGAAACAGATAACCATGGCCATCCGTAATGGATAGGAGACTGAGTATTGAAATTCTTGGAGCAATTGGGATGCTAAGTATATGTACTATAAGTTTTACATTATCTTTATTGCATGAATTGATTTTCTTGGTGGGATGAAATCTCGTACATTGGTAAGGTCGCATGCTGGATCCCCAGTTGGCGAACCAGTCAATATTCGCTCACGGGTACAGTATGCGTATCGGTCGGAACATATATACCTAGAATTTGAGTGAAAACGATACGTATCTCTAGGTTGCTGACAAAACCAGTCTTCTGGCGCTGAGCTGTCAATGATATTTACAAGCTGATCCGGCGTTTAACACCAAACCTGGACTCTGAGCTTGTTATCTATCGTCTCTAATTTGAACCTATGTTGCGTACTTATCACATTCTTTTGCACCACGTGTGTTAAATCGGATTTGCGTATCGTCGTGCTCGATATGTTGACATTCATTGGTCATTGTTAAGCCCAACAACGACCACTCCGAATCTGGAAAGAAGTTGGCGTGTGCAGATATTAGAGCTGTTTTCTATGGAGATATGTGATCGAGCAGTGATGACTTCCTCGCGGATACGGAGGTGGGGAAGTTCCTACACTTCTGAGCAGAGTTTCTTTAGCGGTGTTTGCCTCGGTCTCTCTGTCTCTTCCATTTCTTTTGTGTTTTGTCATTCATTTTGCTTTTGTTTGTTACAGGGAAGAATGGTAGTGGAAGGGGACTTCCCCCAATCTAGCCGGCCATCCGGAGGGGGAAGGGAAGTGTGCTCTGTCATACTCTAGATAGAGTGAATGCAGCATGATTAAAACAAAAACAAAACGACCACTCCGCGGATATGGCTACAAAAGCATATTGCTCCAGTAGTCAGTATCGTCGTCGCACATCCTATCTTATGCCCGATGCCCGATAAAGGTACACAGTCGCCACTGCATGTTCCCTCACCAATCCTCAATCAGTACCAGGTTCTGGGATTTGGAAAAACAATAGCATACACGAATAAATGTAGCAGCACATAGTTTGATGTCCGATAGATGTACACCTGCTGTCGTTGCTTCAAAGTACTTTAGGGTTCCGTCCAACGGAATATGCCGTCCATGGGGTAACAAACGCCTGCATATCGGCATCCCCAATTTAGTGGGTTGCATTGATATGCATAAAGCCATGCATGTTATGTGGTGCACATGCTATGGATGCAAGCAAAATAGCGCAAGATCAGCCCACCAAAGTACATCTCAGATACTACCTCACCGATACGCAGCTTTTTTTTCTTTCGCAATATTGGTGTGAGAGATGAATGCTTGGAGGGTTAGTGCGAGTGAGATTTATGGTACCCACACCCAAACCTCTTGCAGTTCTATTAGGCTGAATGGACATGTTGCCTGCTGGACCCCATCTACTACCAAGCTTACGACTGAGCAGCGAACGGAAAGGCGCATAACTCAGAACAATTTTCCGGGTTCGAGATCGGACGAGTGTCTATCACCGATGATGAAGCAATGAAGGAATTTCAATGTTATTGCATATTAGGAATAGCTAAGTTATTGCAGCTGGAAGTCAACAGGACCTTATGCCATCGCCCTGACGAATGCATTAAGAGGTCGATAGAAACCTATCTCAATGCCACGGCGCCCAAACTATCAATAAAAGACAAACTGTAATATACATCCCGTGAAACGCGGTTGTCGAGCTGGACCCGGAAAATGTCGGCACAACACCCGGAGTCTCATTGCTGCTCGCAAGTGGGGCTGTCGTATTCATTGCCGACATGATCTATACCTTCTGAGCAGTTACTCTTGCAACAAATTTCCGGACATTTCATACCTTATCCAAAACATGAATAACACCGTTGTTTGTTATAACATTTTGTGCAATGACCTTTGCATCATTGAAATAGATCTGTGCCAGTCAGAATGCCCGGAAATTCAAAATGCAGAATTTGCACACACATCGCCATTCTCTTTCTTTGTTACCCGAACACTACCCCCTTGGAGTGATTTAAAGACTTGCCCGTCTTTCAAATCAGTTATGTATGTGGGCAAAGGTAAAGTGTGGAACAGCAGAGCGTCTGACAGATTCTTTACTGGTAGAGTCTGGTCCGGATTACCCGCAGAGAAAGCTACATCGTGCGGAGCTAGACAAGTAACGTTGGTAGAATTATCGAGTATTTGCGTGAGGTTTGTGCGGTTCAAAGATCCCAGCAAACGATTAAGTTTTGTCGCCTCCATCGTTTTCGAGCATGTGCGGGGAAGAGTCAAAAACCTGAGAACATTCAGCTACAAACCAAAAAAATGGATATGAAATCCTTGCCCATTTACCACGTGGAATTTGCCACCAACCCAATCAGTACTGGTTTGATTGACACCTATCTGCTTACCGAGACCGGATTGAGCGTACAGCGGATTTTCAGCACGCGTTTGGAACTGCCCGAGACCTGCTACTTGAGTGATGAGAACTACTTGCCCATCTTTAGGTTGTGCGACTTCGGTGACTGGTACACGATGGTTGTAGGTGTCGTCGAGTAGTGCACTCGGTGCCGTCATACCGCCTGGCTGATTAAGCTGCTCATTTGTATAGTCACCATTTAGGGTGTGGTAATTCAACAGCGCCGACATAAAATTTTCTGAGGCACCCTCAACAGGCGTACCATTTTCTTGTTCAAAGTTGGCAAAGGCATCATTGTTAGGAAGCAACAGGGTTTTCCCCTCCCCTGGAGCGACTGGAGTGTTTGACAACAACGTCCGCGCTGGTCCAGGATTGTTGATAAGTAGCTGGCGAAACATGGATAGATCGGGGCGGTTTTCAGTAGCCGCCATCAAAGAGGGTGATTGCGAAACAACCGTCGAGATATAAAGAACAACGGGGACGAAGCGGATGGGAATCATGTTTCTCGGACGAATTTTGTTAATGTAGGAAGAGAACTTGAGAACGGGACAATTGAACCCTAATAATAATATAGACGAGTTGAAAAGCAATTGTGCTTGTATACGGTAGGTAGTCACCTGGGATTGGTTGCCTGGCTCAATGCATGCAGCTAACCACGGGAATAATACTTCAGTATGGGACAATTAAACTTTATTAATATCAACATCTCGAAAAGCAATTATACTTTTGTTTTATTTTTGTTTCAATCATATTGTATTTAAGCGACCTAGGTACGACAGAGCTTGTTTACCGCTCCCCCTTTGGATGGTTCAGTACGATGGGGAGATCCCCATCCTCTACCCTACTCACAGTTAAACATTGTATAAACAAAACAAAAAATGAAGAGAACCAAAGACGATGGACAAAGAGAAGAGACGAGAAGGAAAGGTAGCTCGCTGACCGCGAGAGAACTATGAAAGTACTGAAGTTAGGAAGTGAACAAAAGCAAGGAAAGAACACCTCATCTTAACATCTTCGGGAACTTCCCCACATTTATAGCCCCGAAGATGTAAAGCAATTGGAGGCATCTATCGTAAGCAGACGGCTGCAAAGGCGTTCCTTGCTCAATCCTCGCAGCTGCATGTGGCTTGTTTTGGATGTTCAGCTCTTCACTATCGTCCACGGAGATCACTTTGACGCTTCTATGCAAGTCTAACTTTAGCGTAGTATAAATTTGGGGCGGGTCAATTCACTCGTTTCAAAACAATGGTGACCTTTCGTCAACTCAATATTATTGTCTCGTGTCTCCTAATTTACTGCTTTGCTCCTCTCTCTTCGAATGATATCCGGCCTTAAAAGTCAATTTCTGCGCTACACCAACAACACTGACGCAATGATTGGTATGTAAAAAACGTATCGCTTCTACATGCAACTCATTTGCGCCCTTATTGTTATCAAACTTTACCTTCGTTACAGAAGCTATACAGTGGCCCGGAGTAGACCCGACGCCCATAGGACTAGAGTTTCGTCGACGATTGATTCAACTAAGAGGCTTCTTTGGCAGGTAGGCAAGTACTAGTGATTCTCGCATATGTGTATATGTCAACGGGAACCCCAGTAAGTAGATACTCCAAAGAATATATTCTACTAGTGCTGATGGCGGCTTCGCCGCCTCTAGAGTGCCGTGAACCTACTGAGCCTTTCTCAAGCGGTACCCAATTTTGTATACTTTCAGTAGACTGAATCTGGGGGAGTATGCAGTCGGTATGTTGTTGTTGTTGTTTAATCATACTGTATTGACTCTAATTAGAGTATGACAGGACCCTGATATCCCCTCCGCCTCCGGGCGAGCCGGCTAGATGGCGGAGCTCCCCCCCCGCTACCCTTCGTCCCC